>Ga0207416_1002379_pt1 | contig 20747 bp, 22 predicted proteins | sample PaiPotPPM11metaG_FD_184107 | JGI IMG/M metagenome (GOLD analysis project Ga0207416, IMG submission 184107) | Iron sulfur acid spring bacterial and archeal communities from Banff, Canada, to study Microbial Dark Matter (Phase II) - Paint Pots PPM... ...
CTTCTTGTGCACGTCCAACCCGCTGCAGCGCGGGTGCACCACTTCCATGTCCGCACCTCCTTCAAAAGGTCGGACGGTGGGCGGACCGCCTCGAAAAGGGACTTTAACCCGCGTGCTCCCGGCTGCCGGGGCCACACTCCGTGATGCCGCACGGTCCGCCGGCCCAACTTAACGGTCGAGCTCGAAGCATCAACGAGGGACGGGCCAGCTCACCGCCCAGAAACACTTTCATACCCCGTGGTGCCCCCGCGGGGCATGGGAACTTAACGGCCTGGGTTGAAACCGCGTTTTTTCTGACCTAAGCTCGCCTCAGGCGAAGCTGGTGGGGGAGGGCCGGCTGGAGGAGGGAGGGCCCTGAAAGGGGTCTTCGACCTTGAGCGGGGACGGGCGGCTCAGTGGGAGTGGCCGCGGACCAGGGCCATCGCGCCCATCCAGAGCAGGCCGCCGCTGATCAGCAGGACCCAAAGGGTCCACGGGATCAGCGAGAACTGGACCAGCGCCCCGAAGATACACATCGCCGCCGCGCCGGCCAGCAAGAACGATCCCGGCATCAGCAGCCACGCCGAGTACCAGGGCGGCTGCACCACGTCGCCGCGGTCCGAGATCTTGACCGCGCCGAACACCAGCGCCGCCGTGATCACCGCGGGGGCTGTGAGCCCGAACGCCCACCGCATCCCGACCGAGCCGCTCACCGCGGCGACCAGCGGCTGCACCCCGGCCATGGCCAGGCCCGCCGCTACAGCAAAGGCAACCATCCGGAGCATCGCGCTGGCACGGGGCATGGACGAACTAACCCTGACAGTTGGGCAACGCGCCGCGATCAGGGATCACGCGCGGCCGAACAGGACGTGGTTGCGCGCTGTGGTCTCGAACCATCCCGGGTAACGGCGACGCAGCTCAGTCAACGCCTCCCGCTCGAAGGCCTCACGACGATCCAGCCCGATGCCCTCGAGCCGCGCCGCGCAGTCCCACCAGCTCATGACCATGGAAACGAAATGCTCCGCGGACTCCCACCGCACCCTTTCCTCGACCACATCGACGTGCACCCTGGCAAAGCCCGCGTGCTCGGCCGCGGCCTGGAGAAGCGCCGGATCCGCCACGCCCCGCTGTGTTCCTTGTCGGTCCGTGGCCTGCGGCGTGGGCGGCAGATAGCGGTCGACCACGGGTTGTATGACCGCCCACACCGTCTGGCCTGGCGGTTCGGCGGGCATGCTCGCGGCAAACGGTCCGCCACCTCGCACGACGCGACGCGCCTCGCGCAATGCGAGCTCGAGGTCAGACACGAACTGCAGCCCGTGCCCGCACGTCGCGGCGTCGAACGACGAGTCGGCAAAGGTGAGGTGCTCCATGTCCATCACCTCGAAGCGCGCGTTGGGGATGCCTGCCGCGCGGGCAAGCGCAAGCATTCCCTCCGCCAGGTCGACGCCGACCACCTCGCCGCCGGGTGCGACGAGCACGGCCAGGCGGCGCGTCAGCGTGCCCGGGCCGCACGCGAGATCGAGCACTCGCATGCCCGGTCTCGCCTCGATCAGCTCGATCGCGCGCTCGCGTCCGCGCGCCTCGCCCCGCGCCATGATCTCGTCCAGGCGTCGCTGGTACGCCGCGGCGTGCCGGCTGAAGATCGCCGGGAAGAGATCCCTCGACTTCATGCGTCGAGATTCCTCCACTCGCGCTCCAGCCACATCGCGGCGCGCAATGTGTTCTGGTTGTCGTGGCCGGCGACCTGGATGCCGACCGGCAATCCCCCAACAGGTGCGGGCAGCACGGCGACCGGTTGATGGGTCGTGTTGAAGGGTCGCGTGAAACGCGCCAGCGGCTCCCGCACCTCGAGGCCCGCGTCGACCGGTGGCGCGACGATGGCGGTTGCGGGGAGGACCAGCGCGTCGATGTCGCGCATCGCGTGCGCCGCCGACTCGGCCAGGCGCGGTCGCTCGGCGATTGCCGCTTCGTACTCCGATCGCGAGATGGCCTCGCCGCGACGGATCAGGCCGAGCACGTCCGCGCCGTACTTCTCCGGCTGCTCGCTAGCCCAAAGGTGGTGGTAAGCGGCCGCCTCATAGAGAAGGATGACGATGCCCGCCTTGAACAAGCGGTCGCGGTCGACGAACTCGATCTCCGGCAGGCCTTTCGACACGAGCTCCCATGCTCGAGCGGTTGGTTGGTCGAGGCTGGTCACCCATCCGGCCGGCACGCCAAGGCGCGGCGCGGACAGACCGTCGAGCGAGATCATCACGCCGGACATCATCGAGTAAGCAGTCGCCGTCGCCGCGATGTCCGGGGCGATCGGGCCGAGCGTGTCGAGCGACTTGCTCAGCGGGATCACCCCTTCCAGGTCGACGCTTCCGAAAACGGGCTTGAAGCCCGCCACCCCGCACAGCGAGGCAGGGATGCGGATCGATCCCCCGGTGTCGCTGCCGATCGCCCAGTCGCACATCCCCGCGGCGACGGCCACCGCGGAGCCGCCAGACGATCCGCCGGACACGCGGCCCGGATCGTGTGGGTTGCGGGCGGTTCCGTAGTGGGGGTTCACGTTGGTCACGCCGTAGGCGAACTCGTGCAGGTTGGTCTTGCCCACGACGACGCAGCCCGCACGCCGGATGTTCCGGATCACCGGAGCATCCTCGGCCGCGGGGACCTTGGGCAGGATCACGCCGCCCGCCGTGGTGACCATGCCGGCCACGTCCACGAGGTCCTTGACGCCGACCGCCGTCCCGCTGCCGGTTTCGCGAGAGATCGAGATGAACGCGTTGAGCTCGGAGCGCTCGGCGATGCGGGCTCGGGCGGCGTCGAGGTCCATCGGGCTCATTGTCGGGTCTGGAAAGGGGGCGATCGAGTTATCCTGCCCGCTGATGTCGACCCCAAGCGGAGGTTTCGCAGCAGCAAACCTTTCCTGGAGCAAGGTCGACGTGCTCACATCGTTCGAGCGTCTGACCGCCGAGATACAGGTGCGCGGCGGACGCCTCGGGCAGACCATCAACGACCCGGAGCCGCTCTTCCACCTCCGCAACGTGAGCGCGGAGGCGCTCGTGCCGGGAGCCGTGCCCCTGAGCGGAGTCCCCGAAGGCCTCTTCAACAAGGCCAACATCGGCGGCATCAGGATGATCGAGCCCGAGCCGCCTCCAGCCGACCAGATACCGGACCTGATCCGGCGCTACGTCATGTTCCAAGCCACGTCCTTCATGGTCAGCGGCGCGGCAGAATTCCCCAAGGTGACCGAGGCCGCGATGCACACCGAGATCCTGATGAGGAACCACTTCTTCCCGATCCTGGACGCGACCGTCACGATCTTCGGCGTCAACGGCAAGAACTGGACGCAGCCGGCGATCTGGGTCAACCGGGATCAGATGGTGGCGCTCTTCCTAGGCTGACCTGCCGCCGAACAGGCCGCGGATCCTGTCCCACATCACCGCGAACATCAGCGAGAGCGCGTTGACCGGGCGCGCCGTGGCAACCGCTGGCGCGGGCGCCGGCGAAGAAGACGCGACCGGCTGAGAGTTGCCTGGTTGAGAGCCGGCCGGTGGGCTCGCGCTTGGCTGAGCGGTCGGGTTCGCCGTCTCGACGTTGGCCTTGATGCAGGTCGCCATCTCGTTGACCAGCCGGCGCGAAACGTCCTCCATGACGCCGCGGCCGAACTGGGCGACGCGTCCGGCGATGTGGTACTCGGTGACGATCCGCACCGTCGAGCCGCCCTCCGCCGCCACGACAAACATCTGCGCCGTCGCCCGGGCGGACCCGGGACCGGTGGTCTCGCGGCCCTCCGCGGTCAGAGTCGCTGTGTGATCGGTGTCGCTACGCTCCGAGATCCGCGCCGTGCCGCTGTAGGCCACGGTGATCGGTCCCACCTTGACCTTCACCTTCCCGCTGAAGGTGCTCGGGTCGACGACCTCGGAGAGCTCCGCCCCGGGCACGCAACCGACTACCTTGTTGATGTCGAGCAGGTAGGCGAACACGCGGTCGGGAGGCGCATTCACCTGAAACGAATTCTCCAGTTGCATTTCCCGGCTAAAAGTAGCGCAATAGTGGGGTTCGAATACGGGCGGGTTGAGTTGGCCGAGCGGTGCGTGGCAACGCGCCGCCCTTTTTAACGGGGTTAGGAGGAGCGCATGAAGCACAAGGTCGCTACCACCGTCAATGGCCGCCGGCATGAGCACGAGGTCGAGCCTCGCCTCCTGCTCGTGCACTATCTCCGAGACAACCTGGGCCTCACTGGCACCCACATCGGCTGCGACACGAGTCAGTGCGGCGCGTGCACGATCCTGGTCGACGGCCAAGCCGTCAAGAGCTGCACGATGTTCGCCGTCCAGGCCGAGGGCAAAAGCCTGACGACGATCGAAGGCATGGCCAAGGATGGGGAGCTCCACCCGATCCAGCAGGCCTTCTGGGACGAGCACGGGCTGCAGTGCGGTTACTGCACGCCGGGCTTCATCATGGCCGCGTCCTATCTCCTCTCGCAGAACCCGAACCCGACCGAAGACGAGATCCGCAAGGGCCTCGAAGGCAACCTCTGCCGGTGTACGGGCTACGTGAACATAATCAAGGCGGTCCAGACGGCGGCCAAGACGATGGGTGGTGCCGAGGCGAAGCCCAGCGAGCGCGCCGCCGCGCGGAGGAGCTGAGTCATGGCAGTCACGACGATGATCGGAGCCAGGATTCATCGGCGCGAGGACCCGAAGCTGGTCACCGGCCACGGAAGCTATGTCGATGACCTTCGCCAGGTGGGCATGCTCTACATGTCGGTCGTACGCAGCGCACAGGCCCATGCGCGAATCAAGAGCATCGACATAACCGACGCCGGAAAAGCGCCCGGCGTGGTGGCGATCTACACAGCCCGGGATTTCAAGACGATGATCAGCGGGGGCCTGCCCGTCACCGAATCCCTGATCGCCGACAAGAAATACGTCCCCAATCAGTTTCCGATCGCCGAGACGGAGGTCGTTTACTTCGGCGAACCGGTGGCGGTCGTCCTCGCCAGCGAGCGATACCAGGCTGCGGATGCCGCGGAGCAGGTCCAGGTGGACTACGAGCCACTCCCTGTTGTCGTCGACTTTGAGAAGGCGATGCAGAAAGGAAGTGACAAGGCGCACAGCGACGGGCCGGACAACATCGCGTGGGACGTGAAGTTTCCCGGTGGCGACATCGAAGCCGCGTTCAAAGAGGCGGACGTGGTCGTCAAAGAGCGAATCCTCCAGCAGCGCGTCTTCCCGCTGTCGATGGAACCCCGCGTCGTCATGGCGAACTACGTGCCTTTCGGCAATCAGCTCACGCTATGGACGTCAACCCAGGTCCCGCACTTCGTCCGCATCTTCCTTTGCTTCGGCCTCGGGATTCCAGAGAGTCAGATCCGCGTCATCTCCCCGGACGTCGGCGGAGGCTTCGGCAGCAAACTCCGGCCCTATCCGGAGGAGTACCTCGCCGCGGCGGCTTCCAAGCTGTCGGGCAGTCCTGTGAAATGGGTCGAAACCCGAACCGAGAACCTCCAGGCGACGACTCACGGACGCGGCCATATCTTCGACATCGAGGTGGCGGCCAAGCGAGACGGCACTCTTCTCGGCCTCAAGGTCACCAACCTTTCGGACAACGGCGCGTACGTGGGCGTCTTCGGAGCTCTTCAGTCCGCCCTCTCACTATTCCTCGCCCCCGGTTGCTACAAGTGGAAGGCATTCGACGGCCGCACCGTCGGCATCTTGAGCAACAAGATGTCGACCGATCCATACCGCGGCGCGGGCCGGCCGGAAGCCGCTCATCTCGTCGAGCGCGCGGTCGATCTCGTGGCCCATGAATTGAAGATGGATCCGGCGGACGTTCGCCGCAAGAACTTCCCCACCGAGAAAGAATTCCCGTTCACCAACCCACTTGGCATGGTCTACGACTCCGGCAACTACGCGAAGACACTGGACAAGGCGATGCAGATCGTCGGCTACCAGGAGCTTCGCCGCCGCCAGGCGGAACTGCGCAAGCAGGGCCGCTATCTCGGCATCGGGCTTTCGACGTACGTCGAGATCTGCGGTGTGGGTCCATCGGCCGCAACCGACCACGTTTCAGGGAGCATTTCGCTCGTCGAGTCGTCCATCGTGCGGGTTCACCCGACCGGATCCGTGACCGTCGCAGTGGGGACGCATTCCCACGGCCAGGGTCATGACACAACGTTCTCGCAGATCGTGGCGGACACGCTCGGGGTGCCGTACGAGTCGGTCCAGATCAACCATGGCGACACGAGTGACACACCCTTCGGCTACGGGACGTACGGAAGTCGAAGCCTTCCGGTGGGCGGCATCTCGATCTACAAGTCTTGCCAGAAAGTGGTCGACAAGGCCAAGAAGATCGCGGCCCACATGCTCGAAGCGGCGGAAGCCGATGTTGTGTTCGACCAGGGTCGGTTTCATGTGAAGGGCAGCCCCGACCGCGCGAAGACCATGGGCGAGGTTGCGTTCAGGGCTCACCAGACCGGTCTTCCCGACGGCATGGAGGAAGGCCTGGAGGCAGTCACCTATTTCGATCCACCCAACTTCACCTGGCCGTTCGGCGCACACATTTGCGTCGTCGAGGTCGATCCCGAAACGGGAGCGGTCGACATCCAGAAGTACGTCGCCGTGGACGACTGCGGCAACGTCATCAACCCGATGATCGTCGACGGCCAGATCCACGGAGGTGTGGCGCAGGCAATCGGCCAAGCCCTCTTCGAGGAAGTCGTCTATGCGGAAGACACCGGGCAGCTTCGAACCGGAACGCTTCTTGACTACAGCATTCCAGGCATTGGCGAGATCCCTGACCTCGAGCTCGACAGGACGATCACGCCATCGCCAACCAATGACCTCGGAGTGAAAGGGGTCGGCGAAGCCGGCACCATCGCGGCGAGCGCCGCGGTGATCAACGCGGTGGTCGACGCGCTCAGCCCGCTGGGCATCAAGCACGTCGACATGCCAGCCAGCCCGGACAGGCTGTGGAAGATGATGCAGGAGGCACGTAAGTGATACCAGCCGCATTCGAATACGCCCGCGCCTCCTCGGTCGAGGAGGCATCCAAGCTGCTCAACAAGTTCGGTGAGGACGCGAAGGTGCTGGCCGGAGGCCACAGCCTGATCCCTCTCATGCGCCTGCGCCTCGCGCAACCCACGGCGCTCATCGACATCAATGGAATCAAAGAGCTCGACCACATCAAGGAGGACGGTCACAAGCTGCGGATCGGCGCGCTCACGCGGCACGTGACGATTCAGAACTCCTCGGTGGTCAAGGACAAGCTCCCGCTCCTAGCCGAGATTGCCGGCGAGGTTGGCGACAACCAGGTGCGCAACATGGGCACGATGGGCGGCGTCATCGCGCACGCGGACGCGGCCGGCGACTATCCGACCCTGGCCCTGATGCTCGACGCGGAGATCGTCACCAATCAGCGCACCATCCAGGCGAAGGATTTCTTCAAGGACCTGTTCACGACATCGCTCGGGCCCGACGAGATCGTGACGGAGGTCGTCTTCCCGGTGGCGAACGGTCCGCACAAATACATCAAGTTCCGCCGCCGGCTTTTCGACTGGGCGATCGTCGGCGTCGCCGCGCAGAAGATGAACGGCGACTGGCGCATCGGCCTCACGAATGTGGGCCCAACCCCCGTGCGCGCCAAGGCGGTGGAGGACGCCCTGAAGAAGGGCGCCAAGCCCGAGGAGGCCGCGCAGCATGCCTCCGACGGCCTCAATCCCGCGGGCGACCTGCGCGCGAGCCCGGAGTACAAAAAGCACCTCGCGCGCGTGCTGACCAAGCGCGCGATCCAGCAAAGCACATAAGAGTCTTGGGGTGGCCGGGCCGACGGGTCCGGCCACCTCGTACGCTTTGTCACCGTGACGGCTTCACTCAGCATCGACGACGTCGAACGGCGCCTGCGCGAGCGGCGCTACATCGGCGACCGCTCCCTCGCGACCTCGATCTTTCTCGCCCTGCAGCTCAAGAAGCCGCTGTTCATCGAAGGCGAGGCCGGCGTCGGCAAGACCGAGGCGGCCAAGGTCATGGCCGACGTGCTGGGCGCGCGGCTGATCCGTCTCCAGTGCTACGAGGGCATCGACCTGGCGCACGCGGTCTACGAGTGGAACTACCCGCGCCAGCTGCTGCACATCCGCCTGCTCGGCGAGGGCACGGACAAGACGGACAGGCGCACCGCGGAACGCGAGATTTTCAGCTCGGAGTTCCTGCTGCGCCGCCCGCTGCTCGACGCCATCGACAACGACGACGCCACGCCGCCAGTACTGCTGATCGACGAGATCGACCGCTCGGACGAGGAGTTCGAAGCCTTCCTGCTCGAGCTGCTGTCCGAGTTTCAGGTCTCGATCCCGGAGATCGGCACCATCAAGGCGAAGCAGGTGCCTTTTGTGGTCATCACCTCAAACCGCACGCGCGAGGTGCACGACGCGCTCAAGCGCCGCTGCCTCTATCACTGGATCGACTATCCGGACCTCGACAAGGAGGTGGAGATCGTGCGCGCGCGCGCGCCCGAGGCCGCCGACGGCCTGGCGCGCGAGGTCGCCGCACTCGTCCAGGGACTGCGCGGGATGGACCTCTACAAGGTGCCCGGCGTGGCCGAGACGCTCGACTGGGCGCGCTCGCTGGCGGCCCTGGGCGCCACGCGGATCGATGCCAACCTGGTCAACGCGACGATGGGCGCCGCGCTCAAGTACCAGGAGGACCTCGAGAAGGTGCGCGAGCAGGTACCGGCCCTCGTCGAAAAGGCGCAGCGTGCCTGAGTCCGCGTCGCCCGACCTCCTTCCTCGCCTCGGCGCCTTCGCGCGGCTGCTGCACGACGCGGGCCTGGAGGCGGGGCCGCGCCGGCTGACCGACGCCACGCGCGCGCTCGCTTTCATCGACCTGAAGCAGCAGACCGACTTCCGCAATGCCCTCCGTTCGGTTTTTGTGAGCCGGAAGGAGGACCTGCCGACGTTCGAGGCCGCGTTCGACATCTTCTGGGCCCCGCTCGATCCGCGCGCGTCGGCCGGCGTCATCCCCGGTCGCAGCCTCGCCCTGCCGCTCTCACCCGAGCGGGCGAAGGTCTGGGCCAACGCGCTCGGCCTCAACACGTCGCAGATGAACCGCAAGGGCGAGGATCAAGAATTCCCCGCGAGCTCCAGCGGTTACAGCGCCGAGGAGCTGCTGCGCAACAAGGACTTCGAGCAGATGACGTGGGCTGAGACTGTACAGGTGAGGCGCCTAGTCGAGCAGGCGCCGTGGCGCGTGGCGGAGCGGCGCACGCGCCGGCTCCGACCCGCTCGGTCCGGACGCATCGACCTGCGTCGGTCGGCCCGGCACGCGATCCGCTCGAGCGGCGAGCTGATGAACCTTTTCCGGCGCAAGCCTCGCGTCCGGCGGCGGCCGCTCGTGCTCATATGCGACGTGAGCGGCTCGATGGAACGCTACTCGCGCCTCCTGATGATCTTCGCCCACGCCATCGCGCGCCGCGAAGACCTCGAGGCGTTCGTCTTCTCGACGCGGCTGACGCGCATCACACGGCTGCTGCGCCAGCGCGACCTCGACCGCGCGCTCGAGTCGGTGAGCAAGGGCGTGCACGATTTCAGCGGCGGCACGCGCATCGGCGACGCGCTTGGCACCTTCAACCGCCAGTGGGGGAGACGCGTCCTCGGCCATGGGGCGGTGGTGATCATCATCAGCGACGGGTGGGACCGCGGCGATCCGGTGCATCTCAGCGCCGAGCTCATGCACCTGCGCCGCTCGGCGCACCGCCTCATCTGGCTCAACCCGCTGCTCGGCACCGAGGGCTACCAGCCGCTGACTCGTGGCATGGCCGCCGCGCTGCCCTACTGCGACGACTTCCTCACCGCGCACAACGTGCAGGCGCTCGAAGACCTCGGCCGGCTGCTGGCGTCGCTGGATAGCAGGACCTCGCGATGAGGGAGGTCCTCGAGGAGCTGAATGAATGGACGCGCGAGGGCGAGGACATCGCGCTCGCGACGGTGGTCGAGACGTGGGGCTCGAGCCCGCGGCCTCTCGGCTCGAAGATGCTCGTAACGCGCTCGGGGAAGATGGCGGGCTCGGTGTCGAACGGCTGCATCGAAGGCGCTGTCTTCGAAGAAGCGCAAGAGGTGCTCAAGGCCGGCAAACCGAAAGTCGCGGCATTCGGGGTCGCGGACGAGGTCGCTTTCGAGGTGGGCCTTGCTTGTGGCGGCCACATCGAGGTTTTCATCCAGCCGCTCGGCCGCGTGCATCAGCAGCTGATCGCGATGCTCAACCGCAACGAGGCGGCGACGCTTCGCACGAACCTGGTCAGCGGCGAAGCCGAGCTCGTCAAGGGGACCCCGCATGGGTCAGAGCTGGCGCGCCGGGACGGTGACGTTTTCATCGAGCCGTATCGCCGGCCGGCCTACCTCGTGATCATCGGCGCGATCCACATCGCGATCCCGCTTCACCGGCTGGCCAAGCTGATGGGGTATCGGGTCACCGTGGTGGACGCCAGGAAGAAGTTCGCGACCAAGGAGCGTTTCCCCGACGCCGACGAGCTGATCGTCGCCTGGCCCGACGAGGCGATGGCCAGGCTGACGATCGACAGCTCGACTTATGTCGTCATCCTCACCCACGACCCGAAGTTCGACCTGCCCGCATTGCGCGCGGTCCTGCGCAAGGACGCCGGCTACGTCGGCGCGATCGGCAGCCGCAAGACGAACCAGAACCGTTTCGACGCGCTGCGCAAGGAAGGCTTCACGGAGGAGCAGCTCTCGCGCGTGCACGGGCCCATCGGTCTCGACCTCGGCGGACGTGGGGCGGAGGAGACCGCGCTGGGCATCCTCGCGGAGATCACCACGGTTCGTTTCGGCGGATCAGGCGTGGCTATGCGGGCCGCTCGGGCCTAGCTTCCTTGCCGCGCGGAAGCGGCGCGCCTTCTCCCGGTTGCCGCACGAGGCCATCGTGCACCAGCGGCTCGAATGGTTCTTCGAGCGGTCGTAGAAGGCCCAGCGGCATTCATCCGAGCCGCACAGCTTGAGCCGCTCCCAGTCCTCGCCTTGCATCGCTGAGTAGAGCGTCGCGACCAAACGGCCGATGGCGCCGACGGCGCCTGACGCCTCCGGTTCCAGCCGCGGCCGGCCGTCGGGTGCGAACCGCATGCGGAGCCGGCTGGCGGTCGCGGCTTCGTTGAGGGTCGCGAGGTCCACGGGATAGACGTGCTGCCCCGAGTTCCCGCCGATGACAGCGCGCATCGCCTCACGGACGGCGATCGCGTGCTTGAGATCCGAGTCCTCCACCGGCTGACCGGCCTCCATCAGGCCGTTTGCAACGAGCCAGGCCTTGAACGTGTTTGTGTCGGTGAGCTCCTCCTTCAGAGGCACCATGTCGACCGTGTTGACGAAGGCCTGAACCAGGCCGACCTCGCCCTGGGCGGTTTCTCGTTCAGACATCGAATTTCATCTTACCCATAACCACACAAAGCACAACATCGGTTATAATAACCACTGTAGTAAGTTAGTAAGTTATCAAGGAGGAAAACAGATGAACCCGTACATGAACGAGGAGCTCATGTGGCAGCGCCTGAAGGACATCCAGCTCGAGGCGGAGAACAGCCGCCTGTGGGCCACCCACGGCATCCCCGCCACGCTCCGGTTGCTCCGGCTGCTTGGCGAGCGCGTCTGGTGGCTGGCAGGGCTCGCGACGCGACGGCCGCCCCGCCGGCGCCCGCACCAGATCGTCGAGGACCGCGAGACCGCGTCGCACGCCGCATAGCAGTCCCCATGACGATGCAAGTCAATCGTTTTCGGATGACCCTGGTGCACGCGGTGGAGAAGATCGAAGAGGCGCTCCGGCCCCTTCTCCGCGGCGTGCACCCCCGCTGGTGGGCCTAGGCCGCCAGGCGACGCAGCACCGCCACCTGCTCGGCGTCGGGCCCGCCACCCGCGCCCGGCACCTCGAGGATGAAGGGCAGCTTCGCGAGTCGCGGCTCGTGGAGCAGGGCGCGAAAGCCCTCCTCGCCGATCTGACCGGTCCCGATGTTCGCGTGGCGGTCGCGGTTCGAGCCAAGACCGGTGACCGAGTCGTTGCAGTGGATGACCTCGATCTTCTTCAGCCCGATCACGCTGTCCAGCTCGTCGAGCGTCTTCTTGACCTCCTCGCTGTTGCGCTCGTCGTAGCCGGACGCGAAGGCGTGGCACGTGTCGAAGCAGACGGTCACTCGCGGATCGTCGAGGGCGTCGAGCATCTGGCGGATCTCCTCGAAGCGAGCGCCGACACATCCACCAAGCCCCGCGTTGTTCTCGATCAGGAGCCGCGCCGTCTTCGGCTGCGCGCGGTCGAGCACGTGCTGCAAGTGCTCGGTGATGGATGGAAGCCGCGCCTCGAAGCCCGCGCCCTTGTGCGAACCGGTGTGGAAGATGACGCCGTCGACGCCCAGGTCGTCGGCCGCCTTGAGGTAGCCGGCCAGCGTGCTCTCGGACCGCTGGCGCAGCGTGGGGTCGTCGCCGGCCAGGTTGATCAGGTACACCGCGTGGAAGTAAAAGGGCGGATGACCGTGCTTCACGGCCGCCTCTTTGAACGTGGCGATGCGTGTCTCGTCGAGCTTGGGCGAGCCCCAGAAACCGGGCGGCGTCGGATGCACCTGGATCGCCTCTGCGCCCATCGCTTTGGCTCGCTCGAAGGCGAGGTGGAGGCCGCCCGACGAGTCGACGTGAGCCCCAAGCAGCGGCATTCAAAAAGACTGTAAGCCGGGTCCCGTCTGCCATGCTGAGCGGCGGTGGGAATGGTCTTTGTCATGGGGGACCTGGACCTCGCGATCCGGGGGCGGACGTACCGCGAGCCCGACGGACCGCACTCGATGGTCGTGCGCGGAAAAGACCTCGATGCCGCCCTCCAGCACATCGAGGCGCGGAGCGATTGCCAGTCGGTCGCGGTGGTCGGACTTCCGGAACAGGTGCCCGACCTTTCGTCGCTCGTCGGGCGGCGACTCTTGCTCGTCGACGGCGACAGCGCGCGCCTCCGAGAGTTCGCCGAGGTCGCCATCCGGCTCGGCATCGAGGTGGAGTGGATCCGCTCCGCCCGGCCGCCCTTCCAGCGGCTCGCGGCGGCTCTGCTCCCGGTCGGTGGGATCGTGCTGGCCGCGGGCGCGAGCTCGCGCATGCCCGGTTCGCAGAAGCTGCTCCTCGACATCGACGGCACGCCGATGGTCCGCCATGTGCTCGAGGCGGCGACCGAAGGTGGATGCCATCAGACGGTCGTCGTCTATGCGGAGGAGGACGTGCGGCGCGTGATCGACGGAAGGGCCGAGCTCGTCTTCAACCCCAAGGCGCAGAGCGGCATGGCTTCCTCGCTTCAGGTCGGACTGCGCGCGATGCGCCCCGAGATAGAGGCCACGGTAGTGCTCCTGGGCGACCAGCCGCTGGTCGGGTCCCGCACCGTGGCGGCTCTGATCCGCGCGTGGCGGCGGGAAGGATCCCGTCCCGCGGTCGCCGTCTCGCAGGGCGAGGACGGATGGGCTCCGCCCGTCGTCATGGCGCGGGAGCTCTGGGACCAATTGTTCAAGCTCAAGGGCGACGCGGGGGCGCGCCAGGTCCTGCACGGGCGGCCGGAGCTGCTCGACGTCGTGCCCGCGCCCGGGCGGCCCGACGACATCGACACGCCCGACGACTACGCCAAGATCGTGCGTCTGTTTCCGCGCCGCCGCCCCAAGCAGCGCGCGTAGACCACCTTCCGGCGTAGCATCTGGATAGTGCTAGTGATCGCTCTAGGAGTGGTGACTTGAAAGATTCCGGCTGGGTCCGGTCGGGCGACTACCAGGACATCCTCTATGACACGTGGGACGGGATCGCCAAGATCACGATCAACCGCCCCGAGGTCCGCAACGCCTTCCGTCCGGCCACCGTCTCGGAGATGGCGAAGGCGTTCGAGGCCGCGCGCGACGACCCGAAGATCGGCGTCGTCATCCTGACCGGCGCGGGCACCGAGGCCTTCTGCTCCGGCGGCGACCAGCGGGTGCGCGGCGATGACGGCTACGTCGACGCCGCGGGCACCGGCCGCCTGAACGTGCTCGACCTGCAGGTCCAGATCCGCCGCCTGCCCAAGCCGGTGATCGCGATGGTGGCCGGATACGCGATCGGCGGCGGCCATGTCCTTCACGTCGTCTGCGACCTCACGATCGCGGCCGACAACGCGCGGTTCGGCCAGACCGGGCCTCGCGTGGGGAGCTTCGACGGCGGCTACGGCGCGGGGCTGCTGGCGCGCATCGTCGGCCAGAAGAAGGCACGCGAGATCTGGTTCCTGTGCGAGCAGTACGACGCGCAGCAGGCGCTCGACATGGGACTCGTCAACAAGGTGGTGCCGCTGGCCGACCTGGAGAAGGAAACGGTCGCTTGGTGCCGCAAGATGCTCTCGCTCAGCCCGCTCGCGCTGCGCATGTTGAAGGCGGGGCTCAACGCCGCGGACGACGGCCTTGCCGGAATCCAGCAGCTGGCCGGCGACGCGACGCTGCTCTACTACATGAGCGAAGAGGCACAGGAAGGGCGCGACGCTTACGTGCAGAAACGCAAGCCCAATTTCTCGAAGTTCCCGAAGCGCCCATAGCTCGATGGTCGCGGTCACGGCTCCTCCAACCGCGATGGGCGTGTGGTGGTCGGCGGTCCGGCCGGCCACGCTCGCCGCATCGGTGGCGCCTGTGCTGACAGGGACCGCCATCGCGATCCATCAGGGCGGCGCGCGGTGGTGGGCGGGCGCGGGTGCGCTGGTGGTCGGCGTGGCGATGCAGTTCGGCGTCAACTTCGCGAACGACTACTCCGATTTCGTGCGCGGCGCCGACTTGCATCGTGTCGGGCCGGTGCGCGCGTCGTCCTCGGGCCTGGTCGCGCCCGATCACGTGCGGTGGGCGGCGATCGGCTCTTTCGGCGTCGCCGGCCTGGCCGGTCTGGTGCTGAGCCTCGCGGTCGACTGGCGGCTGCTCATCGCAGGCGCGGCGTGCTTGCTGGCCGGCTGGCTGTACACAGGCGGCCCGAAGCCTTACGGCTACCTCGGCCTCGGCGAGGTTTTCGTGTTCGTTTTCTTCGGGCTCGTGGCGACGATTGGGACCGTCTACCTGGAGACGAGCCGGATCACCGCGCTGTCGGTCCTGATGGGTTGCGCGATGGGATTTTTCGCCACGGCGATCCTGGTCATGAACAACCTGCGCGACATCGACACCGACGCGACTGCGGGCAAGCGTACGCTCGCGACGCGGATCGGACGCGAGAGGACGCGGTGGCTGCTGCTGGTCCTGGTTTGCGCGGCCTTCGCGGTGCCGATCGCGGTAACGGCCGCGGGGCTCGCCGGCGTCATCGCCATGCTCGCCCTGTTCGCCGCACCGCTCGCAGCCGTTCCGGTGCGCGTTGCTTTCGCGAGCGAAGCTGCGCCCGACCTCGTCCATGCCCTCAGACGGATGGCCGCAGCGCAGGTCGCCTACGCGCTGCTGTTCACGCTGGGATTGCTGCTTTGACGACCGCAATCATCGAGGCCCGACGTCCGCTCGACGTGGCTCGCGATGTGGCGCGACTGGTCGACGCGGGGCAGCGCTCATTCGTGCTGCGCCGGATCGACCACGGCGGGATGCTCGACCTCGAGCGCCTCGGCGCGGCGCGCTACGTCGCGGGGCTTCAGTCGGCCGTCGAGCTGGAGGAGGAGACGCCGGCCGCGGTCGCGGCGGCGAGGTGAGCGCTCAGGACGCGAGCAAACGCGTCGGGCCTTTCCTGGTGCACGGAGTGGCCGGCCCTGAGCACGATCTCATGCCGCCCGTTGGGTACGGCTGCGGCGAGCCTGCGCGCGGACGCGACGTAGCCATGGTCGAGCTGGCCCGCGACGAAGGTGCAGGGCATCGAGAGGCGATCGAGCTCGCCCCACAACGGCTCCATCACGCCCGCGCCCATTCCGCGCAGCGAGCAGGCGAGGCCCGCCGCGTGGTTCCGAAGGCGTTCGGCGCGGACCTCAGCGACGTAAGCCGGACCTCTGCGCTCCAGACCGGCGAACAGCGGCAGGCTGCCCCAGTAGTCGACGAAGGCCTCGACGCCCTCGTGCTCGATTCGCTCCGCGAGCGCTTCGTCGCCCTGGCGTCTGCCCGCCCGAGCGGCCTCGTCGAGGCCGGCGTGGGCGCCGATCGTGACGAGGGACAGGACGCGCTCGGGCTGGCGCGCCGCGACGTGGAGCGCGAGACGGCCGCCCATCGAATAGCCCACGAGGTGCGTCCGTTCGACGCCGAGGTGGTCCCAGAGCATCGCGAGGTCTTTCGCGCAAGTGCCCATGGAGCACGGAGCGCCGCGTCTGGTCTGCGTCTCGCCGTGGCCGCGCAGGTCGGGCACGATCCACATCCAGCCCTGAGGCATGCGCCCGATGAGCTCGCGCCAGCTGCGGCCGGACTGCGTGAAGCCGTGAAGGAGCGTGACCGGCGCCCCTTCGCCGCCCACAAAGTAGCTCAGCCTGACGTCCTCACCGTCGAGAATCACAGGCAAACAATCGTATGAGCGATGCAACCCAGGCCTTCGCGGCCACCTTTGTCGACGAGCTGGCGCTGCAGGGCGTCGAGTTCGCCTGCGTCTCGCCAGGGTCGCGCTCGGCGCCGCTCGCGATGGCGCTGCAGCGGCATCCGCGCATCAAGGTCCTCGTCCATATCGACGAGCGATGCGGCGCTTTCTTTGCCGTCGGGCTGGGCAAGGCCTCGGGCCGCCCGGCCGTGGTCCTCACGACGTCGGGCACAGCGGCAGCCGAGCTGCACGCGGCTGTCGTGGAGGCGTCCTACTCGCGGACGCCGCTGATCGTCCTCACCGCGGACCGTCCGCCGGAGCTGCAGGCGGTGGGGGCGAACCAGGCGATCGACCAGCAGCGCCTTTACGGGACGGCGGTCCGGTGGTTTTTCGACCCCGGGCTGCCGGTCGAGATGCCCAACGCGGCGCGTTTCTGGCGGCGCCTCGCCGTCCGCGCCGTGGCCGAGGCGGCGGATGGCCCGGTCCACCTCAACCTCCCGTTTCGCGAACCCCTCGTGCCGGGACCAGGCGAGCGTCCCGCGGCCGAAGCGGCGCCAGCACAGTCCGAGACCACTGGCCGGTTGCTGCCGAGCCAGGCGCAGGTCGCATCGCTGTCGTCCGCGCTGCAGCGTGCCCAGCGTCCGCTCGTGGTGGCGGGGGAGATGCGTGATGGCGACCGCCTCGCGCCGGCGCTTCAGCGTCTCGGCGTGCCACTCCTCGCCGAGCCGACCTCACAGCTGCGCCGCGGCGACGCTGGGCCGGTGGTCGAATCGTATGAGGCCCTCCTTCGGGCGGGCTGGTCCTTGCAGCATGGACCGGACCTGGTGATCCGAATCGGCGCGATGCCGACCTCGCGCGTGCTGAATCGCTGGCTGGCCGCGGCCGCCGCGCCAACGTTCCTCATCGACCCGGACCACGCATGGCGCGACCAGGACCACGTGGCGACGAGCGTGATGGCCTGCGATCCGCAGCCCCTCCTCGAGGCGATGCCGCCGCTCGACCGCGTCGGGTGGCGCGACCAGTGGGTCACTGCGGGCAAACGCGCCACCGCGGCGATCGCGGCCACGCTCGTCTCCACGCCCGTGCATGAGGGGCATGTCGTGCGGGCGCTGAGCAGCCGCCTCCCGGACCCAGGCAATGTGTTCATCGGCTCGAGCATGTCCATCCGTGCGGCCGACAGCTTCTGGCCGCTCGCCCGCACGCAGCAGCGCTTCTTCGGCAATCGCGGCGCGAGCGGCATCGATGGGCTCGTGTCAAGCGGCCTCGGCGTCGCGACCGCGCGCGACACCTCACCGACAGTGCTGCTGCTCGGCGACCTGTCCCTTTATCACGACATGAACGGCCTGTGGGCTCTGCAGCGACACGGGATCAAAGCGACCCTCGTGGTCTGCGACAACAACGGCGGCGGGGTCTTCAACTTTCTGCCGCAGGCGGAGCACCCGGACGTTTTCGAGGAGATCTTCGCGACGCCGCTGGGCCTCGACCTGTCCCAGGTAGCGCGCCTCTACGGGCTTGTCTACAGCCCGGTCAGCGACCGCTCGGGACTCGAGCCGGCGATCGCCGACGCCATCGCAGCCCCGACACCGACCATGGTCGTCGTCCGTTTCAAGCGCGAGGACAGCGTGAACGGACACCGGCTGTGCTGGGAGGCCGCGGCCTCGGCGCTGAAGAGCTAAGGAGCCGGATCCCGCGAGTGCCGGGCCCCACGGGTTCATCACCTTCTCCAGGCCCGCCGGTGCCGGCTCCGGCGGCGAATCGGGTTCGATCAGACCAGCGCGGTGAGCAGCGCCTTGAACTTCAGCTCGGTCTCTTCGAGCTCCCGAGCCGGGTCCGAGTCCGGCATCACGCCGACGCCCGCGTAGAGCCGCGCGCCGTCCTCCCACAGAAGGCCGCAGCGCAGCGACACCGCCAGCTCTCCATCCCCGCGGCCGTCGATCCAGCCCACCGCTCCGGCGTACCAGCCGCGCTCCATCGCTTCGAGCTCGTCGATCAGGACGTCGGCCGCGGCGCGCGGCCAGCCGCCGACGGCGGGAGTGGGGTGGAGGGCGGCGGCGAGAGTCAGCGCGTCGGCGGCGGGGTCCCGCAGCTGCGCCTCGACGCTCGTCGCGAGGTGCTGGATGTTGGTGAACCCCACCACCTCGGGCCCGCGAGCGGTGACCTTGCTCGAGAACGGTCGCAGCGCGTCGAGGACGAACTGCGAGACGACGCGATGCTCGTCAGCGTCTTTGTTGCTCTCGATGAGATGCCGCGCGAAACTCTCGTCTTCGGCGTCGGTGGCACCGCGCGCGACCGACCCGGCCATCGGCTGTGCGAACGCTCGAGTGCCCGATCGACGCACGAGCAGCTCCGGTGACGCGCCGGCGAATGCTGTGCCATCGGCGCCCGCGATCAGGTACGTGAAGCACGACGGATACGCAGCACGAAGGGCTCGCACGACCGCTCCCGCCGAAACGACGCCATCCCCGTGCGCGACCACCTCTCGAGCCAGCACAACCTTCTCGGCGTCGCCCGCTCTCAATCGCGCCGCCGCACTTTCGACCGCCGCCGTCCAGGCCAGCGGATTACGGACTGGCGCGACGTCGAGCCTGTGAGCCGCGGGGGCGCGCACTGTCGTGGGCGCAAGGTCGAGAAGGTCTTCGGCATCCAGCGCCGCAGCCACCACGAATGTGCGTCCGCGCTTTCGCATCACGGTCAGCGCCGGCACTCGAAACAGCAATGCCGGAAAGCCCGACCAAGCGCCTCTTGGCTCGCGGTCGGTCCGGTACGCGAACCCGCCGACCGCGATCGCGTCGGACGGCGCGACGCGCTGCCACAGCCGCGCTGCCGCGAGGATGCGGTTCTCGCCGGCTTCGAAGTCGATGGCCCTGCCGGTCGCGTCCTCGAGCGCCACGCCGTTCGCGGTGGCGACGATATCGAGCGCTCGGCCGATCGCCGCCACGCTGACGGCGTCCGGCATCGGCCGCTCGATGAGCATCACCTCGTGCCCGGCGTCGCGCGCGGCGCTGACCAGGTCGACAAGATCAGGCGTGCGGTCGAGCTCCCATGAGCGAACCGGAGTCGCGGTGATCACGCTCTTTTCTCGATGTGCTCCCGGGCCGCACGCAGGAGGGAGCGCTCGAAGTGGTGGCGGACCAGCGTCCCGCTGGCCTCCAGCAGCTCGTTGAACGTCTGCAGGAGCTTGCGCTCCGCGGCCTCGGTCTCGCCGCCTTCAGCCTGGATCCGCTCGCGCACATAGCGGTCGAAGAGGTCGACCGCCTGCCGCGCCGTGCGGTCGACCGCGGCGGCGTGGTCCTTGCCCAGGTCCATCAATGCGCCGATCGGCACCCCCGCCGCGATGAGCTTCATGCCAGCCGCGATGGCCTGGAGGTCGTCGGCGGGGTAGAGAGGCTCCTCGCCGCCCTCGATCGGCACCAGCAGGCCCGCCTGCTCGAGGCTGGTGAGCAGGGGCTCGGCGACGCCGCTGCGTTCGGCCAGCTCGGCGAGCGTCACCGTCTGCGGAGCGGCGGGCCGCGTGACGGCGGCCACCAGCGCCTCGTCCGACGCCTCGAGCTCCCCGGCCAGGAAGCGCTGGATGACGGTCAGGGTGAAGCCCTGCTGCTGGAGCTCCTTGATCCGCTTCAGCCGCTCGAGGTGGGAGTCGCCGTACCAGGTGACTCGGCCGTCGCGGCGGGGAGCCTCGAGCAGGCCCTTGCCCTGGTAGAAGCGGATGGTGTCCACCGCCACGCCGGCCGTCCGGGCCAACTGTTCGATCCGGTACTCCATGAGTACTTACTCTAACGATCGCGGGACGGCGCTGGGCGGGGAGTAATCATCGGTTGGGAGAACTTGGTGACGGGACTGGGAAGAGGGGGGCGGTGGTGGGCCTTGGTTGCTGGATTGGGGTACTCGGTGAATAGATTTGCGTGTGAATTCTATTGACAACGAACGCCTGTTTGGTACAATACTCTCATGTTGGACGAGCTCGAACGGCTGGAGGCTGCGGCACGAGATTTCGAGCACGAAGCTGACCTCGACTACTTAGACCTCGGTCGGCTGGCGGCGGTCATCGACCGTCTGAAGGGCACGCTATGCAGAGGCGCCCACGCGTCTCGGAGGCGGGGCGACCACCTGCTCGAGGGCCGGAGCGCAGTAACTCTTGTCTCGATCGACTGCAAGATGTCTCGGACCTCAGCCGCCGACCACCTCTGCGTCGGCCAGCAACTTGAGTCCTTGCCCCGAGTGGCCGATGCGTTGAGCTCAGGCCAGATCGGCTACCAGGCGGCCTCGGTGATCTGTCACCTGAGCGAACAGGTCGGCG
>Ga0207416_1002380_pt1 | contig 20741 bp, 18 predicted proteins | sample PaiPotPPM11metaG_FD_184107 | JGI IMG/M metagenome (GOLD analysis project Ga0207416, IMG submission 184107) | Iron sulfur acid spring bacterial and archeal communities from Banff, Canada, to study Microbial Dark Matter (Phase II) - Paint Pots PPM... ...
AAAATCTTGGCGACGCGTCGACGGCCATCGAACAATAGCCGACGTGCTTGCGCAACAAACGGCAGCGTGAGATAATCCCGATGAGTTACGCCGCTTTCACAATTCCCCCGAAAATCGGTGCGATCTCTCGCTGGGCTCGCTGGGTAGTGAAGGTTATAGCCCGATGATTAGTGGGGTTCCCAATATACAGCAGGGGTGTGATCCAAATTCGGCCGATTGCGCGCCTTGTCCGGATTGCATTGGTCCTCCAGGGAACCCAGATGGGTGCTCAATCGGGACTAACCCGCTAACAGGTGGTTGTGTTGGTTCAGGCGGCATCGAAATTCGATTTATACCCGGCGGATATCTGGCCTATTGCACTCCACCTTATGCTTTTGGATGCTTTAACTATCCCACCCCGCCTCTCGGCGCATCCGCTGGCCCGAGAGAAGGATGTACAGCTAATTACACCTGGTACGAGGAATGGTTTGATACGGTGTACGAGTGCGTGCTTCCGTTCGGTGCTATCTCAGGCGAGATAACTTACGAGGATGAAACTGGTGACGTAAGGGGCCCAAAGACGTACGTTTTCCCGGTCGGAGCTTCTCGTTGGCGCCAACACTTTACGCAAACGATTACCTGGTTTTCATCTACCGAGGCAACTGTCTTTGGCTCTAATGGGCCAATTGCATATGGATATGCTTCATTTGCAACGATAAGCTTGGGTCAGCCACCTCCGTAAGCAGCGTATTGTAGCGACGAGTGTCTTGGACAAGTCCGAATCAGCACCCACTCGTCTGCTGCGCCTCCCGTATGTAAACGGGTAGCAGCTTTGCAGCACAGCGCATGACGCATTGCGGTCAACGCTCTCGACGAAGACACCGCTGCTTTTGTCACTTCTGATTGTAGCGAGTCTGCAGCCGCCTCACGCATGCATTGCCACAAAAACTTGCGATATGTCTCGCTCGACGACTCGAACAGATAACAATCCCACATGCGCCAGCGACCGACCCCGTCAATCGGGGGCGGAGGCGGTTTTTCGGGGTCCAAATAAAAGCTGGCGACTAGCCCGCTGTTCTCCTCTCTAGCATAGCCCTTCGCATCGTCGTTTCCTTCGCGGATCGACGGCCCAAGGACAGCTATTAGGTCATCAAGCTTCCAAATTCTCAGATCAGCCACACAGAAAGTCTATCGTCTACGCACGAGCGCGTCAAGATCGAAAGGAATACTCTAGTTCTCCACCGCCCCGCAGACAACGATCCTCCTCGGCCTCCCCACTCGCGACAGCACCCTCTCCAACGAAACGGAATACAGCCTCAGTCACAATAGTGACGGCTTTCCGTATCATGACGTCAGGTCTCGGGGTAATCGATGCCAGAAATTCAATCGCCGCTCAGATGATGGCTTACAGCGACGATCCCGAGCAGGTCTGTTTGTGGGTTGACTCCGATTCGTTCTTCACGAGCGGCACGATCACGAAGCTCGTCCCCACGCTCAAGGAGCTTCCAATGCGCAGTCTCGTCGCTAAGTTGAACCCGCCGGACGACATGAGTGACTCTACGTTTATTAACCTGATACTCGCAGCTGACGCTAACTATCCCAACAATTACATTCCCTATTCGCCATTACAATGGTGCGCCTCAAGACTCTCTATTCTATTTCAATAGCAACTCGTTCAGGTCCATACCATTTTTCGTCTGAAGTGACCCCGTAGTGAATCCGCCCTCCCTTACAGGGTCATGGTGATGTCGCCTACTTGCTGATCCGCCATCCGGCATCACCCCTGGCTTGACGCTAGTTCCTTGGTGCGGTATACGAACCGCTGGGATTTTACATTGCACTTATTGACAACTGGAGCCCAGGACAGGGTAGGCGTTTGTATATACAGCGCGGCTCCGCCGGCTGATATCCAAACGCGTTGGGTGCTGCGAGCTGCTCGGCGACTTCGTCTTCTCGCAGCTGGTGTTGGTATGTTCGCGATCTGAGAACAAACAATGCTAGCCAAAGTTCCCATAAAACGACTGGATGGAAAAAGCAGCTTCGCAGCGCTAACGCAGTACATCACCAAGGATGCCGCTGCGATGACGCACTCGACCGAAGTTTGGTCGGTCGAAACTGCCGCGGGCGAAATGGAGCAAGTCGCGTCATTCTCGCGGGCACAAGATCCCGTCTACCACTACGTGCTCAGCTGGAGGACAGGCGAGAATCCCTCGGATGTTCAGGCATTCGATGCGGTAACAGCGACGCTCACGGCGCTACGACTGCACGGGAACCAATGGGTGGCGGCCGTTCATCGCAATACATCCAACGTTCACACGCACGTGGCGGTCAACCGAGTTAATCCCGAGAGTTACAAAGCCGTGCCCGTATTCCGTGACTGGCTGGTGCTGGATCGCGCTTGCCGGGAGATCGAGATCAAGCAAGGATGGACGCACGATAGAGGGCCACACCGTATAGAGGTCGTCGACGGCAGCGAGCCACAGATCGTGCGTCAACAGCGAGATCGCTCAGACGATTTACCGGCTAGGCAAAGCACGAAAGCCAGGAACTTCGAAGCTTGGAACGGCCGCGAAAGCTTCCAGACCTGGTTGGGCAAGGAACCCGCGCAAGACCTCAAGCGAGTACTCCAGCAGCGTGATCCGAGCTGGGAAGGCATTCACAAAGCGCTCGCAGCGTACAACCTCGAGTACAGGATCAAGGGCAGCGGTGCGGTGATCGTGGACCGAACCGAGCCGGAGAAATTGCACGCGAAAGCAAGTCATCTTGGCCGCTTCGCCTCACGAGGAAAGTTGGAGGCGCGCCTGGGCCCTTATGAGGGGGCCGCAAGCGCGCCCGCCCACACAATCGACAAGCCATACCGCGTCGCAGTGGAAGTGCCAAGCGTACAGGCCTCAGATCGCGCGCGGCAAAGCGCGCTCAGGAAACGCTTTGAGCAAGCCACATCGGAGTGGCACACGACGCAATCGTCCAAGTGCGAAGTGCTCTGGCAGCGACAGCGGGAAACGGAACGCGAACGCTTTGCCGAGCTGCGTCAAGACAACCGAGCAGTTCGCCAACGCATTCGCAATTCACGACGACCGGAAGAGAAGCAACTGCTGTACTCGATTGCCGCGATCGGAACTGCTGTACGGCGTGAAGAGTTGCGCAATGAGATCCGACAAGAACGAAGCGACCTCCGAACTCAACTTTACAGGCAAGGTCCTGGTGCGTGGAGGGCATGGCTCGTGCGCGAGGCAGACTCCGGCGACATGGCCGCAGCAGAAGAGCTCGGCCATTTACGCCGGCGTGTTGCGACTGATCTGCGGCTCGATCAGCAGTTGTTGGACACAGCAATCGCGGTAGGCGGAGGTCAGAACCTCAATGCCATCTTTGCCAGCTTGACCGCGGTCGGGAACGCGTCCGGCGTCTATTTCGTGGACAAGGGTCGGACGATTTTTTGCGACCAAGGAGCTCGGGTAGCGTTTCATGATCTGAGTGACAACTACATCAAAGCCGGTCTTGCGCTGGCCAGGGAGAAATGGGAACGCGGCATTTATCTGTCGGGCAGCGATGCATTTCGTGAAAAGGCAACCGCGCTGGCAGCGGAAATGGGAATCATAATCCGTGGCGGAGCACTACAAAGGCAAATACCGGATATTGGAGAGCTCTCCCATCGCTATGGGAAGCCGATCTGCTCCGGCAAACTTGCTGCGGGTCGCCAGCATACGGGAAGGCTCCTCCTAGCATCAGTGGAGTCGGCCGACGAGGGCATGGTAGTCATCGACGGCGGCCGCGAATTGGTCGTCATTCGCACCGACGAGAAAACTACGGCCGCCCTGCAGCACGAGATCGGTACGTTGGTGCGGGCGCATGCCGGCAACGATCACCCGGGGGGCGGTGCTGCGCTTAAACTTGCCTGGCGAATCAGTGAGCTCGAGCGTAAAGGACCGGAGCAGGGAATCAGTCTCGGATCTTGACGCAAAAGACATTGAGGCAAGTCACGTCTTGTAGCCGTCAGTCTGTCGTGAGACCCAGCCGAAAAAATTAATCTGCTGTGCACGCCAGTGCACGCCTGCGGACTTCTGTGGACGCTGGCGGAATGTCCAAGGGCAATTTATCCCAGCAAGAGAGCCTAGTCGGCATCCCACGGTGCTTGATAATAACACCACGCGCGAACGAATAGAACCGACGACATCTAGCGCCACCTTTCGCGCATAGAGGAGGTGACAAGCATGATACAGCCACGGATGAGACTTGAAGATGCTCCCGACGTGCTCACCGTTGAGCAGATGAGTGAAGTGCTCGGCATCGGTCGCACGGCCGCATACCAAGTTATTCGGCGCGGAAAGCTCCGAACGGTGCGAGCCGGCCGGCTTATCAAGATCCCTAAAGCCGCTCTTGCCGAGGCGCTGGCAACCGGCGCCACGCTTTGAGTCAGAGCAGACTACGAGGATTGCGCGGGGCCAAAAGACCAACCAGCGGGGACACCAGGCGTTCAAAGTTCGAGCGTCTGGTGACGCACGCAATCGCAGCGAAAGGAGATATGCGTGAAAGGCTACATCCGGTTGCGCGGAAAGAATCGCTGGCAAGTGGTGCTTGACGGCGGCAAAGCAGTCGACGGTAAGCGCAAGCAACTCTACAAAACCGTGATCGGACCAAAGCGGTTGGCACACGCGACACTTGCGCAAATGCACAGGGATCTACAAACCGGTGACTTCGTCGAGCCCAACCGATTGAAGACCGGCGAGTTCTTGGAGAAGTGGCTCGAGGACATGCGCTCGCGCGTCTCTCCAAAGACGTGGGAACGCTATGGACTGGCCGTGCGACGCCATATCACACCCTATCTCGGACAGCGGCTGCTCAAGAAACTTGAGCCGCTTGATCTCACCGCACTCTACACGCACTTACTCGAGCGGGGACGTTTCAAAGGCGGAGCGCTGTCCGCGCGCTCGGTGCGCCACACGCATGTGATTTTACGTGGTGCGTTGCGCCAAGCCGTAAAGTGGAGGCTGCTGACGCGCGATCCTTCAGATGCGGTCTCTCCTCCTCGCCCCAAGCGGCCGGAGATCCGAGCGTTAACGGACACGGAAATGGCCGCGTTGCTTGAACAAGCCAAAGGCACACGGCTGCATTTGCCGGTACTGCTCGCGATGTCGACGGGGCTTCGGCGTTCAGAGATCTTCGGTCTGCGCTGGTGCGACGTCGACTTCGAAGCAAGTCAACTCGCAGTGCGGCAAACGCTCCAAGAAGTGCGCAAGAGACTCTACTTCCGGGAACCCAAGTCGTCCAAGAGCCGGCGCACGGTTGCGCTCTCCGCGTTCGTGCTCGAGGCACTCAAACGCCATCGAGCAGGTCAAGCGGCCGAGCGTCTTTCGCTTGGTGCGGGCTACCGCGATCTGGACTTGGTGCTCGCGCAATGGGATGGGTCGCCGTGGAAACCCGAATCGATCTCGACGCTCTTTCGGGCTGTCGTGCGACGAGCAGGTTTAGGGCACGTGCGCTTTCACGATCTGCGCCACAGCCATGCCACACAACTCTTACGTTTAGGTGTTCCCGCTAAGGTGGTGAGCGAGCGGTTAGGTCATGCCACCATTGGCATTACGTTGGATACGTACACGCACGTCTTACCCGGCATGCAGGAAGATGCGGCCAAGAAGGTCGATCTCGCGCTGCGCGCTGCCATTGCCGCAACAGCTGACGATACAGCCTAGAACAACCTGGCCTTGGTGACAAATGTGGGCAGAATGTGGGCAGGGCTGCATTTGGAACAGGACAGACAGCTAGCAAAAAATGAAGAAAGCTTATCGTACAAGACTTCGACAAGAATACGCCGACGTAGCTCAGAGGTAGAGCAGCGGTTTCGTAAACCGCGGGTCGTCAGTTCAATTCTGACCGTCGGCTGATTTATTTTCGTCCTCACCAAACCTAGTCACAAGTCGGAGCGACTACCGATGCATCCGGAGACGCAGTTCTGGACCGCCACGCTCCCCGCGTTCCTAGCTTCCACTGTCGAGTTTGTCGAAGCGCTGACGGTGGTGCTCGCGGTGGGCATCACGCGCGGCTGGTGGTCTGCGATCATCGGCGCAGTTGGGGCCGTTGGTCTGCTCGGGTTGCTCGTGCTCATCTTCGGTCCGGCGCTGGGTCGTTTTCCGATCAGTTGGCTGCAAATCGCAGTGGGATGGCTGCTCATTCTTTTTGGAATGCGTTGGCTGCGCAAGGCGATACTCCGGGCAGGCGGCGCCATCAGCATGCACGATGAGATGAGCGCATTCGAGCGGCAGAAGCAACAGCTGCACGACGCGAGCACCAGCAGGGTGCGTGGTTTGGATGTCGTCGGATTTGTTGCATCCTTCAAAGCGGTGACGCTTGAGGGTCTTGAAGTGGTGTTCATCGTGATTGCGGTCGGCGCAACGGCCAACGCGCTCATCCCGGCGAGCGTGGGTGCTGGAGCCGCCGGTGTTTTGGTTGTTGCAGCGGGGATCGCGTTGCAGCGCCCGCTCTCGCGCGTGCCAGAGAACAGCCTCAAGCTCGTCGTGGGCGTCATGCTCTCCGCATTTGGGACGTTTTGGGTCGGCGAAGGGCTCGGCATGAAATGGATCGGCGAAGACCTCGCCATTCTCGGTCTCATCGCAGGCTATCTCTTAACATCGGTGATTTCCATCGCGTTTTCCCGGCGACTGCAAACCTCGCAGCCGGCCGAGGCGCGGGTTTCACAGACATGACATGGCTGATGAACGGACTGAAACAGATCTACGGTCTATTCGTCGAAGACGGCGCGCTGTCGCTGGCAATCTGCGTCTGGCTGCTGATCGTGTGGTTTGGGCTTCCCCACATCGTCGCCGGTAATACAGCTCGACCAATCGTTCTTTTCATAGGCTTGGCAGTTCTTCTTGTAGATAGCGTGCGCCGCGGCAATGCTCTCAAGAGTTCGTCGAAATAACTATATGAGGGAACGCGCAAGACCGGGCGCCCATCGCATCCTTGATATAATTTTTGTATTAGTGCCCATCGCGTTTATTGTTTTCATGCTACGCGTTGGTTCACATACCCCTGATGAGGGCGGCGTCCAGTTGGAGCGCGTCTCCTAAACTCCGCACACGGAGAGCTTTCTCGCCTACGTACCTCTTGTAAGCTATTGCCTGGTGCTCCCGGTTTATTACGCGTTTCGCAGACAGAGAATATTGGCCGCGATACTGATTGCGTTATGTTTGATTATGAGCCTACAGATGCTCTGGATACACGGCCGCTGAGTAGACATCAAGGAGATAGTGACACGCGGGGTCAAACCGGTTCAAGCGCACTCCGCCCGTTCTAACGACATGAGGTTAATGAAGAAGATGGATCGACATTTGCTTGCCTCTTGCTGCGTGCTCGCCGCCCTAACGTTAATGGCCGGCTGCTCGAAGGTCACAACGAGCACAGGCTCCCCAGGAAACGGCAACCCGTGGACGGTGCACGGGCACCTTCGGTGGGCCGGCGTAGCAGAGCCGGACAACATGAATCCGCTGCTTGGAGAGCAGCAGATCGAAGTCGACCTCTCGATGTTTTGGGGAGGCTATCTCTTCAATTGGAGCGATGAGAATAAGTTTGTGCCCGAACTGGCAACCGAAGCACCGACGTCCAAGAATGGCGGCATCAGTGCCGACGGTCTAGCCATCACCTATCACTTGCGCAAGGGCGTCAAATGGCAAGACGGTGCTCCGTTTTCCGCGGACGACGTCATTTTCACATGGCATGCCGTGATGAACCCCGCAAATAACGTGCAAACCCGTCTTGGATATGACTTAGTCGACACGATTGATAAGAAGGACGACTACACGATCGTCGTCCATCTCAAAAAACGATGGGCGCCGTTTGTGAACTCATTCTTTACGATGTCCTCAACGCCATACTGCATCCTCCCTAAGCACTTGCTCGGGCAGTACCCCGACATCAACCACGTGCCGTACAACAATAAACCCGTGGGAACGGGCCCTTTCAAAGTCGTGGAATACCAGAAAGGCACCATCATCCGCATGGTCGCCAATCCAAACTACTGGCGCGGCGCTCCCAAGCTGCAAGAAGTTGACTACAAGATCATTCCCGACGAAACGACCATCCTGACGCAGCTCCGGACACATGAAGTGGACATGGAGTACAATGCACCAGCCTCGCAGACGCCAAGCTACAAAGACATTACTGGTGTCCATGTTTATCTCACGCCGTTCACGCACTATCGTCAAATCGGACTCAACACGACAAACCCAATTCTGCACGACGTCCGCGTGCGGCAGGCATTGGCATTCGGCATCGATCAACAAGAACTCATCAATACCGTCAGCCACGGCGTCGACATGGAGGGCGACAGCGATCAGCCGCCATTCTTATGGGCGTATTCAAAGAATGTCAAACGGTATCCGCACGATCCGGCCGCTGCGGCGAAGCTGTTGGACGAAGCGGGGTGGAAGCTTGGATCCGACGGCTACCGCTACCAGAATGGTCAAAAACTTGAACTTGGCATGAGCGGCGCCACTGGAGCTGCGGAGACGCGCAACTTAGAAGCCATCGTGCAGCGCGAATGGCAGCAGATCGGGGTTCAAGGCGACATCAAGAACTATGCGACACCGCTGTTCTTCGCCAGCATGCAAGCGGGAGGTATCCTCCAGGGAGGTAAGTTCGATACTGCGTTTTATTCATGGATCAACGGAATCGACCCCGACGATTCAACGCTCTTCATGTGCGATCAATTCCCGCCCAATGGGCAAAACTCGTACCACTTTTGCGACAATGACCTCGACGCCGCTGAAAATGTGGCCATGACCGAATACGATCAAGACAAACGCAAGGCCGCCTATGACAAGGTTCAACAGATCTTAACGGAGCAAGAGCCGCTCATCATCATCTGGTATGTACGCCGGCAGGACATCATCAACAGTGATCTCCGAAACTATAAACCGGCGCACGCGGTGACGACGTTCTGGAATACATGGGAATGGGAGCTGTGACGAGACGAACGACGGCCGCCGGCTTGGCGGCCGTTCTCCTTATCGGGTGTTCGCGCGTCTCGACCGGAGTAGGCTCTACGCATGGCTCGAGCCACATTATCCCTGGGGTCGTGCGCATTGTTGGCATCGGCAGCATCGACAACCCAAATCCAGAACTCTCTGCGCAAATATTTTCCGTTGACACCAGGCGGGTTCAATCAGCAGTTGCTGTGCGATCCACGCGTCGACCAACAAGAGGGCGTCGCAACAACCTCGTATGACCGCAACGTCCGCAGAGCCGCATATTTCGCATTCAACGCCTGCTCAACGAAGATCTTCCAGTCATCTTTCTTTACTGGGAGCTGCACCACGATAATATTCGAGACGGATTTTCGGGTTACAAGCCGGCGCCGGCGGTCTCGGAGTTTTGGAACAGCTGGGAGTGGAAGACCTGAACGCATCGCCGAAGAAGCGCAACCTGTGCAGACGCTCTTTGTCAACGCGCACGTTACGACGCTCGATCCTCAGCACCCGAGTGGCCGCTGTCTTCTTGTCAATGACGGCACGATAGAGCGCGTGCTCGACGAACGCCCACGGGGGCTCGGAGCGGCTGTCAAGGTGATCGATTGCCACGGCGGAGAGATGGTCCCCGGATTCCACGACACGCATGTTCATCTCACTGCCACCGGCCTGCTGAGCGGCGTTCGAGATTTCGGATCGTGCCGGGATATTTCAGCGATGATGATGAGAGTCGAGAAGCTCTCGAAGAGTGAGAAGCTGATTTATGCCGGTAATTTCGACGAAACCAAAACGACTGACCAGCGCCTCCCGACCAAACACGAGCTCGACGCAGCGTCACATGGCAAGCCTGCCTTATTGAGCCGAGTTGACGGCCATTCATGCGTTGCAAACTCAGAGGCCCTTGCTTTTTTGGGAGTCGATCTCAGTGCGCAAGGGGTTGAGCGAGGCTCAGACGGTGAGCCCACGGGGAAGCTTAGCGGTGGCGTCAGTTACGCCGCGCAATACGATTTTGTGCGTGCCTTGCCGGCAACGTCTCTTCGTCGCGCCGATCGAGAAGCCGCTCAAACGGCCCTGGCAGCCGGCATAACGACGCTGCACAATGTCATCGAAGGCGACGCAGCGTTCGAAGAGCTTGCTGAGATATACATTGATAATGCCGTATTACCGACGCGCGTCATCTCCAAGTCGTGCACGACAAGCGTTGCGAAAGCAAAACGACTGGGCGGCAGGATCTTTGGCGGCGACATCTTTGTGGACGGATCCATTGGTTCGCGTACAGCTGCAGTGAGAGAGAGCTACGAGGATGCGAACGGTTGCGGACTGTTGTATCTGAATCGTGACCAGCTCGCCGAATTGTTCGCTGAAGCTGCTGAGGCCGGTCTCTCACTCGGCGTTCATGCAATCGGCGACGAAGCGATTGAACAGGCTATGGCAGCCTGGGAGATCGTTGTGCAAAAGCGCGGATCCCTTGAAGGTCTGAGGCCCTCGATCGACCACTTTGAGATCGCACGGCCAGATCACATCGCTCGCGCCGCGCGGATCGGACTGTTGCTTGCCATGCAGCCCGCCTTCGATTATCTGTGGGGCGGCGAGGGTGAAATGTACGAACAGCGCTTGGGTGCGGCTCGCTCGAAGAGCATGAATCTCTTTCGGTCGGCGAAGCGCAGCGGCTGCACTGTGTGCGGCGGATCGGACAGTCCCGTAACGAAGCTGTCGGCGCTGCTTGGGATTCACAGCTTGGTGAACCATCACGTGCCGGAGGAGCGTTTTTCGGTTGAGGAAGCTCTGGGCGCATATACGCATGAAGCGGCGAAGCTCTCATTTGCGGAAGATCGCAGCGGCAGGCTGCGCCCCGGTATGACTGCAGACTTTGTTGTCCTTGAGAAACGGCTGCAAGACGTGCCCAAATCATCTATCAAAGATATGCGCGTGATAATGACGGTTGTGGACGGAGAAATTCGCCACAATGCGGCGCGCTAAGAGGAACCATAATGGCCGTTTCGCTTGAACCAGTGCATCCGATCTCACTCACTGCCATTGAGGCGGCGCGCAAACGCATCGTTGGCGTCATTGTGCGCACGCCGCTTGTGCGACTGGAGCTCGGCCGGGAGCAGCCCGAAATTTGGCTCAAACTCGAGAACCTGCAACCCATCAATGCATACAAACTACGAGGCGCTGCGAACGCAGTGGCGGTGCTTCCCGATGCCGCGCGCAAACGTGGCGTGTGGACGATCAGTGCGGGAAACGCTGGACAGGGAGTTGCCTATGCTGCGCGCAGCGCGGGCGTGCCCTGCACTGTCGTCGCTATCGAGACTGCGCCAGCATCGAAACTCGAACGCATGCGCGCGCTCGGCGCGCGTCTTGTCCTCGCACCGTACGAGGTCTGCTGGCAGGCGCTCGAGCAACGATCGTATCCCGGTATCGAGGGAACATTCATTCATCCATTCGATGACGATGATTTTATTGCAGGTCACGCCACGATGGGACTCGAGATACTGGAAGATGCGCCCAACGTTAGCGCTGTTATCGCAGCAATCGGGGGCGGGGGGCTTATTACGGGCGTCGCCAGCGCCATCAAGGCACTCAAACCCGGCGTCAAGATTTGGGGCGCCGAGCCGGAAACCGCCGCGCCGGCCGCGCTCTCATTCGCGGCAGGCTCGCCGCAAGTGTTCGCCGATTGGGAGCCGTCCTTTGTCGACGGCGCCGGTGGTAAGAGTGTTTTTCCGCGCATGTGGCAACGGATGAAGCCGATCGTCGACGGCGTAATCGTCGTGACGCTCGAACAAACGAGTAGCGCAATGAGAATGATGGCGGAAAAGGCTCGAATCATAGCAGAGGGTGCGGGTGCGTTAGCTCTTGCTGCAGCTTTGACGGGAAAGACAGGCAACGGACCGATCGTCGCCATCGTCTCGGGCGGAAACATCGACCTCGAACGATTTAGCGAGCTTATCCGAACCTGAGCCGGCCCAGGTGATCGAGCGCTGTGTAGATCGAGGCCACTTGGCTCTGAGCCCGCACGTGGCGGTTGCGCACCTTGTCAAGCACCTGATCCATCGGCACGAGCACCGTGTCAATAGCTTCCGTATTTTCGGGTTCTGGCGAACCATCGGGAACGGCGTTGCGCGCAATGAAGAGTGAGAACCGACCGGTGGAGCTCGTGGGGTCGGTGATGAACTCGGCGATGGACTCGAACTCCGAAGCGACGTAGCCTGTCTCTTCCTCTAACTCACGTCGCGCGCACATGACCGAGTCCTCGTTCGGTTCGAGCATGCCGCCGGGAAGCTCGAGCACGAAATCGCCAAACCCATGCTTGTACTGACGGGTAAAGACGACCTCACTGCGAGGCGTTATCGCAAAGGTAACGGAGAAGCCCGCATGCTCACGCACGTAATACGACTCAACGACCGTACCATCAGGCAAGCGGCATGCGTCGCGGCGTAAGCGGTACCACGGCGATTCAACGACGTACTCAGAGGAGAGGATCTCCCACTTTTGTTTAGTCACAAAGTTGAGTTCGTGAGGCCCGCTGCAGGCCCATCCAAAGCATTTCAGCGCGACTGGGACGAACCGTTTTGCAACCAGAAACGTATTACAAGTGAGCGGCATCCGTTCGCCCTGCGGGAGCCGCTCTTTCAAGGGCTGGTAGTCGCTTGCATATGTTGGCGCTTCGGCGCTAGCCCGACCCCTCGGGGTGGCCGATATCTAAAGGAGACATGGCCACGCCGCTCATCGAGGTCGATCGCATCAGCAAGCGCTTTGGATCGACGACCGCTGTCAACGCTATCTCATTTTCCGTCTTACCAGGCGAGATTTTCGGTTTTCTGGGACCCAACGGCGCCGGTAAGACAACGACGATCAAGATGCTCACGGGTCTCGTACGGCCGACCTCGGGTCGCGCCAAACTTGCAGGTTTTGATATCGTCCGCCAGCCGCCGCAGGCCAAACGCGTTTTTGGTTACGTGCCTGACGAGCCCCACGTATATGCCAAACTTACTGCGCGAGAATTTCTCGACTTCGTCGGCGACGTCTACGGCATAAGTCCGGCAAAAAAGGTGCGACGTATTGCCGAGCTGCTCGAACTTTTCGATCTGGGCCACGACGCGGACGGCCTGCTCGGGAGTTTCTCGCATGGCATGAAGCAAAAGGTAATGCTCTGTTCGGCGCTGCTGCACGAGCCGCAGATTTACTTCTTGGATGAGCCAACGGTGGGCCTCGACCCACGTACTGCGCGGTTACTCAAAAACATTTTACGCTCCATTGCGTCTGGTGGCGGGGCAATCTTCATGTCGACCCACATTATGGAGATTGCGCAAGCGCTGTGCGATCGCATAGCCATCATCGATCGGGGAAACATCGTTGCAATCGGCACTATCGATGAATTGCGGGGCCGCGGCCATGATTCACTCGAGGACGTATTCCTCGGGCTGACGGGAACGCCGGAAGAGCGAAGGCTGGCACAGATCATTTGACCGACATACAAAGAGCACAGGCGCGCAGGTCAAGCGTCGCCGAGATGCTCTTCTTGAGCGCCAACATCGTGCGCCAACGCTCGCTCGCCGCGCGGCGCGATTGGTCAAGCCGCGCAGTGTACGCGGTCGCTATTGCCGCGGCGGGCGTCCTCTTCTTGCTGATTTTGTTCGGTACGTACGTCAGCATCGGAGCGCTAGTCGACGCGCAGGCCTGGCGCTTGCTATGGAGCATTCCTGCGTGGGCGTTCTTGATCTACCTCTTCACCGACATATTTATTGCGTTCGGACAGGCGCTAGGGGATCTTTATCTCGCGTCGGACATGTCGCGCCTCCTTAGCATGCCGTTGCGTACGTCGAGCATCGTTGTTGCGAAATATGTCAGCGGCGTCGTGCAAAACGAAATATACGTCTTTACCTTCCTCGTACCGTTCGTGCTTGGCTACTTTTTGGCCACGCATGCGCCGTGGTGGGCATATCCGATCGCACTCGTGGGCGTTATCGTGTTCCCCGCCATGTTGTATGCGGTGCTTGCCGCGGTCACGATTTTGGCGCTGCGCTACATACCATCGCAGCAGGCAAAAGAGACGCTTTGGCTGTTAGGTGCGATCGTGCCGACAGTGTTCTGGGTTGCAAGTTTTTCGGGTATTGCCCGAGCGCACGGAGATATATCGACGCTCCAGCTGCCGCCGCCGCCAAGCTGGTTGCCGAGCACGTGGATCGGCAACGTCGTCTCGCTGCTGACGATGGGTCATGTAGGAACGGCACTGCTCTGGTTTGCACTCTTACTCTTCGCCACGGTCGTGGTCTGTCCGGCGGCGCTCGCGTTCATTTCTCAGAGCTTTGCGCAAGGTTGGAGTGAATCGGTCACGGTCGCGCGGCGGCCGGGCGCGCAGCGTGCGCGGCGACTCTTAAGCGCCAAGCCCTGGGTGGCGCTCTTTCGCAAAGATGCGTGGACGCTCGTGCGCACGCCTCAGCTTTGGTTTAGCCATATTACATCGCTGGGCTTCGTCGGATATCTGCTGGTGGGGCATAAAGTGCAGACGCCGCTCTTGCCGCTGACTCTGCAGCTGGCGATGGTGCAAATCGGCTTTGTCGCCGTGCTCGCCAGCCTCAATCCGGGCATGACGGCTCTTTCGCTAGAGCACGGCTCCATTTGGATGCTTCGCGCTATGCCATTTTCAACGACGGATATTCTTCGCAGCAAGTTCTTTATCGCGTGGGGTCAAACGGCGCTCGTCATCTGCTTTGGCGCCGCGGCGCTGGCGTATGGTTATGACTTCGGACTGGGCCGCACGCTTGCGCTCGTGCTTTTTGCGTTGCTCATGTCCGTGGCATCGGTCAGTCTCGGCCTCGCGTTCGATACTACATTCCCATCTTTTACGTGGGATAATCCAAACGCTATCAATCGTGGCGTCAGAATGATCATCCCATTTCTGGGCGGCATCACAACGTTAATGATTTGCGCCTTAGCGCTTGGCGCGATGCGCGTGCTCGTTCATGGTGTTAATGGTGTCATAGCGGGCCTGGACGTGTCGGCGGCAATTACGTTTCTCGTTGCGTCGAGTTCATTACGCACGTCACGCGCCAATATCGAGGCCCTCGAGGTCTAGCTCCAGTGCTCGATCCCCATCGTGTACAGTGGGGGCACATGAGCGACATGCGCTCCCACATTTGTGGCGTTCTTTAGACGGATCGCCAACCTTCCGGTTCGAGCGAGTGTCCTGCGTCGAGTAAGAAGTAGCCGAGCGCGCGAAGCGCACGTGCCACGCGTACGCGACTAGAAACACGCCGCCCGCGCGACCGGTTCGAGCGCGAGACAAGTCGCGCCTGATCCGCATCGGCGCGCAGCTCTCGGAGACGCTCGGAAGCGACATCGCCTAATGACCACTGGTGCACGTGCATCACCTCGCTTTCTGCAAATCTTGCACCCGGATGTAAACAGCCTATCAGGAGTTGCGTGCTCAACGCTATCCGAATAGAGCCTTGAAAAAGATGAGGCCCCGCTTTGCGAGGGCCTCATCTCTGCCGCTTGGCGAACATAAGCGCAGTGCGCGTTACGTTGCCGGAGAGAATGTTACCCCGCAAAGGCTATTGGCCGCATTGCGCAGCCCAAGCGTGACGAAGAGAGAAGCCGTCATGCTATGCCGCGCTGCATGAATCATGTATTGCTTCTCCTTTCTATTACGCCCATGAAAGTAAATATACACCACGAGATTACCAGGAACGAATCTTACCATGCCTTGAGCAACCGTGTCAACTTACTTAGGGACACAAGATTGCCGTCACCGCATACCGAAATGTGAAACATGGCACATGAACCGCCGAGCCCCCAAGAAACAATCGGCGCCACCGCGCAAGCCAAGAAGCTGCAGGCGCGCATCGTCACATCGCAAGGTGAGATTATCTTCACGTTCTTTCCCGACGATGCGCCGCTGACGGTTGCCTCGTTTATTAAGCTCGCGCGCAACCGCTTTTACGATGGGCTCACCTTTCATCGGGTCGAGCCTGGCTTTGTCATCCAAGGCGGATGCCCGCAAGGGACGGGCACAGGGGGCCCGGGTTACCGGCTCAAAGCGGAATTCAACGACCGTCTGCACGACGCCGGGGCAGTCGCGATGGCTCGGGCACAATCCCCGGATTCCGCCGGTTCGCAGTTTTATATTTGCCTCGAGGACGCGCACTTTTTGGATCGACAGTACACGGTTTTCGGACACGTGACCTCGGGACTCGACGTCGCCCGGCGCATCAAGGTCGGCGACAAAATGCAAGTCATCATCGAGCCGATCAAAGCCTGAACGAATCCAAGTCCCGCCCAAACCTTAGCTAAGCTGCGCAGAGACGACAAACGGCACAGGCTGGCGCAGGGCTTGCGTGGACGTCGTTAAAAACGCCGAGCATGATTTTGGACCATGATGTGGTCGTGCTCGGAGCGGGCTTGGCTGGCATGCGTGCCGCACTCGAAGCCGCGCGTCAGGACGTCAATGTCGCAATCGTTTCTAAAGTGCACCCGGTCCGCAGCCACTCCGGCGCGGCGCAGGGCGGCATAAACGCCGCGCTTGGCGCAGGTGATTCGTGGGAAATCCACGCCTTCGACACAATTAAAGGCAGCGATTATCTGGCCGATCAGGACGCCGTCGAAGTGATGACGAGCGAAGCGCCTCAGGACATCATAGAACTCGAGCATATGGGTGTCATCTTCTACAGAAATGAAGAAGGTAAGCTTGGCACCCGGGCGTTCGGTGGCGCCTCCAAGGCGCGCACGTATTTTGTCGGCGACATCACGGGCCAAGCGTTGCTCTACACGTTGTACGACCAGATCCTCAAAACAGGCGTCAAGGTCTACGAAGAATGGTTTTCGACGGCCCTCTATGTCGCAAACGGCACCTGTTGCGGCGTCGTATGCATCGACATGATGACCGGTGAGCTGCACCTGTTGCGGTCAAAGGCAGTGATCATCGCGAGCGGCGGCATGGGCCGCGTGTACGAGCCAAGCACAAATGCGCTCATCTGCACTGGCGACGGCATCGCGCTCGCCTACCGAGCCGGCGCGCCGCTCATGGACATGGAGATGGTGCAATACCATCCGACCACACTCAAAGGATCGGGTTTCCTCATGACTGAGGCTGCGCGCGGCGAAGGCGCCTATCTGCTCAATGCTGACGGCGAGCGCTTCATGAAGCGCTACGCGCCGAAGATGATGGAACTGGCATCGCGAGACGTAGTCTCACGCGCAGAGACCATAGAGATCGCGGAAGGCCGGGGCATCGACGGCAACGTGTTGCTTGATATGCGCCATCTCGGCCGCGACGTCATTATGAGCAAACTGCCGCAGATTCACGAGATCGCGCTCGACTTTTTAGGCGTCGACATGGTAAAGGACCCGGTACCCGTTCGGCCGGGCATGCACTACATCATGGGCGGCGTCAAAACCGACGTCCACGGCGCCACCGTTATGCCGGGGTTGTACGCAGCCGGCGAGTGCGCGTGCGTCAGCGTCCACGGCGGTAACAGGCTTGGTGCTAATTCTCTCCTTGATACGCTCGTCTTTGGACGCCGCTCGGGTGCCGCGTCGTCTGTTTACGCCAAGAATGGGCCCGCGATCAGGTCGGGAGAGGAGTTTCTCACGGCCGAGCAGCGTCGAATCGCAGCTCTGATGACCCGGCCATACACTGGGGAAACGCATGCGCGCCTGCGCCTCGAGCTTGGCACGCTCATGGACGCAAAAGTCGGCGTTTACCGCGATGCTACCGCACTGAGCGAAGCGCTTGCTGCAGTGCAAGATCTCAAACGACGCTACCAATCGGTGGCGGTGGGCGACAAGAGCCGCGTCTACAATCAAGCCTTGACGTTCGTGCTGGAGCTTGGATACATGCTTGACTGCGCGGAAACTACAGTCTACGGGGCGATTACCCGAACTGAAAGTCGAGGAGCGCACTCGCGGACGGATTATCCGCAGCGTGACGACGCCAACTGGCTCAAGCACGTTGTCATCCGCAAACCAGATAGCGGACCTCCGGCCATCGACTTTCTCCCGGTCACCATTACCAAGTGGCCGCCGCAAGAACGGACGTATTAGTATGAAGTGGACCATTGAAGTCGGACGATACGACCGGACGCAGGCTCCTCGACCCGATACAACACGCGGCTATCCACCGCCGTATGAAGATGCGCCTGCTAAGCGCTACCAAACGTTTGAAGTCGAACTTGAGGACCACGCGATGGTGCTCGATGCGCTCATTGCAATCCGCGAGTACCAGGATGAGAGCTTAGTCGTGCGCTGCGCGTGCCGCAGTGCCATTTGTGGTTCGTGCGGCATGTGGATCAACGGTCACGCAAGCCTTGCTTGCACGACGAAGCTGCGAGACGTCGCGGTCAACGGAAAGATAAGAGTGGAGTCTCCGCCATCCATGCCGGTTATCCGCGACCTAGTGTGCGACATGACGCCATTCTGGCAAAAGAATCTTAAAGTCCGACCTTGGCTTGAAAACAAACAGCCGATTCCACAGGGGCTCGAAGAGTACCGGGTTCCGAACGCGGCAATGGAGGAACTCATCCAAGAGGTGAGTTGTATTTCGTGCGGCCTGTGCCTCATGGATTGCGAATCGTTCGCTATCAATAAGAACTTCACGGGTCCGGCAGCATTAGCGAAGGCGTATCGTTATGCGGCCGACCCTCGCGACACCGTGACGAAGCAACGCCTGGGTGACTACAGCGAGCCTGACGGTCTGTGGGAATGTACACACTGTTTCGAATGCGTGTCGCGCTGCCCCAAAGGCGTCGCGCCGTTGGATCAAATCCTCAAGCTACGCCGCATGGCGGTAGAAGCCGGCTACACGAATAACGCCGGCACTCGTCACGCCCTGGCTTTCGCGGAATCAGTGCGTGACAGCGGGCGCCTCAACGAACTGACGCTCATGCCGAAATCCGTTGGGCTCTTCAACATTCCCGCCCAGCTGCGTGCGCTGCCAACAGCGTTCAACATGTTGCGGGCCGGCAAACTGCCGCCCATCATCCACCATAAAATACCGCACGTTGAGCGCATCAAGGAGATTTTCAAAAAAATCGGCGGCATCTTTAAATAATGTAGCTACGGACCAATGTAGCAACGGACCTTTAGGTCCGTTAAGGGAGGAGACGAATGAAGGTTGCGTTCTGGCCTGGATGCGTTTCGAAGGGTGCCTGCCCCGAACTTTATGTCTCCATGCAAAAGATTGCCCCAACGCTCGGTCTCGAGTTGCTCGAGCTCACAGAAGCGCCGTGCACCGGCGCCGGCGTGCTGACGGAGCAGAATCCCGAGATCGCGTACTCGCTCAACGCACTCACGCTTGCGATGGCAGAAGAAAAGGGTGCAGATCTGATGACCATCTGCAGCACGTGCCAAGGCGTGCTCAGCGGGGCGCAATACCGCCTCGCGAACGACGAGGCATTGCTCAAGCGAATCAACGGCGTCATCGCCGACAGCGGCTATCAATACCGTGGCACGACCAAGGTCAAGCATCTTCTGTGGATGATCGTTGAAGACGTCGGTCTCGACCAATTGCGGCCACTCATCAAGCGCAAACTCACCGGACTAAACGTCGCACCGTTTTACGGTTGCTACATCTTGCGTCCGGAAGAGCACCTTGGGCTGCGCGAGAAGCCGGAGCGCTCGACCTATCTCGAGAAAATTATCGAACTCATCGGGGCAACGCCGGTCGAGTATCTTGGGAAGAGCAAGTGTTGCGGGTTTCCCATGCTGACGTTCAACCCAGATACATCCTTGAAAATGGCGGGCAAACATCTGGCTGAAGCAAAGTCAAAGGGAGCAGACGTGTTGGTTACGCCCTGTCCTTTGTGCCATCTCAACCTCGACGGGCAGCAACCAGATGCGGAAAAGGCGATCAAGGCGCCACTTGGAACACCAATCTTCCACCTCCCGCAACTGCTCGGCCTCGCTTTTGGATTCGAACCGGCAGATCTTCGCCTCAATCATCACGTGGTAAACACCAAGCTGGCGGTTGATAAGGTTGAGTTAAAAGTCTAGCCCGCGAGCCCCATATGTGACGGCTGCTGTGGAACTCCCAGCGGCCGTTTCTCGTTACTTGTGCAGCAAGGAGGACACAACTATGTCCTTGGGACTCTATCGAACGTTTGGGCTGCGTGTGGCGATCGTCGCGCTGGCAGCTCTGATGATCTTCAATTTCAGCTTTGTGCGGCCGGTCCAAGCTGAGACCGCCGGACAGCGCTCCACGCGCAACCTGATCCTGGCAGGCGTCGCTCTCGCTGCCGGAATCATCCTCTACAACAACTATCATCATAAACAGGTTGCGGCCAACACCGTGGTTGGACGCACCTCTGATGGCGGCATCATATATGCTGATGGCCGAATCGTGTATCCTAATGGAACGGTCGTTTACACAAGCAACAACGGCCGCGAACTCTGCAGGTATGATGGATACGGGGTCCCGTGCGGCCAATCGGTGCGAGCGTACCGGGTAGCCAAAGGCTATGAGGCTGAGGCCCAACGCTACGATCAAGAAGAAGAAGGCCACGATAACGGCCATCACTACGGTCACTACAAGCACCACGGCGGAGACGGCGGCAACGAGGGTCACGGCGGCGACTAGGGTGTGCGCGCCGGCACTGTTGCCTGCGGGCTGACCTAGCTCGCGTTACAAGACGGTCAAAGAAGATGCGGCCTCGCGCTCCTTGCGGGGTCGCATTGCTATGTTATAATCATGCTGCCAGCTGAACGCTCGTTCTCAATATTGAACGAAACGAGGCAACCGAATGACCGTCGCACCCCCAAAAGAACTGCTTCGACTTTCCGTCAACGGGCAGGCGCTCGAGT
>Ga0207416_1002381_pt1 | contig 20741 bp, 22 predicted proteins | sample PaiPotPPM11metaG_FD_184107 | JGI IMG/M metagenome (GOLD analysis project Ga0207416, IMG submission 184107) | Iron sulfur acid spring bacterial and archeal communities from Banff, Canada, to study Microbial Dark Matter (Phase II) - Paint Pots PPM... ...
GGAAACCGGCGGTATCGCGGTGCGCCAGCGATCGGTCTTTTTGGACTACTGAGCCTCGGGCTGGCATTCTGGCGGCTCGATCGCATCGTAACGAGCCTGCCGATCGATGCCCCGTGGTCGGCAAGCGGCGCAAGGGAGCTGGATGCGCAAACGCTCGGTGCGTGGATCGCTTCTCGCTGGAACATCCCATCGACCGCGGCACAAAAACTCGTCAACGCAACGATGACGACGTTATTTTGCGTCGATCCCAACGAAGTTTCGCTGCTCGGTGCGTGTGTGCTCGCCCGCGGCGGCGGTGGCTTTGAATATTACGTCGATTCTACGATAACCGAGACGCATCTCGTCGATGGCGGAGCTCCAGAGCTGGCCGTACGTTTGGCCGCGAAACTTGGCGATTCGCTGCACCTTTCGTCTCCCGTACGGCAGATTACGCAAACAGATGCCGGAGTGGAAATCCAGTCCGATCGCCTTACCGTTGAGGCTCGGGGAGCGATCGTCGCGGTTCCCCCGTTTCTGGCTAGCCAAATCGAATACGAACCGATGTTGCCACCCGCTCACGCGCAGCTGCACCGTCGAATGCTGTCCGGTGCGGCTATACGCGGTATCACGATCTATGACGAACCGTTTTGGCGCGACGACGGGCTGTCGGGTATGAGCGTCGCTCCAGAACTGCCGGTTCCCGTAGCGCTCGATCAATCGCCTCGATCGGGAACCCCCGGCGTTCTTAGCAGTTATATGTTTGGACCGCAAGCCGTCAAGGCAGCACCGCTCGACCCCGCAGAACGCCGCGATATCTGGCTACGGGCGCTGGCGGCGCGGTACGGGCCAAAAGCGCTATCGCCACGGGCGCACCTCGAAACGGATTGGGCAGCTGAAGAATGGTCGCTCGGCGGCATGATCGCCCATTTCGCTCCCGGTGTGCTCACGAATTACGGACATGCACTGCGGGAGCCGGTGGGCCGCATTTACTGGGCGGGCAGCGAATGCGCGACCGAGATGCACGGACTCATGGAGGGCGCGGTGCGTACCGGCGAGGACGCGGCGGACAAGATCATCGACTCTGCTACGTAAAGGCGAGGTCAATCGCACCGTAGGTGTGCTTTGTGTGCGAACAACTCCGAGAAGCCGGACACACGTTCATGCAGTGTGTTCCCAGGCGCGGCGGCTGTCTGATTAAAGCGGCATTGGTTTCAAACAGCCTGACGTACGGCTCTGACTAGGGCTCATGCTTGACTAGGGCGCACACTCTTTTTTCGCTGTTTGGATGGGTTTGGCGTCCGCACAACTCGTAGTCTCCGGCTTTATCGTTATACTCAAGCTGACTGGTGATCGTGGCTCGTTCCTGATAAAACTGTATCTGTTTGAAGTCTATAAACGCGCTGAATCGGTCCCTGCCTAAACAATCGTCTGGATTTCTAGTCAACGCCGCACGAACTCCAACTTGCCCGTCGGTATACTCGAACCCGATCTCAGACGTCCAGTCCTGACCAGGCTTTATGCATTGGTGGTCCGCCGGCAGAAACGGAATGATGGGATATGAGTAAAGTGTAGCCACACTCAACGTGTATCCTGATTTGTTGCGGAAAATAACTTTCACGTAGTCAGCGAAAAGATTGGGCCTTGCGGCGGTCGATCCAGCCAAAGCCGCGCCCGAGAGTGGCGATCCTGGCAGCAGCGAGGACCAGCCGGAGCCCGTGGAACTCGCGCACGAACTTAGGATAATAGCAGATGCAAGTAGAGCTCCCCGAGGCAGTAAACGCCGGAATAGCATTAACGATACCCTTTCCGTAACGCGAAACGAGTGGCCTACGAAATTCGTTACGGGTTGCTCTTTTCTTCCTTTCCGGGGGTCGGTGCAAAATGAGCTACGGCATTTGCCAGGATCCGGATAACCGGCCGCCATTGGTCACGATACCCCTGAGAAATCTCGCAATCGTTGCGAGCAACGCAATGGCCGGCGCATTTCGCCGCGCGACGTGCATGGAGCAGCGCGCTGAAAAGGCCGCGGGCGACCTGGAATCATTGTCGGCCGGCATCGCCAGCCTTCGGGACAAGCTAATTCGCGGCGACATTGGCGACCTCAATGTTCCGAAGTACGGCGATCCACAAAGCGAAGAACCGCAAGACCCTATGCGCGACTTTTCGCCAAGTCCTCGCTAACTGCGCTAGTGAAAAGAGGCCGCTGATGAGACAAGATGATGCGAAGAGCGCAAATCAGATGATCAATGAGTTTCTGCATGAAAGCGCCTGCAAACGCGCGGCGGCAGAGGTCGAGGAACGGGAGGCTGAAAAAGCGGACGCACTCGACTGCTGGCGACCAGACTGCGCCGAGCACCGCCGCGATTGGACGAATGCGACTGCCGCTGAGATCGAAGCCGAGTTGCGCCGGCGCGGTGTCCACCATGCGAGGTAGCCAGTGGGCTTGCGCCGCCTGTCAGGCGAAGTTTCGGGTTAGGTGATAAGCCGGGTCTTCGTCGTGGCTTTTGCATGGTTCGAGCGGACGTTTTCGCGGCCGGTCGTGGCGGGCTGGTTCGTCCTTGCAATCACTGCTTGGATTATGCTCTCTGTCTGGTCGTCGACTGGTCAGCCGGTGCTGCTCTGCGATGGTCATGGACGCCTCTGGGGCTGCGCTTGGGACCCCGGGGCGCTGTACGGAAACGCTCTCCAGAATCTCTTTCAGGTCTGGATTTTGCTCGCCACAATGTCCATCGCCTACACGATTCGCAGTGCAACGGCGCACCACCACACGGTGCTTCACGAGAAAATCGAGGCGTTGCGTAAGATGATCGATGACCTCGAGGACGAGCCGCCCCCACAATAGAGTCAAAAGTTTCGAGAATCTCATATTTAGCGGCTCGCCAAAACGGCGGGCTGTTTTTCTTTTAGGACTTTCACATGATTCGACGGCAATTGGTCGCCGCTATTGCCGTGCGCCGGCGTCAGGCCGCCGAACATTGGCGGTTTTTCCGCCTCACGAAGCGCTGCTGAACCATTCGCACAGTTCGCCCGTTCGCGTTAATCCCGACGCCCCTTCTTCGGCAGATTGACCTAAAAGGACTAGCCTATATGGCTATCGAACGCTTGGGCCCGTTTGTCAGAGGCAGCGATGCGGAACTATGCGAGATTTGCTCAGCCGGCGCCGCATCCCCGAACTGACTCAGGCGGCGGGGTGCCTTATGGGCTTGGAATCGAATTCACTTCCGCCGAGCATTCAGCCTCGAGCAAAAAATTGGCGCGTCGTAATGGACTGTCATTGAGGCCCGATACCGCTACCATCTTCAGCGTGTTGACTCCGTAAGGGCTCCAATCCGGTCCGAAAGCAGCGCCTAGTTGCACGGCAAAAGGTCTTTCATTGAAAGGGGATTGACATGCCAGGTAATCGTCACACGTTTAGTTTTGTGGTCGATGGAATACAACTATCCGATAGCCAAAAGGACGTCATATCGAAGGCGGTAGGCGAAGCGGGGGCGGCGGCTCTGACGGATAGCCTCGATCCAACGGTCCGGTGCGTTATTGGGCCATATTTTCTCAAATACCGAGGAAAGCCGGCCTTCGACTTGCAGCAAATTGCCGACACGCCCATTGGCGAGGTCGTAGCGCGCATGGAATCCTCGATCGAGTCCCCTTAATGGACAAACAGCTCCAGTGCCCGAGCACCGCTGCAACGGTCGGTGCGAGACTTTTGGGAGTAGTTGGGGAGGACGGCCGAGTCGGCTATATTTCCCCCACGATCGTAATTGACGACGTGCTCATTGAGCGCATGGGATCGACGGGACTGGAAAAGCGCTTTCGATTCACCGGCCCATGCGTAGAAGACGGGTGCCCCAATTGGGCTCGCGGTCGGTGTGGCGTAATTGACGAGTTCGTTGAAGAGATACCACCCCAAGCTGAGGCACTACCTCACTGCGCCATTCGCAAGACATGCCGGTGGTTTTCTCAGGTTGGAACCCAAGCCTGTGTTCGATGTCCTGTTCTCGTTACGGACAGTCGGATCGACTAACGTACAAGAGGTATCGAACAACGGCTACATTTGGAGTCCGCTCTGTGGCGGACTCCAAAGTTTTGCTAGATACGTAGCGATCGCAGATGTGTTGTCGCGCTAGGGCGCGACGAGGCTTAACACGAAGCGCTGATGAGCTCGCGTTCTTAAAGGCCGGGCCGTTGTCTACTGTCCATGTGAAGTAAGCGCTAGGATTTTATCGATGAGCGAACCCGATCGTCCGGTTCGGGTTGATTTTCGCGCCACTGGTGCCGATCGCGCGATCGTCTTTCTGCACGGCTTTTTGGGTCACGCTCAGAAAACGTGGGGATCCTTTCCGGATATATTGATGACTATTGAGGGGCTGAAGCCCTGGGATATGTTCGGCATCGGCTATTCCTCCTCGTTGCGGTTTGACGTCGGTCAGATTTGGAGAGCCGACGCGAACCTTGAAATGCTGGGCTACTATCTTCGGACGATGCTCGCGGTGCGGCCGTTGAGCGAGTATCGCCGTATTGCCTTGGTAGCACACAGTATGGGCGGCTTAGTGGCGCAGCAAGCGTTACTCGATCCGCAGACACGGGCGCGGGTTTCTCATTTCTTTTTGTTCGGCACGCCTAGCATGGGGGTTGGCAAAGCCAATCCGTTTCGCGGCGCCAACCGCCAAGCGCGAGATATGGCCCCCGGCAGCACATTCATAACGAATCTGCGAGCCGTGTGGCCGGAGGTCTACGGTGACGGCACGGCGTTCACGCTGCGTGTCGTCGCCGGCGAACGCGACGCGTTCGTCTTGCCGGCGTCCTCGATCGAGCCGTTTCCGGAAGATACGCGGTTCGTGGTACCTGGCGATCACGCGACCATGATTAAGCCCGTGGATGTTGAGAGTCCCAGTGTCCAGCTGGTCGTTGCGGGCTTAGTTGACGCTCCGTCTCTAGCTCCCCAATTACCGCACGGTACAGTGACGCTGTTGTTTAGCGATATCGAAGGCAGCACGCGTCTGTGGGAAGAGGATCCGTCTCGGATGCGCGGCGCACTCGGCGCACACAACGAGGTCCTGCGCTCGACCATTGACGCTCACCATGGTCATGTCTTTAAGACGGTCGGTGATTCATTTTGCGCGGTCTTCGCTGATGCGGTTGATGCCGTAAACGCGGCGATTGCTGGGCAGCTCGCGCTGTCCGGATCAGAGGACGTGGGCGCGATTTCCGTACGCATGGCCATTCATAGCGGGAGTTTAGAAGAAGACCACGGCGATTACGTTGGCCCGGCGGTCAATCGCGTCGCGCGACTGCTGGCGATCGGCCACGGCGGCCAGGTGCTCCTCTCGCGTGTTACGACCGACCTCGTGCAAGGCTCGCTCCCAACCCGGGCAACACTTCGCGATCTCGGCGAGCACCGGCTACGCGACCTGGCGCGCCCCGAGCACGTCTACCAACTGCTCGCTCCCGATCTCGGGGCAGACTTTCCGCCGCTGCGATCGCTGCAGGTGCTCCCCAACAACTTACCGTTGCAGCTCAGCACGTTCGTCGGTCGCGAAATGGAGACTAGCGCAATCATTGCGCTCATCGAGCAGCATCGACTCGTCACGCTGGTAGGTTCAGGCGGCGTCGGCAAGACGCGCCTCTCCTTGCACGTCGCGGCCAATCTGCTCGACGACTTCAGCGACGGCGTCTGGTTCATCGAGCTCGCACCGCTGACGAAGGGCGAGTATCTTCCATCGACCGTTGCGCTGTCAGTCGGGCTCACGCTCGCGCCCGAAGGCGATCCGGTGGAGAACCTCGTGCACGCGCTCAAGACAAAACATGTCTTGCTCGTCTTCGACAACTGCGAGCATCTGATCGAGCCCGCCGCACGAATAATTTCTGCAATTGTGCGCGGCGCTCCGAAAGTCAACGTGCTGGCGTCCAGCCGCCAGGGTCTTGGCGTCGCCGGAGAAGCGAGTTACCAGGTACTGTCACTGGCCCTTCCGGCCAAAGACACAGTGCATCTCAGTGCGACCGACGCGATGCGTTATGAGTCGGTCGCGCTCTTCGTCGAACGCGCCCGCGCGGCCAGCGCGACGTTCTCGCTTGCCGACAACAATGCGCCGATCGTGGCCGACATCTGCCGGCGGCTCGACGGCATTCCGTTGGCGATCGAGCTGGCGGCCGCGCGGGTGAAGATGCTCAGCCCACACCAGCTGCGCGAACGGCTCGACGAGCGCTTCCGCGTGCTCACCGGCGGTAGCCGCGACGCGCTTCCACGCCAACAAACCATGCGCGCGCTCATCGACTGGAGCTACGATTTACTCGACGAACGCGAGCGCGCTCTCTTCCGGCGTCTGGGAATCTTCGTTAACGGCTTCACGCTTGAGGGAGCGGTTGCAGTTGGGAGCGGCGCAGAAGATCTCGACGAACTCGACGTGTTCGACGTGCTGGCATCGCTCGTCGATAAGTCACTAGTGCTCGCCGTGCCGCAGGGTGACGCACTTCGCTATGGGTTGCTCGAATCGACACGCGCCTACGCCGTGGAGAAGCTCGACGATGCGGGTGAGCGCGATGCGGCTGCGGACCGCCACCTGCGTTATTTGCGGGATCGATTCGCGGATCTCTCGGAACGGCGCGAGCGCAGCGCGCAAGCCGCCGACATTGTTGCTGCGCTGCAGACCGAGGCCGACGACGTGCGTTCCGCCCTGGACGGTGCCTTGGTGCGTTCGAACGTCATCGACGGCGGCGAGCTCCTCGCCGGCGTGGCTCGGCTGTGGGGAGGCATCGGACTTGAAACCGAAGGCGCGACGAGGTGCGAGACGTACCTCGCGGCCCTTCCCGCCGATGAGCAGCGGCTCCACGCTCGGTTGTCAAGCGCACTGGCGGGTTTGCTCTTCTATTCCGGACATAAAATGGACGCGTTTGAACGGGCGACACAGGCGGTTGAGTATGCGCGGGCAAGCGGCGACGTTTCGTTGCTCGCGATTACGCTCAGCTCTTACGCGACTTTAGCAGTGGTTCTCAGCCGGCTTGACGACGCAGAGCGGGCCTTAGCGCAGGCCGAAATGCTGGCGGGGGGCTCGGTTTTGCACCGGCTTACCGTACTCGAAGCGCGTGCATCCCTCAGCCAGTTTCGTGGCGATTTCGAAACGGCGACCCGCATCTTCGAGCAGCTCCGCAAAGAGCATCGTGCGCTCGGAAACGCGCGCGGAGAAATGGCCTCAGCGATCAACCTCGCCGAAGTCGAACATGCGCGCGGTCACTCGCAGCGAGCGGCTGCGATCGTTGCCGAGACACTTCCAATCGCGCGGTCGGATGAAGACAAATCAACGCTCGACGTTCTGCTTCACAACCTCGCGGGCTATCTCGCCGCGGTCGACGATCTTCCCGGTGCGTCGGCGGCAGCGCGCGAGGCAATCGGGATTTGGGTTCGAAACCCGGATCGCGCCGGCGCCGCCGTCGCGATGGAGCATCTGTCGCTCGTCTACGCGCTGGGCGGCGAGCTCGAACTCGCAGCCGTGCTCGAAGGGTACGCTGACGTTGCGTTACAGCGGTACGGATTCACCCGAGAATTCACCGAGGCGACGACGCATGACCGCGTCACCCTACTCCTGCGCGAGAGGCTGGCGCCCGACGAACTGGCGCGACTTAGCCTGGACGGCGCTTCACTCACGCCTGAGGCTGCGATCGCACTCGCGCTTGAGGAACGCGAAACAAACATAGATCCGGCAGAGCGTCGAGGAGTTGCTCACGACGTGAAGCGATGAAGTCAGACGAGCGGATTTCGGAGCGTGGCGACATTCTTTCTGATCGCTTAATAACCGTGCTCGTCTTCTGGTTGCCGATCGCGGCACTTATAGTGAGCGGTGCTCTAAGAATCAGTAATGAGTGGTGCGCGGCGGTTTGGGGCATTGCCTTAACGACAATCGGTATCGGGTGCTTAGTCAATGCGGTGCGATGCGGGCGAGTGCACTGTTATTTCACGGGCCCGTTCTTTCTCGCTATGGCGATACTGTCGCTCCTGTATGGCTTTCACATCGCAAGGATTGGCGCATATGGATGGAACCTGATAAGTCTTACCGTCCTCGTAGGTGGCCTGCTGCTGTGCTATGTTCCTGAAGTGCTCATAGGAAGATACTGGCAACGTCTACGCTAGTGCGCCGCTCCTGGCGCCTAAGGTGCGCGGGACCGGGTGGACGCGCAAACGCGCCGGCGCACGACGATTCGCAGTGGACCTCATCGCCATCAAGATGAACCTGCTGCGATACGGACGTCCCCTGTAAGGAATGCTGGTCAGGCTTCGGTTCCGCGAAGGCTGGACCTAAGGCGCCTTCGGACTCAACCTGCGTTTACGTGCTGCACGCGGCGTGCCCGCAATGACAGTGCCCATGATCGTTCGCTGACTTGCAACTTTCGCTGCAGTACTCGCCACTAGTCGCCTGGCACTTGCAGCTCTCGCCTTTACATGGCATAGGTCAACCCTCCGTGAACGTGGTTATACCCATGAATCCGGATCCCAAATGCGGCAAATCCGGTCCTAGGGCTGGAACCGGGCGTGAGGGGCTCGTCTTTCGAATGGCCGAACATGCGGGAGACTGAAGCCACGGTCATCTAGAAATGCAGGAACTTCCATGAGAACCTCTCGTCTCGGGCGTTGTTCTCCTTATGCATGAGACTCAAGGGGCAGGGTCTCCTCGGAAGGCGCGCGCCCAGCACCGTCTACAACTTCCCCATCTGCTTACACGGTTTCCCGATCGAATAGTCTGGGCGAGCTTCACGTTTATCACGGCGTTCGTCTCGATAGCGACGCTTTCGTCGCTTGCGCTTCTGCTTAAAGCTCCGTTCATTTTTCCTCCGCTGGGTGCGACGGCGATTCTATTCCTGTATAGCCCGTCACTTCCAACCGCAAGTCCAAAGAGTCCATATGCGGGCATGGAATCGGGATTCTTTGCGGTTACGGCGCGCTGCTGCTTACAGGTTTGCAACATGCACCATCTGCAACCGTCATTGGCGTGGATGGCGCGCGGGTTCTAGCAACGTGCATCGCGCTGTCGACGACTGCTGCTCTGATGATCCTATTGAAAGTGGTGCATCCGCCGGCTGGAGCAACGGCGTTGATGGTGTCGTTAGGCGTTGTAACAAACCCATATCAGCTGCCACTTCTGGAAGTCGCTGTCGGCATTCTTGCTCTGGAAGCCTTCATTGCGAATCGAATAGCAGGCGTTGAATTCCCGATCTGGATGCCACGTGTCCCGATGAGTGCGGAGGGAGTGAAACTATTAGCCGAGCGTCTACCGTAAGGCCGGCTCCGGTTTTGCTTCGTATCAAACACGATTTCGCGTTCACTAAAACAACCTATCGCTTGGCTTGATGCGGTGCTTCTAACGGGCAACTAATCTATCGCTGGAAGAAAGGCCACGTTTCTCGGGCAAGTCTCAGCCATCGCTCCGCTCCGGTCGAAGCAGCACGGTGCTAAACCGTTGATCTCGAGATCTCACCGGAGCGATTCCCAATGCGAAGGAGTATCAATGCGACGATTCCGTCTACTCTTACCCTTGATGTCGGCCGGTTTACTGTTTGCCGCATGTAGTGGTGGGAACGGTACATCCCAGACCACTACGATACCCGCGATAAGCGCGCCGGGTCCGGTGTCTCCAGACAATAATAATCCAAAGTTCTCTCAAGGAAGTCTGACCATTCCGGCCGTCACCGTATCGGTGCCGTGTCCGGATGCCCTCGATCTCACGTTCGCCGGCCCCATGGCGTACCGCGCGCACACCGTTACGCAACAGAAGCGCACGCAAGTAGCGGTCCATACGACTCTGGACGGTCTAACGGCGACCGATTCGGCCGGTAATAGTTACACGTTTAAGGGTGTCGGCAATGCACAGGCCGAGATTCCGAACGGCGGGACGCTGAAAGGTGTCGGCGTTGGAAATGGTGTTGCCGTCGGCAGTGGTCCTGACGCAGGCGTTCGAGCCAACGTGAAGGTGGATATCGGTGTTGACAGCGTGGGCAATGTCACGCTGACCTTCACCAAGGTTCACATCACTTGCCACTAATGCAGAGCCATCGCGGTCCAGTACTGTAGCTCACGTTCGCTCTAAGCGGACGTATATCGCGAGAACTACACGAACGCAAGGGCGTCCTGATAGGGCGCTCTTGGTTTATTGCACGCACTGACCGGGTTAGTGAATCTGACTGCCGACGTCGTGCGTGCGGCATACTCGACGATCCCTCTATTCCGAGTTGGGTTATAGGCACCGACGTTGATTTGCCAAGCCGAAAGATCAGGCATCGGGAAACTTTCCGGGAAAAACTCGAGCCGGGCATCCTTCCCCAGACGGCAGCAGCAACGCCTTTATCGCGCGACGTTCGTCCATCGCGCGATATCCATCAGCAACGCCTTCGAACGGAAGGGTGAGGTCGAAGACTTTTCCGGGTTCGATCTGCTTATTCCACACCATGTCGATGAGCTTCGGTAGGAAGCGCCGCACGGGGGCGGCTCCCCCGTGAAGGTGAACGTGCGAATAATAGAGCTCCATGGCGTCGAGCATTACGCTTTCGGGGAAGCCGACATAGCCCACGTATCCGCCTTGCCGGGTCGCGCGAATCGCCTGCATCAGCGATTGCCGCGTGCCAACGCATTCGAGTGTCGCATCGGCACCGACACCTTTCGTCAAATCCTTGATGCGCGCCACACCCTCGTCACCCCGCTCGCTAACGATGTCCGTTGCGCCGAACGCGCGAGCGAGCTTCTGCCGCGACGCGTGACGGCTCATCGCGATGATGCGCTCCGCGCCCCGGTGCTTCGAGGCAAGCACGCCGAGAAGACCCACTGCGCCGTCGCCAACGACCACGACGGTCATCCCAGGGCTCACGTTTGCGGCATCGGCGGCGAACCAGCCGGTGCCCATCACATCTGAAAGCGCGGCGACGTGCGGAATGAGATCTTCGGATGGCGTCTCCGGCGTCGGCAGCAGGGTGCCGTCGGCGAGCGGGATCCGGAGTACGGGTGCTTGCGCTCCGGTGATAAAGTACGCCCTTTCGCATCCGGATTGATAGCCGATTTTGCAGTTCGCGCAGGTGTTGTCCGACGCGTAGAAGCCGCCGACGACGAACTGGCCGGGCGTAACAGATGCAACCGCACTCCCGACTTCCTCCACGATCCCGCAATACTCGTGACCCATCGCCATCGGCTCTGTAATGCGAGTAATTCCGCGATAGCTCCAGAGATCGGATCCGCATACGCACGAAGCGGCAACCCGCACGATGGCGTCGGTCGGTTCGAGGATCGTTGGCTCGGGCCGCTCTTCAACGCGAAGGTCGTGCGGACCGTAAAGCATTGCTCCCAGCATGCGCACTCCGGCTTTCCCCGTACCGTGTTCGTGTAACTTCCTCGAATCGTTGGCCTGACGGTTACGGAGGCAGGGCCGCGCGGACTGCCTAAAAACCACGTAAGCACACATGTGGAAAAACGCGGCCTGGCCGGCGGCAACGGTGGTGGTGGTTGGCATCGCGATCGGCGCACGTGGTCAGGCCACGCTGCCTGAAGGTCCCACAAAGACGCTCGTTCAGGAGGCGTGCACGAAGTGCCACGGCGTGCAGCGCATCGTTGCGGCGGGTTACTCGCGCGCGGGCTGGGCCAATGTCGTTGCGATGATGGTTAATATGGGCGCGAAGATTCCGGCAAATCAAACGTCGGCGATCGTCGACTATCTGGCCAAGAACTTTCCGGAGAAGGCCGAGCCGGTCGCGGCAATCATTCCGGGAAACGTGCACGTGACGATTCGCGAGTGGCTCGTTCCAACGCCCGGTTCGCGTCCGCACGATCCGCTCGCCATGCCCGACGGATCGATCTGGTATACCGGCCAGATGGCCAACGTAGTCGGACGGCTCGATCCGCAGACCGGAAAAATCCGCGAGTATTCACTGCCGGCGAACTCCGGACCACACGGTCTCATGGCCGACGGCAACGCAAACATTTGGTATACGGCAAACTTTGCGGGTTATATCGGAAAGCTCGATCCGCGAACCGGTAGCGTGACGAAGTACCCGATGCCCGACGCCGCGGCACGCGATCCCCACACGCTGCTATTCGATCGCAACGGTACCCTGTGGTTCACCGTGCAGAGCGGGAACTTCGTCGGCCGACTCGATCCGGTGACGGGGACCGTCAAACTCGTTCGCCTTGCGCACCCGCGCTCGTTACCGTACGGAATGGTTATCAACGCCCAGGGTACGCCATTCTTCGACGAGTTCGGCGCCAATCGCATCGGTCGCATCGATCCCGCGACGATGGCAATATACGAGTACACGCTTCCCGATCCAAGTGCGCGCCCGCGGCGCATCGCGATGACCAGCGACGGCGCCATCTGGTATACGGATTACGCGCGCGGCTATCTCGGCCGGCTCGATCCGGCGTCCGGCGCGGTAACCGAGTGGGCGTCACCTTCGGGGCCGAAGTCGCAACCGTATGGAATCGCCGTGATTCACGATGTGATTTGGTACAGCGAATCCGGCGTACGACCCAACACGATCGTCCGCTTCGATCCGGTTATCAAAGGTTTTCAGTCTTGGGCGATTCCGTCGGGTGGCGACGTCGTGCGCAACGTCTCCGTTACTCGCGACGGAAATCTCGCCATCGCCTGCAGCGGTGCGAATCGGATCGGCTTGGTCGAGATCGCACGTTAACGCGGAATCGGCGTTGCCGGGAAAACGCCCGGACCGTCGAAGATGCAAGGCATGATCCGGGACAAGCGAACGTGGCTGGCAGTTAATGCCTTTGGCGCAATGGCCGCACTGTTGGTAGTGATTTTACAATGTCTATACCCAGCAACGCATCCACTGTTGCGTTGGCTCACGATAGGGAACGGAGCAGTTCTCTTCGTGCTGTTTATTTATAACATCGTTCTGAGGATGCGAGGCCCAATTCAACCCGCGCGATGGGCACGCAACATGACGGACGCCCAATTGTGGATCGTAAAGGGTATCATGATGGTGTGCGTTGCGGGCATTGCCACGGCTTTCGCTTTTCACGCTTTGCGACGCTAAATCGTTAGGCGATAGACGATTTCAAGCGCCAAAACGATGCCCGACGTGCTTGGAATTCAGCTCGATGCGCAGACGCGCTGCGCTCATTACAACTCGCCATTCGACGTAATCGCGATCAAAATGAGGTGCTGCAGTACCTATTTCGCCTGTAAGGATTGCCACGACGCGCTTGCCGATCACCCGCTGGAGCGCTGGCGCCCGCACGAACGCGCACGGCGCGCGATCCTTTGCGGTGTTTGCCGCTCCGAGCTTACGATCGCGCAATATCTCGAGAGCTCGGGGTATTGTCCGAGATGCAAGGCCCTTTTTAATCCCGGTTGCCGCGAGCATCACGACTATTACTTCGCCGGGACGGGAACGACCGCAGCCGGCACCAACCAATGCGGATAATACTCGGCGGCCGGACGGTGGGGGCGCCAAACGGCATCGAGGCCTACTAAGCCTCGCCGGATGAACAGGGCTGCATATCTATTCGTGGAACGCCGGATTCGCTTATTGTGATAAGCATGAGGTGTCGTGCAACGACCGGCCGCGTTTGTCGTCGGGTGTGGGAATGTATTTAACGGTGCCGCGCATTCAGGGAATCGCATTGTAGATGCACTTCCAGTTGCGAGTCGGCGCAGGTTGCTCGTTGCGCTCTCGCGCGCTTACGTTCCTTACGGCGAGGTGCTGTACGACGTCGGAGCGCAGCTCGAACATCTCTATTTCATCGAAAGCGGATTGATTTCACTCACGCGGCCGATGCGCGACGGCCGCTGGCTCGAGATCCTGTCCGTTGGTCGCGAAGGTCTCGTGACTCCATTTTCGATACTCGGCATGGACACAGCCATCACGCAGTCGATCGTTCGCGTCCCCGCCGTCGTTCTGCGCATCGGGCGAGAAGCGTTTGCAGACCGCCTCCGTGATGATCGCGAGCTGGCTAAGGCCGTCCGCGCGTACGGCGCCGCGGCGCTGCATCAGTTGATCCAAACGACGACGTGTAACGCGTCGCACTCGATTCTAGAGCGCTGCTGCCGCTGGATCCTGACCGCGCACGACAGTGGGGCAAGCGACACACTCGCGCTCACGCACGAAACGATCGCGTTGGCATTGAGCGTTCGGCGGGAGAGTGTCTCAACCGCTGCGGCGGAGCTACAGCGCGCGGGTTTAATCGCCTACCGGCACGGCAGTTTGACGGTCACCAACCGGAACGGTTTGTGCGACCGCGCTTGTGAGTGTTACGCGACCATCCGCGGCGGCTTTGACGCTATTTGTTAAACAGCGCACCGACCGAGCGCCCGCCTTTCCGGTAGACTCATCTTAAGGCGCCTTAACACAAGCGGCGGTCGTCGCCGTTGCATTGGCGTCGCAGGAGAGGGTGTCCATGTCGCGACTACGTTACGGCTTTTTTGTAGCGCTGTTTGGCCTATTTGCGTGCTCCCCAAGCCCCGGTGGTACCGGCGGCTCCGGAGTTTCGGGCATTGAGTATCAGAGAATCCACCACGCACGCGGGCGCGCATCCGGTGCAATCCAGCACGTCGTCATCATCGTTCAAGAGAACCGCACCGTCGACAACCTCTTCCAGTTTCTGCCTGGGGCAAACACGCAGTCGTGGGGCACCGACTCGAACGGCAATACGGTTAATCTCGCCCCTCAACCGCTCAACGTGTCGTTCGATCCCGGGCACAATCACCACGATTGGCTCGTCGCATACGCAAAGGGCGCGATGAACGGCTTCAATTTGGAATCGTGCATCGGCGGTTGCCCGACCGAGGCGGAATACTCCTACGTGCCGGAAAGTGACGTTACGGAGTACTACACGCTAGCCGAAACCTACGCGTTTGCAGATGATATGTTCGAGACCGATCAAGGCCCGAGCTTCGACTCGCATCAGTATCTCATCAGCGGAACGTCGACGGTGGCCGACGGCTCGGCAAACAGAGCGTCCGAGAATCCGCAAATGCCGACGAAACGGCCCACGGGCGGCTGCGATTCTCCGGCCGGATCGCTCGTCACCGTCATCACACCGCAAGGTTCCCAGCCCGCGTCGCTGCGCACGTTTCCCTGCTTTAGCCGCCAGGCGCTCATGGATGAGATGGATGTCGCGGGAGTCTCCTGGAAATACTACCAAGATCTTCCCACCTCGGGTCTTTTGAATGCCGTCGACGCGATATCGTCGATTTGGTCGAACAAAGCCGAGATGTCGGCCAACGTCGTCACACCGCCATCGGAAATTCTCACCGACATTGCCAACGGAAATCTTGCGAGCGTCGTTTGGGTGACGCCAACGAAGGCAGCGTCCGACCACCCCAAAGGCACCGATGGGTCCGGCCCGTCGTGGGTTGGTTCGATCGTCAATGCGATCGGGGGAAGTCAGTATTGGAACAATACGGCGATTTTCATCACGTGGGACGATTGGGGTGGCTGGTACGACCATGTTCCGCCGCAGGTTTACAATTCGTTCGAGTTGAGTTTTCGCGTGCCGCTGATTGTCGTATCGCCATACGCCAAATCGGGCTACGTTTCGCACGTACAACACGAATTCGGCAGCATTTTGAAATTCACCGAAGAAACATTCGGTTTGCCGTCGCTGGGCACGACCGATCAGCGCGCCGACGATCTTTCCGACTGTTTCAACTTCGCGCAGAGGCCGCGCCATTTCCAAACGATACGCACGAGGCATCCCGCACGCTACTTCCTCACGGCGCCTTCTGGCGGCGCGATCGACGATTGAGCGCCGCCGCCGTCACAGCGCCCGCTAGGCAAGCGTTGCGCGTGACATGAGGACCCCTATCTTCGGGCGCCTCGTATTTGGCGCATCCGCGGTGCTTTTCGGCGTCATCGCGCTCATGTGGCACGATGCCTACACCTGGCAAAGCCTCTACGCGATCTTGAGTCTGCCGCTGGGGCTCGTTGTCGGCGGCTGTCTGATGGTGGCCCAAATCGCAGGCGGAGTTGGACTATCGATCGCGCGCACGACTCGGGCGGCGTCGATCGTGCTCATCGTCGTCTACACGGTGTTCGTACTCGCCTGCGTTCCCGCAATCGTCAAAGCGCCGCGGGTATTCGACGCCTACGATGGCTTCTTCGAACAGTTTAGCCTGCTGTGCGGCGCACTGGCGGTGTATGCCGTAACCCAACCGAACGCGCTGCGTTCGGCTAGCCTGGCGCGATTCGCGCGCGTGGGATTCGGCCTCTCGGTGATTTCGTTCACGCTCGCGCAGGCGATTTTCCTTAAGGCGACCACGTCGCTGGTACCGCCGTGGCTTCCCCCGAATCAGATGTTTTGGGCGATTCTCACGACAGTGGCATTCGCGCTAGCGGCAATCGCAATACTGCTCAACCTGCAAGCGCGTCTTGCGCTGCGCTCGTTGACGCTTATGCTTGCGATCTTTGGCGTGCTGGTTTGGATCCCACTCTTGATCGCGCACCCGGAAGCGCATTTGAACTGGTCGGAATTCGCGCTCACGTGGCTTATTACAGGTGCTGCCTGGGTCGTATCAAATTTGTACTCCTGATGAAAGCTGTTCCTCCTGCAGGGGTTGTGTTCGCGTTTGCGTTGTCTGCGTTGGCGACACCGGTTAACGCAAATGTAACGCAGATTGAAACGCCCCTTGGCTGCGTCAACACCGTTGTTACCTCCGCATCCGCGCCGACCGGTGCAGCGATGGCCGACGGCGGCAGCATGTATTTTCGCGACGACATCGCACCCGGTCACGGAATAAACGGCCACTCGATTACCTATCTCTATGTGGCGCCCGGCGATAATCCCATCGCCAATGCCGGTGCTCGGGTTCGCGTATGTCTACTTAGCATGCCGAAAAAAGAACCCGGCAAATACGGCTGCAACCCGGCAATCGACATCCGAGGACGCCAGTTTCTCGTATACGACATCGCCACGCAGAACGCCGCGGTGTATACTAACGGTGAGCATCTCTGCGGCGGCGCTTAGTCGTTAGGAAGCTTCAGCGATCCGTAGCGTTGCGCGTACACGTGGGTGAACTCGGCGCCTATGAGCAGGATCTGAGCCGAATAGTACGTCCAAATCAGAAAAGCAATTAAGCCGCCGAACGTACCATACGCTGACGTTATGGCAACCCGGCCGAGATACCAACCCAGCACGAACTGACCGGCGACAAATAACCCCGCCGAAACGAAGGCGCCCAACCAGACGTCGCGCCACGCAACCCGGCAATCGGGGAGCAACACGAAAAGAACCGCAAACAGCAGCGTCGTCATCGCAAATGTAGCGGCCAAATCCAATGTCTTGGCGATCGTGGGAAAACCTGGAACAACGTGCAGCAGTGCGGCGCTCGCGATCGTCAGGCCGGCGTTGACCGCGAGCGCTACGAGCAGCAGCAAAGCCATGGCGAGTACGGCAGCAAACGAAACGAGCCGTTCGCGTGCAGTTTGAGCGAGCGTGCGCGCTCCCGGCGCGACGTCCCAGACCGTATTGAGCGCGTCCTGCAGCGATGAAAACAACCCAACGGCCGCAACGACGAAAACGATCCAAGCGATGATTTGAGCCAACATATTATTACGCGGTTGAGAGAATGTCGCCGCTACGATGGCTTTGATGACCGGCGTCGCAGCCTGCCCAGCGGTTACGGACATATAGGCGTAGAGACGGCCGAGCGCGGCCCGATGTTGTCCCAGAAAGAGCCCGGCGATTTCCACCACCACGATGATGAGCGGCGCCGTTGCAAACAGCGTAAAATAAGCGATGGCTGCCGCGAGCCACTGGCTTTTGTGGCGTTGAAAATCGGCGAACGTTGTTTTGAGTAGCGCGACGGTGGGATGTTCCATGCTCCGCAAGACACATACCCTGCTTGCTTTAACTCTTAACTGAGGATTAGAGTCGAATGCCAAGCAGGAGCCGCCGCGCTCGCTTTAGCGAAAGCACGCCTGCAATGACCAGATCGTTAGCCGCAATCCCCGCCTTCTTGGGCCTCGCGCTCATGGCGTGCAGGAAAGCGATCCCGCATTGCAGCGGCGCCGCGTGAAGTTAGTTTGTAGCATCGCGGCGCTGCTGGGCGTCGCGCTCCTTTCGAGCGCGACGCCGATTTCGACGAGCGCGGCCGAGCCGCTGCCGCGCATCGGCATCCGGCCCGGTAATCCGTCCGCGCAGTTTTACGTCGTCGCTACCGGCGCGCGGTTTACGCCGGGAGGCTTCAGTTACACGATGCTCGACCCGATCGCGGGTCGCCCCAACAATCCGAACCGCCCCACCAACGCGCACGTAACGTTTGATCCCGGTTTTTACAATCCGTCGGCGATGGATGCCGCGTTGGCAGGCATCGCCGGCAGCGGTTTCAACGTTATTCGCGTGATCCTCGATAGTGGCGACAGCGTGCACCAGGCGCGCGGTGCGTACGGTATGGCCGGACCCGCCGACAGCGAAGGGCTATACCGGCCGACCGTCGCGAACCTCGTCGACTTCCTGCGCCGCGCTCGCGAGCATCACGTGTACGTCATCGTCGCAACGCACGCGTATCCCCAGAACCGCGGCTTTCGAAGTCTCGTTCAACAGGGCGCGCTGCCGCACGTGGCGGGCACGAGCCAGTACTATTTTTCTCCCGGGGGAATTCGCGCCAAAGCTGAATACGAGCGCGACATAGTCAGCGCTGTTGCCGCGTTTGACCACGGTTCGCTGCTCTCGACCGTGTTAGCGTGGGAAATTCAAGTCGAAATGTTTGTTAGCGACGAAACCGAGCCGTTTTCGTTACATTCGGGAACGGTGCAAACGGCGGACGGCAAAACATACGACATGGGCAATCCGCAAGCGCGCCAGGAGTGCATGGATTCGAATCTGATCAACTGGGCAAACGTCGTCTCGGCGGCGATTCACTCGGTGGATCCGCAAGCCTTGACGACCGCCGGGTTCGCAACCTATAACGCCGTGCACAAAGCCGGTCCGAACGGCCTGATTCGCACGGCCGGCGATAGCGACCAGCGCTACGTTCCTCGCCCATTGATCTTCACGCGGGCGCGAGCCATTTCGTTCATCGACGTCCACGCATACCCGAAACGCAACCCTAACTATAACTTGGCAAGCGATCTCGACTCAAACGAATTCTCGCAGTGGGACATTCGCAACGTGCCAGCCGTCTTGGGCGAATACGGCGCGAATAAGCGCCAATTTCCCGATCTTGGCACGGCCGCTGCCGCGGCCCGTCGTCAACAAGAAGAAGCGTTGCGCCTGGGAATCGCCGGAACGGTCTATTGGACGTGGAATACGGCGCAGGAGGAATGGTGGAGTGCGACGGAGGCAGGCGACGGCGTCCTGCGCTCTCTCGTCCGTCCGCAATAGCGTGGGAGCCGGAACAACCTCGATGGTGTGGAATACGCCGGCGAACAGGAGCGAAAACATACGAATGGTCAGGCGAGTAATTCAACTTGGCATGGTTTTGGCGTTGGCTTGCGCCACGGGATGCGGCGGCGGTTCGTCCGGATCGGGCGGCGGGGTAACGCCTCCCACACCCGGCGGCGGAACGTTCCATCTCTACCCGGCACCCGAAACCAACGGCAATCTCGTGCTCGCCCACGATAACAATTTCTATTATCCGAGCTGGAACCCAAAGTTCGGCAATCACAGCGCCATCATTCAGTTTTCGCCGCAGCAAACGGCGCACCCATACATAATCCCGCGCAATCCGATTCTGCATAACGTCGCCGTGATTCCGACCGACGTCGCCCTCGGCCTCGATGGCAACATTTGGTTCGGAACCTACAACTGCATGATCGGTTCGGTCACCCCCTCGGGGACGTTCAAAGAGTACGTGCTGCGCTCCACCGGGCTGTGCGTCACGACCGTCGGCTCGTCCACTAAGAGCACCGGTCTGTGGTTTACCGAAGCGCTCGGCGGCGCGAGCAACTTTATCGGCTACCTGAAACCGAACGGCACGTTCGTGACGTACCCGATTACCGACAAAACGTCGGTCGCGCCCGGACAAATCGTGCTCGGACCCGACGGCAACATGTGGTTCACCGACGGCACGCAAATCGGAAAGTCCACCTTGCAAGGAAAGGTGACGTACTACGATACGAATCCGGCGATGGCGGCCACCTGCATTATCGCGGGACCGGACCAAAACCTCTGGTTCTGCGGCAACAGCAGCGTCGCGCAAATCGGCGTGATGACGCCTGCCGGACAAATGGTGGCGGAGTACGCACCGGGCGCACAGACGTTTTTTCTTACGGTCGGCTCGGACGGCAACGTCTGGGGATCGAATAGTCCGACCGGCGGTTTGGTGCGCATCACGACGTCGGGCGCGTTGAAAGTTTTCAACGTGCCCAAAGATAAAAACGCGACGCCGCGCGGCGTTGCCGTCGGCCCCGATTCCAACATTTGGTTCAACACCTTCGGCACCGGAGACACCGTCGGGATGGGGACCTTCGTTTTGTCACCCTGAGCGCCGCGAGCCTAGCGAGCGAAGTCGAAGGGCCGCAGTGCCGCGAGCGCGTAAATTACGCCCATGGGTGTGGTCCGCGGACGGCGACGTTCGCCATTCTTCGGCATAGGCGGAGCCCTATCGATCGCGGCACTGGCTGCGACGGCGCTGGCCTCGACCGAACCTCGCCTACGGGTTGTCGACATTCCAAGCGGGACTCATGTCCGCTTTCACGTTAACGCACCGCTTTCGTCGAACGAGAGTAAAACCGGCCAACGCTTCGGCTTCATTCTGGTCGAGCCGATCGTCGTCGCGGGTCAAGTCGTGGCGCCCGCCGGCGACGGCGGCGAAGGCACGGTGCTGTTAGCCGGT
>Ga0207416_1002382_pt1 | contig 20736 bp, 21 predicted proteins | sample PaiPotPPM11metaG_FD_184107 | JGI IMG/M metagenome (GOLD analysis project Ga0207416, IMG submission 184107) | Iron sulfur acid spring bacterial and archeal communities from Banff, Canada, to study Microbial Dark Matter (Phase II) - Paint Pots PPM... ...
CCGAATCGCAACTCCGTGCCTACTCCATCGCCGACGCCGAGCGCGCGGCGCTGGCTGGCGATCGATCGGTTCAGCTGTTCGCGCACGGATCGATGCGGCTGAAGTACTACGCGCCGCGAGGCATCGATAGCCAGTCGCCGCACCGACAGGACGAGCTCTATATCGTCATCAAGGGCACGGGCACGTTTTCGTGCGGGGGTGCGGCGACGCCGTTTGGGCCGGGCACCGTGCTCTTCGCGCCCGCCGGCGCCGAGCACCGCTTTGAGGCGTTCAGCGATGATTTTTCCACTTGGGTCGTTTTTTACGGCCCCGACGGCGGCGAGCGAAGCGCTTCCTCCTAGGGACGCGCACCCACGGAGTGCAACCATCGCGCATGCGCTGGAACGTACAGCTCCCGGTGCGCATCGTTCCCATGGCGAGGCCCGAACTCACCGCGCCCGCGGCTGTCGGCGCGCAGCTCACCTACCGCGGCGGACCAATCGTCGCCAACGCCGAGGTCACGACGATTTTTTGGGGTGACGGCTGGAAAGCAGCGACGCAGGCGATGCTGTCCGATCAGATCAACGCCTTTTTCGACGCCATCCTAGCGAGCGCGCTGATCGATCAGCTCGCCGAATACGGCGTGCCCGGCACGCCGATCGGCCACGGGAAACGCGCCGCGACGCTTACGCTTCCGGCGAGCCTGGGCGGTTCGGTGGACGATGCCGCCATCCAAAAGATGATCCAGAATCAATTGGCGGCCGGCTCGATTCCCGCCGCCAACGGCAATTCAATCTACTTCGTCTATCCGCCGACCGGCGTCACCGTAAGCGCGGGCGGCGCGCAATCCTGCCAGACGTTTTGCGGTTACCATGATGCCGCCGGCGGCGTGTACTATGCGGTCGAGCCGTATCCCGATTGCAGCGATTGCACCGCCGGCCTCGACGTCCTCGACGCGATCGCGGTCTCGTCGTCGCACGAACTCTGCGAAGCGATTACCGATCCCGTGCCTGGATCGGGCTGGTACGACGACGCCAACGGCGAGATCGGCGACTTGTGCGCCTGGCAAACGAAGACGGTCGGCGAATACACCGTTCAGCTGGAGTGGTCGAACAAAGCCGGCAAGTGCGTGTGACCAAACCTGCCGCAGCGCTCGCGCGGCAGCTCGAGCCTATTTTGCGCTGAGCCGGACGTCGCCGCCGCTGCAGTCGGCGAGCACGCGAGGCTGAAGAAACGAGCGCGCGGCCGCGTCGTTTTTTAGGTACGCATTCCAAAACGCAAGGCTGACGGCTTCGATCTCGCCGAACGTGGAGTCGGGTCCACGCGCGCTTTTCGGGCCGGTGAATGACAGGTGATCCGCGCTTTCGATCAACGCGGCGTATTTCGCCCCCGCCGGGCTCAAGCGATACCCGTCGAGGCGCCACATCGGCGGTTGACCGCGAGGACCTGCGTCGCGCCCGCCGCTGGCGACCAGCATGGGCAGCGTGACCGTATCCCACGAATGCGCGGTGAGCCCCAACTCCCCGACGCCGTCGGGCGACATCGGCAGAATCGCTTTGATGGCTGACCGGCCGAACGAAATTCCCTTAGGCCAGCGGGGCGCGTCGAGCGTCGCGCCGCCTGCCAGCATCGCGGTCTGGGCGCCGAACGAATGTCCGCCGACGCCGACATCGTCGATGGCGATTTTGTTCTCGAGTTCCGGCGTGCTGTTTGCGAGACTCGGCAAACCGTCGATCAGCGTGTCGACGTCGTCGGCGCGATCTTCCCACACCGTGGGGTCGCGCACCAGGCGGCTCAGCAGGCTGTCATAGCCGAGCTCGTCGCCGCCCTGGACCTCGAATGCGTGAGATTCGACGTAATCGCGATGCGCCGGCTGGATGACGACGTAGCCGTTCGATGCCCAAAAGGTGTCCAGCGGCCCGTAATCCTGCGGCGACGCCCCGGCGCCGGGCGAAAAAATGATGACCGGCAACGGCCCGGGCGCGTGCTCGGGATAGTAAAGGCGGTATGCGAGCACGGGCGCATACGGGCCCGGCCGGACGCCGAGGTCCATGAACCCTATCCGATACGTCGGTTGAGCGCGACCGTCGGAAACGCTGCAACCGGCGGACGCACGCGCGGCCGCTACCGACAGAGCGGCGGCGGCAGCGAGCAAACAGGCCAGCGCCGCGTTAGGCGAAAAACGAACGACCATGTTGCAATCTTCCGGCCGGCTCGTTCTGTGCCCTACGCCGCTCGGCAATCTGGAAGACATCACGCTGCGGACATTGCGCGAGCTGCGCGGCTGCGACGTCATCTTCGCCGAAGACACGCGCGTCGCGCGCAAGCTGCTGTCGCATTTTGCCATCGCCAAGCCCGTCGAGTCTTTTCACGAGCGCGTCGAGACGCAGCGCATCCGCCGGCTGCGCGCCCTGCTCGCCGCCGGACAGACGGTTGCCGTGGTCAGCGACGCGGGGATGCCGGGCATTTCCGATCCCGGTGCCGAGCTGGTGCGCGCCGCGCGCAGTGCCGGGGCGGTCGTCGATGCATTGCCGGGGCCGAACGCCGCGCTCGGCGCGCTGGCGCTGTCCGGCTTTGACGTGGCGCGCTTTCGGTTCGACGGATTCCCGCCGCGTCAGCGCGGCGAGCGCCGCGCCTACCTCCGCTCGCTTGACGCCGAGCTGCATCCCGTCGCACTCTACGAAGCTCCGTCGCGCGTCGTCGGGCTGCTCGAAGACGCCGCCGCGCTGCTACCCGAGCGGCGCCTGTTCGTCCTGCGCGAGTACACCAAGCTGTTCGAGCAGCAAATCCTCGGCACCGCCGTCTTTGCGCTGGCGCAGCTCGCGCGCCCGCCGCGCGGCGAATTCTGCGTCGTCGTCGAAGGCGCAAGGCGGCAAGATCGGTCGAAAGAAATCCCCGCAGCGGTGTACGACGCGATCGCCGCGCTCCTCGAAGCCGGCACGAGCGTTCGCGCGACCGCGGACGCGTTGAGTCTGGCCACCGGTCTGCCGAAAAACGCGCTCTACAAGCTCGCGCAATCGCTCAAAGAGCAGGCGCCCTCGAGACCGCGCGGAACCTCGCACGCATAGCATGAGCAAAGACACGTTCTACCTGACGACGCCGCTGTACTATACGAACAGCACGCCGCACATCGGCCACGCGTACACAACCATCGCCGCGGACATCCTCGCGCGCTTTCACCGCGTGACGGGCAGCGGACGGGCGCACTTTCTCACCGGTACGGACGAGCACGGTCCGAAGGTGGACGACGCCGCCAAGGCCGCCGGACTCAAGCCCAAGGCGTTCGTCGACGACATCGTCGAGCGCTGGAAGGCGCAGTGGCGCGAGCTCGACATCTCGTACGATCAGTTCATCCGCACGACCGATCCGGATCACGAGAAGGCCGTGCAGCAGATTCTCGTGCGGCTGCGCAACAAGGGCGACATCATCCCCGGCAAATACGAGGGCTGGTATTGCCGCAACGACGAGACGTTCTGGCTCGAGCGCCAGCTCGTCGACGGCCGCTGCCCTAATCCCGAATGCCGGCGGGAAGTCGAGTGGGTGTCGGAGGACGCCTGGTTCTTCAGGCTGTCGAACTATCGCGACCGGCTGGCGGCGCACTACCGTGCGAACCCCGATTGGGTGCGGCCGCAGCGCGCGTGCAATGAAATGCTCGCGCTGCTCGAGAGCGGGCTCGAGGACCTGTGCGTGTCGCGCAAAGGCGTGCAATGGGGCATCCCGTTTCCATGGGATACGGGCGTGGTCTACGTATGGCTCGACGCCATCTGCAACTACATCACCGCTGCCGGCTATCCGGCGGACCCGGCGAAGTTCGAGCGGCTGTGGCCGGCGGACGTCCACTTGATCGGCAAAGAGATCGCGCGCTTCCACGCGGTCATTTGGCCTGCCATTCTCATGGCGCTCGATCTGCCGCTGCCGCGACTCGTCTTCGCGCACGGCTGGATCACGATGGAAGGCGCTAAGATGAGCAAGAGCGTCGGCAACGTCCTGCGGCCGGCGGAGCTCATCGAGCGCATCGGGCTCGACGCAACGCGCTACGTGCTGTTCGCGCAAGCGCCGTTCGGTTCGGATTTCAGCCTCAGCGAGGCAGCCGTGCTGCGCCGCCACAACGCCGAGCTCGCCAACGACCTCGGCAATCTCGTCCAGCGGACGCTTTCGATGCTCGAGCGCTATCGCGGCGGCGTCGCGCCTCAGCCCACCGGCGGCGAGCGCTTCGCCGAAGCGTTCGCGACGGCGCGCGACGCGGTCATGCGCGCGCTGCAGGAGCTCGACTTCCGCGCAGCGCTTGGCCAAACGTGGCAGCAGGTCGGCGCGCTGAACCTGTACGTCGAGCAGACCAAACCATGGGAGCTGGCGAGACGCGACGACGGCGCCGCACTCGACGCCGTCCTCTACGATCTCTGCGAAGGGGTGCGCTGGATCGCCGCTTTCGTCTACCCGTTCATGCCGTCGACCGGCGAGGCGATGTGGGCCGCGCTCGGTCAAACGGGCGTGCCGGGCCGCACCTGGGAGCGGACGCTGCGCTGGGGCGGCCTCGCGGGCGGAGTAAAGACCAGCGTCCCCGCGCAACTTTTCCCACGCGTCGAGGCCGAAGGACCGGCCGCGTGATCGGCGGCCTCGTCGACACGCACGCTCACCTCGACGGTACCGATTTCCACGCCGACCTCGCTGAGGTCGTGCGCCGGGCGCGCGACGCGGGCGTCGCCGCTATTATTTCCGCCGGGCAGGACGAAGCCACCAGCCGTGCGGCGCTCTGCTTAAGCGAACGGTTCGAAAGCATCGTGCCGGCGGTCGGCGTACACCCGCACCTGGCGGCTGACGCCGGCGCCCTCAATTGGTTGGAAACGCTGGCGGGGCTGCCGGGCGTCGTCGCGATCGGCGAAATCGGCCTCGACTATCACTACGACTTCGCGCCGCGCGAGATCCAGCGCGATGTTTTCGCGCGCCAGCTGGATTTGGCTGCGGCCCGCGGGCTGCCCGTCGTCATGCACTGCCGCGAAGCCGAAGAAGATCTGCTGACGATCTTGCGCGGCCATTTCGACGCCGCGCAAACGGGCGTCGTGCACTGCTTCACCGGTTCGTACGAGATGGGCGTGCGTTTCATCGAGGAGTTCAGCGTGTTTCTCGGCATCGGCGGGGCGGTGACCTTCAAAAAGGCCGACCAGCTTCACGAGGCGGTAGCGCGCCTGCCGCTCGAACGGCTCGTCCTCGAAACCGATTGTCCGTTCATGACGCCTGCGCCGCACCGCGGCAAGCGCAACGAACCCGCCTATCTGCCGCTGACGTGTCGCCGCGTCGCCGAGCTTCGCGGCGCACCGGAGACGGACATCGCCGCCGCCACGACGGCGAACGCGTGGCGGCTATTTCCCAAGCTCGCGACGCGTTAGCGGTCGGCCGGCGGCCCACATCTCATCGAATTGCAGCCGTAATCGTCGGCCGCCGTCGTCGAAGTCCGCGGCCTGCGCAACGATGCCGATCTCCCGGGCTTCGTCCAAGCCGTTGCGCGTGAGGTTCGCCGAGCCGACGTACAGCCGGTCGCCGGCATCGATGAACTTGTCGTGCATGAACGCGTCCGACCGGCAAACCCGCACGCCGACGCCCGCATCAGCCAGCTTGCGCAACTCGCGGCGCTCGTACGTCGACATGCCCCGATTCACCAAAATGCGATCTTCGTGGCCGGCAGCGCGCCGCCGCTGCAGCGTTGCGATCACGCCGCAATCCGAAAGATCTTCGGCGGCGACGTCAATGTCGCGAGGCGAATCGAGCAGCGCCGTAATTCGGGCGCGCACGGCGCCCGATGGACCGCACACGACGCGCGACGAACCAGCGGTTTGCCCCGCGATCGAGTCTTCGATCGCGCGCACGTCGGCGGCGCGGTCGTCCTCGATCAGCGCCTCGCCCGGTTGCGAAAAGCCGGACGGCGCGGCATTTGCCGTCGAGACAAAAGCGCGCTCGCCATCCACGACCGCAGCCTTTGCGTGCAGTTCGGCTGCGCCGCTCTCGCGAATGAACCGCACCGTTTCAAGCGGCGCGCCCGCCAGCGCTTTGCGGGCCGCGTCGTAGCGATGCGGATCGCCTTCGATGTGAATGCGCACGTCTACCCGACGCTGCGCCGCACGCCGCAGGCTGTCGATGACCCGTCGATCGTCGATGCTGTAGTACGCCGCATCGATTGAGCGTTGCGCCGCGTCGAACGCGGCGATCAACGCATCGCGAGCGCCGGCGCCGACGATCGCATGCAGATCTCCCATGGCTGTCTTGTCACGCCGCATCCCGACGACGTAAAGGCGGCCGCCGCCGCGCGTGCGAATGGTCAACAACTTCATGAACAAAGGAAGTTCCGTCCGCGAAATGTTCGGACGCATCGCCAAGCGCTATGACGTCGCCAACACCGTCATGACCGGCGGGCTCGACGCCCGCTGGCGCGCGCGGGCGGTCGCCATGCTGGGGGTCGACCGTCGCGCCGCCGTACTCGATCTGTGCTGCGGCACCGGCGCGCTGGCGCGTGCGGCGGCGCGCGCTGTGCCCGACGGCAGCGTCGTCGGCATCGATTTCAGCCAACCGATGCTTGACGTCGCCCGCACGCGCGGCGGCCCGACGAACGTATCCTACGCCGAAGGCGACGTGCTCGCTCTGCCCTTCGCCGATGCCCAATTCGACGGCGCCACGATGGGTTTTTCGATGCGCAACGTCGTCGATATCCAGCGCTGCCTGCGCGAGATCGCTCGGGTGTTGAAGCCGGGGGCACGTTTCGTCAACCTCGAGGTCAGCCGGCCGCAAAACCCGCTCTTGCGGCGCATGTTTTCGGCGTACTTCTATGGATTCGTGCCCGTCATCGGCGGCGTCGCCGGTGGGGATCTGGCCGCCTATCGCTATCTTCCCCAGTCGCTCGTGAATTTTCCGGACCCGGAGGCGTTGGCCGAGCTCTTCACCGGCAACGGGTTTTCCAATGTTCGCTACCTAGGTCTCATGGGAGGCATCTCGACGCTCCACGTCGGCGAACGGGTGGCCAGATGATCGAGAGCAAGCCCCACGACATTATCCAAAACGTCGTGGCGCAGTTCGTCAGCGAAGAGCTGGAAAGCGATAATGCGCACATCGCTGCGGCGGTGGCGAACATGCTCGATGCGGGCGGCAAGCGATTGCGCCCGCGCATCACCATGCTCGCCGGCCGGGCACGCATCACTTCGGCGGAAGAAGATCCGTTGCTCGCCTCGTTCATGGAATTGATTCATATCGCGACGCTGATCCACGACGACGTCGTCGACGAGGCCGACAAGCGCCGCGGCCGCGACTCGACGAATCGCTTGTTCGGCAATCGGTTTTCCGTGCTGGCGGGTGACTATCTCTTCGCTTGGGTGTTCAAGAAGATCACGCAAGGCTATGCGGCGCCGATACCAACTATTTTGTCCGCGATGCTCGCCGAGATCTGCAACGGCGAAGTGCGCCAGCTGCGCGCCGCCGGGGATCTCGAGCTGACGAAGGAGCGCTACTTCGAGATCATCGGCAAAAAGACGGCCGAGCTGTTCGCGTCGTGCGCCGAAGTCGGGGCCATCGCCGCGCTGCACGAGTCCGGCGCGCCGCCGTCGCAAGCGCTGCGCGAGGATTCGGGCGTAAAAGCGTTGCGCGCCTACGGCTGGCGATTCGGCATGGCGTTCCAGATTCGCGACGACCTGCTCGACGTGGTTGCGGACGAAGCCGAGCTCGGCAAGCCGGCGGGTTCCGATCTCATCGAACGGCGGGTCACGCTGCCGCTCATCTGCGATCTCGAAGATGGTCCGCGCAGCGTGCGAACGGAGGTCGCGCGCTATTTCGCCGCGCTCGGCGCCAAAAAAGGCGGCGATCCGGACGGCGTGCGCCGCATAGTTGGCCGTCTCCGCGACGGTCGCGGCGTCGCCAGAACCAAGGCGGCAATTGCCGAATACTTAAGCGGCGCCCAGGCGGCTCTTTTGGCGCTTCCCGCGTCGGGTGCGCGCGACGAGCTCGGCGACCTAGCCGGGACTCTTATGAAGTTTTCATCCTGACGGCGATAGCCCGATCGCATGGCGCGCGGATAAACGTTGTATAATGAAGAAAGCCGTTCGTCGGCGCGCTAAGGCGGCCGCCGTCAGAGAAAAGGAGCGCTCGACCTGATGCAGCCCGTTTTTGCCTTCGGCATGCCTTCGGGCACCGATTTGATCATCATCGCGGCCGTCGTGCTCGTCCTGTTCGGCGCGGAGCGCCTGCCCAAGCTCGCCCGGTCCATGGGCCAGGCCAAAAAAGAGTTCGAAGCCGCCGCTCACGCACATTCCGACATCCCGCCGCCACCGGCGCCGCAAAATGCGCCCGAACCGCCGCCCTCGCCGCCGCCCCAGGCCGGTCCGTAGCCTGCGTCGCGCGCCGACGCTTTCGGTTTGCCAAACGACGACCCCGAAATGACCTTTACGGAGCACCTTTCGGAGCTCCGAAAAAGGCTGCTTGTCGCCGCGGCTGCGGTGGTCGTTCTCTCGATAGCGGCGTTCCCGCTCATGCCGATCATCCTGCGCTGGGTGGAAGCGCGCTTTTTGCCGGGCATCCAGCTGCACGTCTTCGCGCCCGCGGAAGTGATCCAGGTACAGCTGAAGCTGTCGGTGATCGCCGGCATCGTCGTGGCGTTTCCCATCATCCTGTATGAAGCGTACGCATTTGTGGCGCCGGCGCTCGAAAAAACCGTCCGGCGCCGCATCGTCACGTACACCGTGCCGTCGTTTCTTATGTCGGCGCTCGGGCTGGCGTTCTGCGGTTTGGTCATCGTGCCGTTCGTCATGCGGGCGTTGTTGAAATACACGCAGAGCTCCGGGCTGGTGGGAACCTACCAGCTGGCGCCGACCATCATGTTCATCGCCGTCTTGTTCGCGATTTTCGCGATCATGTTCCAGCTCCCGATCGTGCTGTCGATCCTCGCCAGCGTCGGCCTGGTCAACGCGAAAATGCTCGCCGGCAAGTGGCGGCATGCGACGGTGATCATCTGCATCGCCGCGGCGATCGGCGCACCCGACGGCAACCCGCTCACCATGATCTTGCTCGCCGCGCCGCTGCTGGCGCTGTACGTAGTCAGCATCCTGGTCGTCAGGTTCACGCAGCCGAAATTGGCAGCGCGCAATATCGCAGCCTCGACCAGCACAGGATAGGAACGCCCGAAAGCCGGCTGGAACCCGAACAAGCTCCAATGAGCCGCAGTGCCGAACAACCGCTCTTCGACCGAACGCTCGACGTGCTGAGCAACGTTATGTTTCCGGTCGTGGTGTTCGTGGTGTGGGCGGTCGCTACGACGATCGGCACCGTGATCGATCAAAATCAGCCTCCGGACGCGTACTATCAAGAGTATCCGATGGCGGTCGCGAACCTCGTCGTTCGGCTGCACTTGAGCAACGTGTTTCATTCCATTCCGTACATCGCGCTGATCGGACTGCTGCTCGTCTCGATGGCGGTCTGCACGTTCCGGCGCGTCATCCCCAAACGCTTTCCGAAAGATCGCGCCGTGCCGGTCGAAAACTTTGGCCTGCATGCGTCGGTGCCGTCGGGCGCAGACTTGTCAGGCGCCGCCGCCTTAGCCGACGAATATTTCCGCAAGCGCGGTTTCGCGCTTCGAACGCAAGACATCGACGGCGCGCACTGGGTGTTCGCTGACAGGCAAAAATGGGCGCGCTACGGCGTGCTCGTCGCGCACCTCGGATTCGTCGTCATCGTGTTCGGCGTGTTTCTTTACTGGCGATTCGGATTCAGCGGTCAGCTGCAGATCTTCGATCGGCAGACGGTGGCGATCCCCGGCGCCGGCGCCTTCATGACCTTGAACAAGTTCATTGCACGGTTCGTGCCGGTGCAGACACCGGGCGGCGTATTCTACCAGGCCTCGAAATTCGAATCGGATCTTACCCTGCATTCGCAGACCGGCGACGCCCGCGCGACGACCGTCGTCAACCACCCGTACGTCAGCCCGCAGGGCACCTATTTTTATCAGGCGTCGTACGGCTACGGCGGACGACTGCAGGTCGAGCGCAACGGGAAGCGGCTGCAATTATCCGGCACCGACGGCCGCCTGATGCCGCAGGACGCGGTCTTTCTTCCCGGAACGAGCCGCGCCATCGAATACGGCACCATGCTCGGGCCGTCGGATCCGTCTCAGGTGCCCAGCGGGGTGTCCGTGCCGAACACGGACACGTACGCGCTCTGGGTTTTCCACGACAACATCCCGACGACTGCCAAGCCGATCTTGCTGCCGGTCGGAAAAAGTTTGGCGGTCGGAGACGGCTACGTCATTCGCGCGCTGCCGCCGGTGGCGTGGACCGGCCTCACCTACCGATACGATCCCGGGCAGGGCTGGGTCGGTTTGGGAGCGGCGATCCTGGTGACCGGGTTCGTGATGTCGCTGTTTTTCGTGCCGGTCAAGTTGTACGCGCGCGTCCGGGCAGAGGTCGGCGGCGTGCGGATCGCGGTCGCGGCGACGACGACGAAGGGCAACCCCATCTACGAGGATGACTTCGACAGCCTCGTCAATGGGCTGCGCCGCGCGCTGCAAGCTCCGACGCAAGCGAACGTCGGTTCCGATACGGTGGAAGCGTATGCCTAACGCCAACTATTCCCAGTACAACACGAACGCCGTTGCCGTCCTCAACGCGCATTCGGCGGCGTACTTCGCGTGGTACGAAGCCGCGGTCGTCATCTACGTGCTGGGCGCGATCGCGTTCGTGGCCTGGTGGTTTTTCCGAGGCCGGCTGCTCCTCGGGGGCGCGATCGGACTCGCGGCCGCCGGCGCCGCGTGCCAAGCCGCCAGCCTTGGGCTGCGTTGGTACTACAGTGGTCACGTGCCGTGGAACGATCTCTATGGATCGCTGTCGGTCGTCACGTTTTTCGCCGTCATTTTGTTCATGGCGTTCGGCGCGCGCTACAAGATCTGGTTCGCGGGCCCATTCGTGCTAGCGTTCACCGACGCGCTGCTCGGCTACGCCCGCTACTGGAATAAAGGCTTGGAGCCGCTCGTGCCGTCGCTGCAGAGCTATTGGATCTACATCCACGTGCCGGTCGTGCTCTCTGCATACGCCGCTTTCCTGATCGGCTTTTGCACGAGCATCCTGTATCTCTTAAAAAAGCGCGACGAAGGCCGTCTGTCGGCCGCTGCCGGCCGGTCGGTGGGCGCGGCCGTCGCCTCGAATCCCGCCGCCGCCGGTTTGGCCCGCCCTTGGTTCCTCGAATGGCTCGAACTCGTGCCCCCGGCCGTGAAGCTCGACATCGTGACCTATCGCGTCAACGCGATCGGCGAAATTCTGCTCACCTTCGGCATCATTCTCGGAGCACTCTGGGCGCACGACGTGTGGGGCAGCTACTGGCAGTGGGACCCGAAGGAGACGGCCATTTTGGTTTCGTGGATCATCTATGCGGCGTACCTGCATCTGCACACGCGGCCAAGCATGCGCGGCGCGGCATCCGCGTGGCTCTCGATCATCGCATTCCTGTCGATCATGTTCTGCTACTTCGGGATCAACATCTGGATCAGCGGCCTCAATTCGCTGCACACCTACCGCTAGCGCTCAGCCGAGCGCCGTCAACGATTGGTTACCAGCAGCAGGGGACCCACGCCGCGCAGCGCGCGCAGGTGGTAGCCTAAGCTGCCGAGCCGCTGGAAGCCGCGCGGCGACGTCACGACGAGCAGCCGCGCATTCTGCGCGAAAAAGCGCTGGGGCGGAGTGTCCTCGGGCGTGAAACCCACAAACGTCACCGGGCCCGCGTCGCTGTAGAAGAGCAGCGAGTACGCCCCGTACGTCTCAAATGTGCCGAGCCGGTCGCCGGGCCGGCGCAACGCCATGACGGTCGCGGCCATCGCCTTCATCGGCTTGAAAACCTCGACGCCCGGCAGGATCGCAAACTCGGACACTGCGACGAAGCCGAGCGTCAAGCCGCACAGCCCCGCGGTCGCGATCCACGGACGCCGGAACATCACGAGGCCGGCGGTGGCGAGAATCGGCATCAGCGCCATGATCGCGGCGAGCCACAACAACGCCGGCGCAAGCCCCGCATAGGCGGTGTTCGATAGCTCGTGCTGACCGGCGGAGGCCGCCGCGACGAACGCCGCCTGGACAAGCGACACCACGCCGACGCCGATGACGATCGGACGCAATCGATGCTGCCGGGCGGCGTCGGCGACCGCCGCGCCGACCAAAACGCCGAGCGCCGGAAACATGACGTCGATGTAGTTCGGCAGCTTCGTCTGCGCGAGCGAGAAAAAAACGAACGGCACCGCGACTGCAAGGATGAGGAATCGCCCGTCGTCCGAGCGCGCGCGCCACGCGTGGACGACGCTCCAGGGCAAGTATGCGGCGAAGGGATAGAAACCGATCGCCAGCACCGGGACGTAGAACCACCACGGGCCGGGCTGGTTTTCGAACGGCGCGAGGGCGCGCCCAACGTTCGAATGCAGAAAGTACTGCGTCAAGTAACCGCTGCCGTGCAAGTGTGCTTCGAGCGCGAACCACCAGCCGCCAAGCACGACGTAGGCGGCGGTGCCGGCCAGCCACGGCAGACGTGCGAGCCGGCGCCACGAGTTTCCCCACGCCGCCCATGCGATGAGGATCAACACGGGCAGCGCGACCGCTATTGGGCCTTTCACCAGCGTGCCGATCGCGCCGGCGACGACGGCAATCCAAAAAGCGCGCCGGTCCCCGTCGCGCGCGGCGAAGTATCCCCAAAACAGCACGACCGATGCGAAGAACACGAGCATCTCGTCGAGGATTGCAAGCCGCGAGAGCACGAGCATTTCTAGGCAGGCTCCGCCGGCAAGCGCCGCGACGAGGCCCGCGGCGTGGCCGTACAAGCGTCGCCCGGCGAGATAGGTCGCGAGCCCGGTGAGCACCCCGAATGCGGCGCTGGGCAGCCGCAGTGCGAACTCCGTCAGCCCGAACGCCGCGACGCTTGCCCCCGCCGTCCAAAACCACAGCGGCGGATGCACGAACCAGGCTGCATAGTCGTAATGCAGCGTGAGCCAGTCGCCGGTCCGAAAAAGTTCTTTGACGATCTCGCCGTACGTGGGCTCGCTGTTATCCCACAGGCTGCCGGCGCCAAGCTGCAGCAGATAGAGGACCGCCAAGAAGGTCAGCACGCCGGCGACGGAAAGCGGCGCGCGCGAAAACACTCCCGCGAACGACGATCGCTTCACCGCGCCGGAACTTGATGTGCGGTCGTTCAATTACCTTCAGCGAGGAATGCCGAAACGCTTGAAGGTCGCCACGCGCGCGAGCAGGCTCGCGTTGCTGCAAACGCACATCGTCACCGACGCGCTGCGCGCGCACGGCGTCGAGTGCGAGCTCGTCACCATCAGCACGACCGGCGATCGCGTCCAGGACCGCAGTCTCGCGGCGATCGGCGGCGACGGCGTGTTCGTCAAGGAATTGGAATACGCGCTGCTCGACGGCCGCGCGGACGTCGCGGTGCATTCGATGAAGGATGTGCCGTCCGACCTGCTTGCGGGTGCGCAAGCCGGCGCGATCCTCGAACGCGGCGACCCGCGCGATGTTTTGTTGTCGAAAGACCGCGCGCACGCGGGTCTGCACGCGCTGCCGCGCGGCGCCAAGGTCGGCACGAGTTCGCTGCGCCGCAGGGCCCAACTGGCGGCGGCGCGAGACGACCTCGAGATCGTCGACATGCGCGGCAACGTGGACACCCGCATTCGAAAACTCTTGCAGGGCGAATACGACGCGATCGTGCTTGCCTATGCCGGCGTCCTCCGTCTGAACGCGCACGCGGCCGCCGCGACGCCGCTGGCCGCTCGGGAGGTGGTGCCTGCGGTCGGTCAGGGAGCGCTGTTCGCGCAATGCCGGACGTCCGACGAAGAGACACGGGCAGCCTTGGCGCCGCTGCAGCACGCGCCGAGCGCGCTCGCCGTCACCATGGAGCGCGCCTTCTTGAAGCGCATGGGAGGCGGTTGCCTCGTTCCGATCGGCGCGTACCTGGAGCTTTGTAACGGCGCATGGCGGTTTGACGCGTTCGTGGGCAGTGCCGACGGCTCGCGCGTGATGCGCAGGTCGCAGGTGGGTCGCGCCGTCAACGCAGCGGAAGCAATCGCGGCCGTCGAACAGATCGCGGACGAGATGCTCGATGCCGGCGCCCGCGAAATCGTCGCCGGCTTCTAAGACGGTGGGAGAGGTCAAGCCGTTGGAAATTCGTCCGCGCCGGTTGCGCCGCACCCAGGCGATTCGCGACATGCTGGCAGAGCACGCGGTCGGCGTCGAAGATCTCATCGAGCCGCTGTTCGTCGTGCCCGGCGCAGGCGTTCGGCGCGAGATCTCGTCGATGCCCGGCGTTTTTCAATTGTCGGCGGAGCAAGCCGTCGAAGAAGCGCGTGCCGCCGCGGCGCTCGGCATTCGCGCGGTCATCCTCTTTGGCGTTCCGGACCGGAAAGACGACGCGGCGTCCGGTCTTACGGATCCGGCGGGGCCGGTCCAGCAGACGATTCGTTCGCTCAAGCAGGCGCTGCCGGAGCTCGTCGTCATCGCGGATCTGTGCGCGTGCGAGTACACATCCCACGGCCATTGCGGCGTGCTCACCGCGGGCGGCGCGATCGACAACGACGCGACGGTCGCATTGCTTGCCGACGGCGCCCTTTCGTACGCGCGCGGCGGCGCCGACATGGTTGCGCCGTCGGACATGATGGACGGCCGGGTGCGCGCCATCCGGCGTGCGCTCGATGCCGATGGCTGGAGCGACGTCGCGATCATGTCGTACTCCGCGAAGTATGCCTCCGCGTTTTACGGTCCGTTCCGCGAAGCGGCCGAGTCGACTCCCGCATTCGGCGATCGGCGCACGCATCAGATGGATCCCGCCAACGCGCGCGAAGCGGTCAAAGAGGCGCTGCTGGACGTGGACGAGGGAGCAGACATCGTCCTGGTCAAGCCGGCGCTGGCCTACCTCGACGTGCTGCAGCGCGTGCGCGAGGCGGTGCGCGTTCCGGTCGCAGTGTACAACGTGAGCGGCGAGTATTCGATGGTGAAGGCGGCGGCGCGCAACGGCTGGATCGACGAGCCGCGCGCGGTCGATGAAATGCTGGTTTCGTTCAAACGTGCGGGAGCCGACTTGATCGTCACTTATTTTGCGCGCGACTTCGCTGCTCGTGCGGCGCGCCGGCGGGGGTAGCCTTTTGTTGCCGCGCACCAGCGACGTCACCAGCGTCGTGCTGGCCGGCGGTCGCGCGCTGCGGTTGCCGGAAAAACTTCGCTTACCGGTCGCCGGTGAACCGATGCTGGCTAGAGTGATCGCGCGTGTCACCGCCGGCGGGCGAGCGTGCGTCATCAGCGCGCGCACGCCGCCGGACGGCGTTTGGGATTGGCCGGTGGTCTACGATGCGTACCCGGGCGGCGGTCCGCTCGGCGGCATCGCGTCCGCCGCAAGACGCGTTCGCACGCCGCTGTTCTTCGCCGTCGCCGGCGACATGCCCAACATGACGTCGCGATTTATCGACGCGCTCGAGGCGCGCTATCGCGAGGCCGCCGCAGTGGGTCCGGCGCCCCACGCGATCGTGCCGGCGTGGCCGGACGGCAAACTTGAGCCGCTCGCGGCGCTCTACGATACGCAAGCATTTCTCGACGGCTCAGCGGCCGCGCTGCGCGACGGCAAGCGCAAGGTCACTTCGGCGTTGGCGGGTTTGTGCGTCATCGGGTATCCGGTGACCGCGGCCGACGAATGGCTGCTCGTGAACGTCAATACGGCCGAAGATTACGCGCGGCTGGACCCGACGACGTGACGTCCCGATCGGATTCGCTATTCGAGCGGGCGCGCCGCCGCATTCCGGGCGGCGTCAATTCGCCCGTGCGCGCCTACCGCGCCGTCGGCGGCACGCCACGCTTTATCGAACGCGCGTCCGGCGCCCGCATCTACGACGTCGACGGCCGCGAGTACATCGACTACGTCATGTCGTGGGGGCCGCTGATCCTCGGGCACGCGCATCCGGACGTCGTCGCAGCGGTCGAGCGCGCGGCGCGCAACGGCACGTCGTTCGGTGCGCCGACCGCAGCCGAGGTCGAGCTCGCCGAACTCATCGGCGCTGCCATGCCGTCGATGCAGCGCATTCGATTCACGAACTCCGGCACGGAGGCGTGCATGAGCGCGCTGCGGCTGGCGCGCGCGTTTACCGGCAGACCGAAAATCGTCAAGTGCGCGGGCTGTTACCACGGCCATGCGGATTCGGTCCTGGTGGCGGCCGGCTCGGGCGCGCTGACGCTCGGTGTGCCGGACTCGCCCGGCGTCGTCGCCGCACATGCGGCCGACACCATCGTCGTGCCATACAACGATCCGTCCGCACTGGCGGAGGCGTTGAGCCGCTTCGGCACGCAGGTCGCCTGCCTCATCGTCGAGCCGATCGCCGCGAACATGGGCGTCGTCGCGCCTCGGCAGGGTTTTCTCGAAAAGGCGCGCGAGCTTACCGCCGCCGCCGGCGCGCTGCTGATCTTCGATGAAGTCGTCACTGGCTTTCGCGTCGCGTACGGCGGTGCACAAGAGGTTTTCGGCGTCGTGCCGGATCTCACGTGTCTAGGAAAAGTCATCGGCGGCGGGCTGCCCGTTGGTGCGTTCGGCGGGCGCGAAGACGTCATGCGCCGGCTCGCTCCAGAAGGCGACGTCTACCAAGCCGGCACGTTGTCCGGCAATCCTCTCGCCATGGCGGCCGGGCTGGCTCAGCTGCGCGCTTTGCGGGCGCCCGGCACCTACGAGCGGCTCGAAGCGCTCGGCGCGCAACTCGAAGACGGGTTGCGCGCGGCGTTCGCGGCACGCGCGCAAAACGTCCGGATCGCGCGCGCCGGCTCGATGTGGACGGCGTTTTTCGCGCGCGACCCGGCGATCGATCTTACCTCGGCGAAACGCGCAGATGGCGCAGCCTTCGCGCGCTTTTTCCACCGCATGCTCGATGGCGGCGTCTGCCTTCCGCCGGCGCAGTTCGAGGCCGGATTCATTTCGACCGCGCACAGCCCGGCCGACATTCGGCGCACGGTTGACGCCGCCGCGCGCGCTGCGTCGTGAAGCGCGCGACCGTCCGCCGCTCGCCGAAAGACGACCGCTACAACAGCCTGCCGCGGCTTTTTCTGTACCACCGCGGGCTCGAGGACGCGTTGCGCGACGGGGCCACGGTGCTGACGTCCGAGGGGCTTGCGGCCCGCGTCGGGCGCGGCGTCTCGCCCGCCCAAATCCGCAAAGACCTGTCGAATCTCGGCACCTTCGGCCGCCGCGGCCGCGGCTACGACGTCGTGTTTCTGGTAAAGAAATTGGCGCGCGTCCTCGGGCTGGATCGCGACTGGCGGATCGTCATTGCCGGCTTCGGCTACCTCGGTCACGCGCTGGCCACCTTTCTCGAGTTCCGCGAGGAGAAGTTCCATATCGCCGGCATCTTCGACGTGGACGCCGCGCTCGTCGGAACGCAATGGCACGGCGTACGGATCAGTCATGCCGACGATATGGAAAAAATTCTGCCGGTGTTGGGCTGCGGCATCGGCATCGTCACCGTGCCCGCGGCCGCGGCGCAGACCGTCGCCAAGCGGATGGTCGGCTGCGGCGTCACCGCCCTGCTGAATTTCGCGCCGACGTCGCTGTCGCTGCCGCGCAGCGTCGCGGTGCGCACCATCGACCTCGCGTCGGAGCTGTCGATTTTGACGCACCATCTATCGTAGCGCCGAGGGAAGGTGCGTTGCCCGAGGAATGCTTGCCCATGCCCATCGTCGTCCTGGGGCTGAGCCACAAGACCGCGCCGCCTGAGGTCCGCAACCGCCACGCGTTTCCCGCAGAGCGCGTCGTCGAGGCGCTCGGCGCGCTGCGCGATTACACGGCCGTCGCAGAGGCGGCGATCGTTTCAACCTGCAATCGGCTCGAAATCTACGCCGAGGTTTCGGATTTCGAAACGGGCGTCGGGCAGATCAAGGACTTTCTCACCACCTATCGCGCGATGGGCATCGAGGACTTCGACAAGTACCTCTATACCATGCTCGGCTCCGAAGCAGTCGAACAGCTGCTGCGCGTCGCGAGCGGGGTCGATTCCATGCTGATCGGCGAAGCGGAAATTCTCGCGCAGCTCAAAGCAGCGATGACCGCAGCCCAAGCCGCGCATTCGATCGGCCCGAATCTGCATCGCCTGTTCCGGCTCGCGCTCAAAACCGGCAAATGCGCTCGGACGGAAACCCGCATCGGCCGCGACGTCGTGTCGCTGGGTTCGGCCGCGGTCGAGCTGGCCTCGCGCCACTGCGACATTCGCGCCGCCCGCGCGCTGGTCGTCGGTGCAGGGAAAATGGGCAGCATCGTCGCCAGACATTTGGCCGCTCGCGGCACGGCGCGGGTCACGATCGCGAACCGGACGCCGGCTCGCGGCCGCCGGCTCGCCGCCGCCATCGGCGCCGACGTCATCGGACTAGCCGACGTCGCCGGCCGGCTACAAGCGGTGGACCTGGTTATCTCCGCGACCGGCCGCGGGTCGTACGTGTTGACGGCGGACATGACGCTCGAACGCGACCGGCCGCTGCTCATCGTCGACATCGCGGTGCCGCGCGACGTCGACCCCATGGTGGCGGAGACGCCGGGCGTCACGCTCTACCAGCTTGCCGACCTGCAGGACGTCATCGAGCGAACGCTGGAGGAGCGGCGCGCCCAAGTGCCGGCCGTTGAAGCCATCGTCGCCGACAGCCGGCGCGAATACATGCGTTGGTACGAACAGCGCGCCGTCGTGCCGATGATCAACCGGCTGCGCGAAAAGGCCGAAGCGATTCGCGCAACGGAAATCGAGCGCTTGTTCTCGCGGCTGCCGGAGCTGAAACCGGCCGAGCGCGACAGCATCGTCGCCGCGAGCGTCTCAATCATCAATCGGCTGCTGCACGAACCGGTGACGCGGCTACGTGAAACCGGCACGGAAGCGCTCGATGCGCAGGCGTTTAGCGAGCAGCTCGAACGTCACTTGAGCAAAACTCTACGACCACGCCTGTAGTGCGCGAGCGAAGTTCGCGCGACAAACCCCTCGCCGGAATCCGCGTCCTCTTAACGCGCTCGTTGGAATCGAGCGACGAAACTCGAGCTCTGTTCGAAGCGCGCGGCGCGCAGGTTCGAGCGCTGCCGTTGATCCGGGTCGGCCCACCGCCCAACCCGCACGCATTACGCGACGCGGCCGTACGCGCGCATACCTACGCCTGGATCGCGTTCGCGAGCAAACACGGGGTCGAAGCGTTCGCCCGCGTCCGGCATGAGCCGCTGCCGCAGCCGCCCGCCATCGCCGCCGTCGGCCCGGTGACCGCTCGCGCGGTGTCCGCCGCGTTCGGCCGGCCGGCCGATCTTGTGCCGGACCACTACGACGCCGAGCACCTCGGCGCCGCACTCCTTCGACGGGCGGCGCCGCGCGACAGAATCCTGTTGATTCAAGCGGACGACGCGCGACCCACTCTCGCCAACGCCCTGCGCGCCGCCGGCTACGCACCCGATGCGGTCGCCGCGTACGCAACGTTCGAGGAGCCGCCGCGCGACATTGCCGATGCGGTCCGGGCCTCGGAGGTGATCGTGCTCGCTTCGGGCAGCGCGGTGCGCTCGCTAGTAAAGGGGCTCGGCGGCACGCGGGCCGCGGCAGCGACACGCGGCAAGCTCATCGCGTGCATCGGCGCGGTCACCGAGAGCGAAGCTAAGCGTGCAGGGCTACACGTCGAAGTCGTGCCGCAGGAATCGACATTTGCGGCGCTGATCGACGCGATCGCTGGGTATTTTATTGGCTCTTGACTCGGCGCGCGTCCGTCTGCGCTACCATGGGGGAACGGGCCTTCTAATAGGTTCAGTGCCGCTCGTTCGCAATGTGGTTACACAGTTTTTCCATAGCTGTGTGATCGGATCTCCTAGCGCCATCATGCGATACGCTTCCTTCGCGTTGTTCAGCGTTGGAATTGCTTGGCTGCTCTTCTCAGCGGCTTCGAGAAAAAGTCGTTCAATCACGGTCCCTGTTGGTTTGCTTTTTATAGGGGCGAGCATCGGTGCGGCGGGCGTTGCAGTTGGACCGACTGCGAGACCGCTCTTGTCCATCCTGTTATCCCTCGTTGCCCTAGTCATCATAATACCGGTATTATTTCGCGCTCTGAGCGCGGCATTCAACAAACCGAAGTAAGAAGTGGCCCCGCTTTTTTGAACAGTCAAGCGGCCTTCGCTATGTGAGAACTCCGCTTAGTTAAGCTGCCGCGCTGGGCAGCAAGTTGAAGTACGCCATGTCGGGGGTGCGGCCATGCAAGCTCGAGTGCGGACGGCTCACAACGAGACGTCTGCGACAGGACTTGAATTCTGCGGCAAGATATACTACGAGTGTGGCTCCTATTATCTCACCAATCTGGCCGAGGGGAATTTTTCAAGCATCCCATTGTTAGTTACTGAAAAGGTAACAGTATCCTACGGGAGTTCCTGGGTAGCCGAATTCCATTGACACCCTCCGGGCGGTTTTCTTAATGGAGAGGGCTTTTCAATTGAAGTATACGGCTCGCGCGGATGAATTGACGATTGTCTCGTTTCTCGCAACGCCAGGCGGCGCTGTGCTCGAATATTTTCCGGCGCCGACGATTTTTTCAATTCAAAATGTCCAGCACTGCCTCGTGCACGGCAGCGTCCCTTGGTGCTAGCCCTTAAGACATTGTAATTGATGCGAATGGATTCGCCTAATTGAAAAGGGCAGTTTGTATAGCGGCTGTTGCTGCAGTGATTTGTTCGTGTTCGAAAGACCAGCAAATTCCCCGCTCAATCCCGACTTATTCAATC
>Ga0207416_1002383_pt1 | contig 20720 bp, 17 predicted proteins | sample PaiPotPPM11metaG_FD_184107 | JGI IMG/M metagenome (GOLD analysis project Ga0207416, IMG submission 184107) | Iron sulfur acid spring bacterial and archeal communities from Banff, Canada, to study Microbial Dark Matter (Phase II) - Paint Pots PPM... ...
CCATTCGGCCGTCTGCCCGTCCGTATCCCGGTCTCCTCATCGCCCCCTCGCCTCATCGCCCCGGCGCCCCCGTTCAAAGGCGCGTTGCTCGACGCTGCATGGGTGCAAGAATGCGGCCAAACGATCCACAATCACTTGCGGTCGCATCGAGCCGCAGCTTTGGACGTCCAAGAGGAGCAGCCGCTGCTCGACCCAGGTATGTACGCTCAGGTGCGACTGTGACAACAAGGCGAGACCGGTGAAGCCGGACGGCTCAAACTGGTGGGAACACTCGGAGAGGATAGTCGCTCCGCTCGCTTCGGCAGCCTCCAGTGTCACCGTCCAAAGCGGCTGTACCCTCTCTAAGAGCTCGCCGTCTTCCGGCCAGAGGTCGACGAGAAGCTGCTGGTGGCGAAGCACGATCCGTCTCCAGTGTATGCGTCCGGTGCTGTCGCATGCTACCGAGTGATCGAGACGTCTGCCACCGACGCGGCCGGACGTTTCAGCGTACAATAGGATCTCAGACGCCTCGTCACGGGAGTGGAGGAGACAGTGGCCAAACGGAACAGCAAGAATGCCGCGCCCGCCGGTGTCCCGGCCGGGCTTGGTGGCGCCCTCCGCCTGCTGCCGATGCTATGGCGGTATGGGCAGCTCGCCTTCAGCCTGCTCCGGGATCCTCGCGTGCCCGTCTATGCCAAGATTGCGCTCATCGGTGGCGCGGTCCTCGTGCTGTCTCCGCTCGATCTGATCCCGGAGTCGATCCCGGTGTTTGGCCAGATCAGTGATCTGTTCTTCCTCTTGGCCGTGATCCAGGTCTTTCTGCGTCTCATCCCGGCGCCGATTGTAGACGAGCACATCGAGAAGCTGGGCCTGCAAGGTCATGTGCGCGTGCTGCTCCGATTTCGTCAGTGAGTGGTTTGTTGATGCGACATCGTGGCGGATTGGCGGCTGCCGAGCGCCGTTGCGTATCAGTTTCCTAACTTGGTAGGTGAAACCGACTCGCGGCCCCTGGCTTGATGCCGGCCGCGCGTGAGTCCCACCCGTGGGAGAGAGGCAGGCGCAGGAATCGCAGTAGGACAGGTCTGGCAGGGAATCCGTCTCTATCTCTTCGACACGCCCGGCTCGTCGTTCAGCTATTACACGGCGTTCATCGTCGCGATTGCCTTTATCGCGGCGTTCTGCGGTTATCACTACTTGCTGGAGGCGCGACGGCGGTTTCGGAACTATGTGCCGGTCTTGCGCGTTCTCGACGGTCTCGCCGCCTGGACGGCGGGGCTGGCCGGCGCGGCGGCGTTGTTGCTGGTGGCGAGGAAGAGCGATTATCCGTTCATTTCCTGGCGGCTCTGGCTGTATGTCTACGTCTTGGCCGCGGTAGTCGTCTTCATTCGCTTCTTGGTCCGCCTGTATCGAGGGCTGCCGCGCGACTTGGCTGCGCACGACAATGATCTCTTGAAGCGCCGTTACCTCGCGCCAGCAAACCAGCGCCAGGTGGCCGGCGCCCCGTCGCGTCGGCGTACGCACGCCGGCGGCTAGCCGGTTATGGCAACATCGTGGCCACGAGCACCCGGCGAGAAGACGGCCATGACTAGCCTTCCCGTGCGGCGGATGTTGGGCGTCGGAGCAGGGAGTTTCGGCGCGAACGTCGTCAACGCGTTTTCCAACACCGTGCTCCCGCTCATTCTGGACGGCTACGGCTTTCCCCACGCGGCCATCGGCTTCCTGGCGCAGGAACGGTCGCTGGTGGGGGCCCTGGTCCAGCCACTCATCGGCGCCATCTCCGATCGACTGCGGACGCCGCTGGGTCGCCGAAAGCCCTTCTTTCTCGTCGGCGTGCCGCTGACGGCGATCGCCTTGGTGGCCATCGCCATACATCCGCCGGCCTGGGCTATGGCGGTGCTGTTGTCGCTCTTCGGGCTGTTCCTGGCTCTGGCCGTGGACCCCTACAACGCCCTGATTGCCGACCTGGCCCGCCCGGAACAGCGCGGCCCGCTGGGTGGTGTGATGGGGGCCTGCAACATGGCCGGTCAAGTAGTGCTGCTGCTGGGCGCCTTCCTCCTCTATGAGCATCATCAACCTTGGCTATTCGCGGTGATCATTTGCGGGCTCATCGCCGGATTCGCGATCACCTTCTTCTCCACGCGTGAGCCGCATAGGTACGACTCCCCGCCCACGCAACTTCATTGGCGTCCGGTTGGTTACCTGCGCTCGGTCCTGGCGGAGCATGAGGTCACGAAGTATGCCGTGGCGCTGTTCTTCTACTGGTTGGGCAACGGGGCCGCGGTGCCGTTCTTGACCCAATTCGCCGTTCACGTCCTCCACGCCAGCGCGGCCGGTAGCTACCTGCTCGTCTTTGTGGCCGTCGCTACCGCCGGTATCCTGGCCTTCCCCGTGGGGCTGTTGGCCCGACGCTTGGGCAAGAAGCGGGTGCTGTCCTGGGGCCTGTTCGCCTTCGTCCCTGTGACGCTGATTGGATCGCAGTTGCACACCTTCGGCCAGGGTGTCGTAGCCATGGCTTGTATCGGCGCATGCAACTCGGTGACGACTGCACTGGTGATGCCGCTACTGGCCGATCTGATTCCTCAGCATCGCGCCGGCGAGTTTACCGGTCTCGGATCGCTGGTCTGGTCGATCGCCCAGCCGATCGGCGCCGTCGCCGCCGGCGCGTTCATCGACCTTTCCGGCACCTATCGTGCCGTGTTCGTCGTGGCCGGCTTGCTGTTTCTCGTTTCGGCGATTCTCCTGCAAACGGTTCGGGCAACGGCGCACGCAGAGACGCCGGAACCCGCGACAACGCCGGCATCGCTCGCTAAGGTCGGCTGAGTCTCGTCGCCTTGCGCTCGTTGCGAAGGTGTGTAAGATAGACCCTGTTCTCCGCGTGCTCGTCGTGTTCGTCGTAGTTGTCGCTGCCAAGGGTAAGGATATTGTGATGAGTCCACGTCGCGCCGGTGTTGCTACCCCCTCCGCTGCCCGGATGGTATCCCGACGAGGTCTGCTCCGCATCGGAATAAGTCTGGCCGGGTCGACGGGGGCCATTGGCCTGCTTGCCGCCTGTGGCGCCGCTGCTACCCCTGTCGCCAGCGGCTCCTCGGCCGCGACATCCGCCGCGCCAACAAGCAGCGCAGTCGCGTCGTCGGTCGCCGCGACAACGAGCGCCGCGGCAACGACCGCGGCCAGTTCGGCAGTCTCCGCCAGCGCCAGCGCCGCCGCAAGCGCCACCGCGAAGGGGATCGTGCTGGACTTCTGGAATCCGGCCGGTGATACGCTCGGGCAAAAGGTCTTGCAAGGGATCGTGGACAAATTCAACGCCCAGAACTCCGGTTTCCAGGCCAAGGATTCGCTGGTGGCATCGGATAATAACTACCAGAAGTACACGGCGGCCATGGCCGGCGGCGCCCCCCCCGACGCCATCATGACCTACGACTATACGCCGATGCCGGTCTGGGCCTACAACGATGCGCTGCTGTCACTCGACGCCTATGCCGCTGAGATGAAGATTGATAAGAATGACTACTTCCCGATCATCTGGCCGATGATCTCGCTCAAGGGCCACCTGTGGGGATTCATGCAGGAGTTTGACTCCGGTACCCTCGCCTGGAACAAGGATCTGCTCGCCAAGAACGGCATCGATGCCGAGAAGCCGCCGAAGACCATTGCCGAGCTCGACGACGTCATTACCAAGCTGACGCAAAAAGACGCCTCGGGAGCCATCACCCAGCTCGGCATGGCGCCCGGCGACTCTAACGGCGGTAGCGACACCTACTGGCTCGCCGCCTTCGGCGGCGCCTACTACGACACCTTGAAAGCGCAGTTCACCATCACCAAGGAAGAGAATATCGCCGCCCTGGATTGGATGGCCGGATGGTGGAAGAAGATGGGTGGCCGCACCGCCATCGCCAACTTCAAGAAGATCTTCACCCAGAAAAACGACCAGAACGGCTTCACGCAGGGGAAGCAAGGCTATGCCATCATCGGCGAGTACAATCCGATCGTCTACAAGAAGGAATTTCCCGACTTCAACTTCGCCACGGGCTTTCTGCCGGTGCAAACGGGCGTCTTCTACGGCACCGGAATCGCCGGCGGTGGGAACGTCTTTGTCGTGCCCAAGAACGCTCCCCACCCGAAAGAGAGCATCCTGTTCATCAAGTACATGGGCGGGCCGGACCCGGTGCTCGAGTGGAACGTCAAAGAAAACAACCTGCCGCCGGTGAAGTCGGTCGCCTTCGATCCGAACTTCGCCAAGCAGGTGCCGCTGATGCAGACCTGGATCGACATCATGAAGCTCAGCGAACAGGACAACCATCTGGTGGGGCCGATCACCCATCCGTCGGTGCAGGAGTTCAACAAGCTGAAGGGCGCCGTCTATAACAACATCCTCGACGGCAAGGTCGGCGCCCGTGAGGGCCTGCAGCAGCTCCAGCAGCAGTTCCAGCCGGTGCTGGACAAGTACAACAAGTAGGGCGTGGTCCGCACGTACCCGGCGGGTGGATGGGCCGTCGCGCCCTTGGATTATCGGGTATCTTCGCTTGGCTGAGCGCGTAACCTTTCCCCCCGCTCGTCGTAGAAGTAGCGTGCCGCGGGACTGGATGCCCTCGGTCCTGGAGGGTACCCCCATGCGATTGCGGCCGGTCTTGTATGCCCTTCTGTTGCTCGCGTCATGGGTACCGGCTGCCGGGCCCGCCGTGGCTGCGTCTCAGCCCACTGATGCTCGCTGGGGCATTGCGCAGTCGGTGGAGGACACCGCTCACGCCGTGCAGGCCGGAGCGCAGTGGGAGCGGTTGGTCTTTCATTGGGATGCCTATCAGCCCAACGGCCCCAGCGACTGGCCTACCGGGGACCCGAATATGCCCGGGTATGTCCCCGACAATCTGATTGCCTCGCAGGTTTCGGCCGGGCTTAGCCTGGCGGGAGTCGTGCTGAGCACGCCGGGTTGGGCGGGCCGCGACGCGTCGGGCAGCATCGCCGTGCCCAAGAATCTGGCCCTGCCCTACAACGATCCCGGCAACTATTGGGGACAGTTCATGGCGCGCCTCGCAACGCGCTACAAGGGACGGGTCGACCGCTGGGTGATCGGCAACGAGCCGGACATGTACGACACCGTGAAACACACCTGGAATGGTGACGTGGCCGCCTACTACCAATACCTGAAGGTTGCCTACCAGGCGATCAAGTCGGTGAACCCTGATGCTGTCGTCGTGGTCGCCGGAATGACCTATTGGTTTGATCATCATTATCAGCGGCAGCAGTTCCTCGATGCCATGCTGGACCTCGACGTTGCCGACCCGACGGCCGCCGCCCGCGGCTACTACTTCGACGCCGTCGACGCCCACACCTACTCCAACCCGCTCAACAGCTACGCCGTGCCGGTGCAGTTCCAACAGTTTCTGGCCAAGCACCACATCAGCGGGAAGCAGGTCTGGATATCAGAGGCGAACGTCGTCCCGAACAACGATCCCGCGTCGACCCACCCCGATGGCCCCTTCCGTGCGACGTTGGACCAACAGGCCGGCTACATGATCGAGGCCACCGCGCTGGCGCTCTCGGCCGGCGTCAATCGCTTCGAGATCTACAAGATGCGCGACACCGGCGGTGAGGGCGCCGGCGAGCTCTACGGTCTGGTGCGCGACGACGGCTCACTCCGGCCTGCCTACACCGCCTACCGCTTCGCCACGCACACCTTCTCCGGTGTCAGCGACGCCACGTTCTCCTGGACCGGCAGCAGTAGCCCACCGACCTCGGATCAGGTCACAGCCTTGCTGAGCAGCGACAACGGCCGCTACCAATTCCCCTGGCCGGGCGCCGTGAATCAGGTGGTCATGCGGCGGGGCGACGATCGCATCACCGTGGTGTGGAATGGCTCAGCGCAACCGACGACCGCGACCATCCCCGTGACCGGCGGAACTGCTGTCCTTTATGACAAGCTGGGCAATCAACAGTCAGCCCCGGCGACCGTAAACGAGTCCTACCAGTTCTCCTTGCCGCCGTCGAGCGACAACAGCGATCCCCGCGATCCGACGCTGTATCTGGTCGGCGGCGACCCCGTAATCCTGGTGGAGCAGGGCGCGTATCATCCCGTTCACCCCGGCGAGCCCGACTTTGCTGTGACGAACGGGCACTTCTACCGCCAGGCCAACGGGCGAGGCGGGAATGGCCAGCTCGGTTACGGGCTGACCGACGATGGCGGTCTACCCTTCTGGACGGACGTCGAGCGGCTCGGAGGCGTGCAGGCGCTTGGCTACCCGTCGTCACGCCGGTACGTGCTCGGTGGCTTCACCTATCAGGCCACGCAACGGGAGCTGCTGCAATGGAATCCCGCCGCCGGCCACGTGCTCTTTGCCAACGTCTTCGATCAACTCTCGGCCGCGGGAAAGGACGGCTGGCTACAGTCGGTGCGCATGACACCGCCGAGCCGCGACTGGTCGAGCGATCAGGGGAAGCCGTGGTCCAACGTCGTGCAGGCGCACCTGGCGATGTTGGATGTCGATCCTGCCATCAAGGCGAGATACCTCAGCGATCCCAACTGGCTGGACCACTTTGGCCTGCCGATGGCGCTGCAGGACATGGGTCCTGCTGTCGTGATGCGCGGACAGCGCGCCGTCATTCAACACTGGAAGGTCGATGCGCCCGCCTCCGCCGTCCACGCCGGTGACGTGACCGTGTCGCTGGGCGGTGACATCGCCAAGGAGGCCGGGCTGGTCCCCGCGGAGGCCGCGACACCGGAGAGTCCGTGAGCGGCTACCATTACGGCGAGCTGTATCATCTGGTGCGATGCATGACGATGTTGACCGCCCTCGATTCCTCGAGATGTCGAGTCCCTCAGTTCGGTTGAAGTAAGGGGTCGCAGGTTGGAGGTGTTAGGCCGGGGCGGCGGACCGCAGTCGCCGCCCCGGCCTAACACACTGAAGTCCCAGTTCCATCTTGAAATCCCTGCGTCCTTCCTCCTGGCGCTGCTTGTCGCCGCGCTGTACGCCTGGGCGGCGATGCAACGTCACGACCACTATCAGTCCGCGACCTTCGACCTGGGGCTGCTCACACAGGTGATCTGGAATACCCTGCACGGCCGCTGGTTCGGTACCAGCATCATGGACTTCAACTACCTGGCCGAGCACTTCTCGCCCGCGCTGATTCTGTTGTCGCCCTTGTTCCTGCTGTGGTCCGATACCCGCGTGCTGTTGATCGCCCAGGCCGCGGCGATCAGCGTGGCCGGCGTCGGGATCTATCTCACCGCACGCCAGCGCACCCGCGACCCGCTATCGGCGCTGCTGCTGCAGACAGCCTACTGCCTGGCGCCGGCCGCCGGCTGGGTGGCGCTGGACGACTTTCATCCGGTGTCGCTGGCGCTGCCGACGATAACCTTCGCCACCGCGCTGTTCTGGCGCCGCCGGCTGGGTTTGGCGGCGCTCGCCGGCGCACTGGCGCTGTTGGCCAACGAGGATGTCGTGCCCTGGGTGGCGGCGTTTGGGATCATGATCATCCTAGCCGGACGACGACGGGCCGCCATGACCGGGGTCCTCCTCGCCGCTGGCGCGGTTGTTTGGCTCGCTGCTTACCTTTTTCTCATCGTCCCGGCCGTGCGTCCGCCAGAGCTCATCCAGTCCGATCCGCACCCAGACATCGGCGTCTTCGTCTACTGCGGCCGGACCTGGTCGGCTATCGCCTCTTGTCTGGTCCATGACCCTTCGATCGTCGCCCGGCAAGCGCTGCGGCCCGGCGGTGCGGCGGCGTTCCTTGCCGGCATCGCGCCCACCGCCGGGCTAGGGCTGTTAGGGCCATCCTTTCTCGTGGCCTTGCCGCGCTGGCTGGTCCTGTTGCTGAGCGTCGATCCCTCAAACTTCCGGAACCATTACATTGCCTTGCTTGTCCCAACCAGTTATCTGGCCGCGGCGGAAGCAATGGGCTGGCTGCACCGACGATTCCGCGTCTCACCGCGGATCGTCGGCACGCTCGTCGCCCTTGCATCGTTGATTGCCTATCGGTCCGAAGGGACCCTGCCGGGCGGCCTGGGTTACCATCCCGCCCCCCCGTCGGCCATGGCGAGGGTTGCGCAGGTGGATAAGGCCGTGGGCCTCATCCCAACGGATCCCAACGTCAGCGTCGTGGCAACCAGCGCCATCCTGCCCCACCTTGCCCTGCGCACGCATGTGTACTTGCTGGCGGGCCAATTCACCGCGCCGCCGGACTACCGAATCTACGATTTGCGTGACGCCTACCCCATGACCCAACAGCAGCTCCGCGATTCCGTAACGCTGGTTAAGGCGGATCCGGGCTATCGAGTGATCTTCGATCAGGACGACCTGTTAGTGCTCGAGCATGCCGCGACGGCACCGGCGATACCACTGCCAGCATCGTTCGGCGGGCAGATTCTGTTGCACGGGTACACAGCCACTGCCGAGGGTAACCAACTGCGGCTGGAGCTATTCTGGGAGTCGGCGGCGACAATGAACCAGGACTACCACTACTTCGTGCATATTGTTGCCAACGATGGCAAGGGTTACACCCAGCAGGATGGCCAGTTGTTGGGCGGTCTGTTACCTACGACCAAATGGAAAGCCGGCGCCGAGATCCGTGACGAGGTGATTTTGCCGGCCCCGCCCGCAGCTTCCTGGGGCAGCTATCACCTGGAGATCGGCTGGTACGATTGGACCAATGGACAGCGGCTCAAGCTGCCGGACGGAAGCGATCACGTGGTAGTCAACCTCTCCCCCGGCCCCTCCCCTACGAAGGGAGGGGAGCTTCACCCGGGGTGATCGTTGTGCCTCCACGCATTCCTGGCTGGTGCGCCAGGAGGGGCAGCCAGGCTCACTGTGGAGGCTCCCCTCCCTTCGTAGGGGAGGGGCCGGGGGAGAGGTTGACTATGAACCGCCCTCCCGCAGCTCCCGTATCTGCGCTTCCAATTCGGGCAGCGCCTCATACTCTTCTCGAAATAGCTTGAAGCAGCGATCCATGTACAGCGATGCCAGGCGATCGGCCTGCGCCCCCTCTTGCTGCGCGGCCGAGAGGAGGTCCTCCGCGCGATATTTGCTCGGCAACGAGCTCCCGAGCGCCTGAATCTGTTGAATCGCCTCTTTCGCCAGGTGCTCGTCGTGGCCACTCATCGCGTAGCGCAGCTTGCCGATGAGCTTGCTCAGCTCGCCCAGTCGTTCGCCCTCGGGCATTGCACGGTAGGCCGACGCGTCCTCATCAATGGCTTGCAGCGCCTGCACCGCCACGGGAGCCGAAGGGATAGTGCGAATGTGTGTGCTATAGGCGTCGTAGTAGCGTTGGGCTGCTTCGGCGGTAGCCAGCATCATCCGGTCCATGGCCGTGACGTCGATCGTGCCGGCATCGAGCAAATCGTCGCCACGCGCCAGGGCCAGGCGACGGACGGTTGCCATGCCGTCCACTTCCTCCGGCACAGGCGGCATCGGGACTGCTGAGCCGGCGCCCATGCCGGCCATCGGCGCCAGCGACGCCAGCATGGGCGGGAGGTACTTGGCGAAGTCCATGATCACCGGCGGCACCACCAGGTAGGTCGCCCAGACCTTTGACTGGTCCTGGCCGGCGTGAAAAACCAGGAGCGCGTGCCCGCGTGGCGCCGCGGCGTCGCCTAACTCGTAGCTGAAAGTGGTCAACCTCTGTCGTCCCGCCCTGAGCACCGTCGTCGCTGGGAGCCAATCGACCGCACAGCGCGAACGGACGTATCGCCGTTCAGTGAAGGATAGCAGATAGTCACAGGCGAGTCGGGACAAGACCGGTGGTATACTCGTTGCTCCTACGCACCGGCCCGGAGGCGAGACAGACGGTATGCTCCGCGCCCGGCATCTCCTGGTGATCCTCACGGTGGCGAGCCTCGTCGCCTGTAGCGGCCAGCCCGCCCCGGCGGGGGGAATGGCGGACGCTACTTCAACCAGCACGACCAGCATGACCAGCACGACCACCGCAAGCTCGTCCTCAGGCGCCGACAGCGGTGGTCCGGGCTTTCTGACGGCGACACCGCCGCCAGGGGGTGGCGGGGTACCAGTGACGCCGCCGCCGGGCGGCATTGGCCCCACGACCACGGCGGTTGCGACGCCATCCGTCGGTACGGCCTCGGCAGCATCGACCACGGTGACCAGGCAAGGTACGCCGGCTGCCGGCTCGACAGCGGCTCCAACGCCGACAGCGTTCGAAACGCCGACTCCTGAGGCGACCGACACTCCACTGCCGGTCAGCCAGGTCGGGACTGTCCCGGCGGTGTATGTCACGATGTCCACGCCGCCAACGGTCACGCGGGGCGCTCAAGCAACTATTCAGGCGACAACGACCGTGCCCGGCGCCTTGTGTACCCTGACCGTCCACTACCGCACTGGCGGTAGCGCCGCCCCCCAATTCGACCCCGAAACGGCCGATGCCAACGGGCACATATCCTGGACCTGGACCGTGGCGGCGGATGCCGTACCCGGCGATTGGCCCGTATCCGTACACTGCCAAGTCGGGGCTGCCAGCGATCCCAACGCGCCGTTTGCCTACTACAACGGGCTGCTCCCGGTTCGTTAGCGGACCGTAGCCGGCGAATGCGGGGACGGGCCCTCACCCCCGTCCCCGCATTCGCCGGATAGACCACCTAACGCCCGGCGATACCCGTGAGCTGGATGCCCTCGATGAAGAAGCGCTGCGCCAGGAAGAACAGCACGATGATCGGCGCGATCATCATTACGGAGGCCGCCATCATGAGCGTCCACTGCGTGCTGTACTCGCTCTGGAAGAACTGCAAGCCGAGCGCGAGCGTGAAGTACTGCTGCTGGTTCAGGTAGATCAGCGGGTTCAGGAAGTCGTTCCAGTTGTAGATCACGGAGAAGATGGCGACCGCCGTAAGTGCCGGCTTCGACAGCGGCAGCAGCAGGCTCCAGTACACGCGCCAGTTGCCGGCGCCATCCATCCGTGCCGCCTCGTCCAGGTCATAGGGAATGGTCATGAAGAACTGGCGCAGCAGGAAGACGTTGAAGGCGCCGCCCCCGAACCAGGCCGGTACGGTCAGCGGCAGGTAGGTGTTGATCCAGTGCAGCTTGCTGAACAGGATGTACTTGGGGACGAGTGTGACGGCGTCCGGCAGCATCAAGGTGGAGATGAGCATCAAGAACAGGACGCTTCGACCGGGGAAGCGCACCCGCGCGAAGGCAAAGGCGGACATCGAAGCGGTGACGAGCGCCCCCACCGTGGCGGCGACCGTGATGATGATGGTGTTGCGGGCGTAGGAGAGATAGGGCACGGTCTGGAGCGCGGCGGGATAGTTGCCCCAGGCGATCGGGCTGGGCAGCCACTGCGGCGGGAAGGTAAATTCGGTGCCTTCGAGCTTGAGCGACGTGCTGAGCAGCCAGAGGAAGGGCAGCGCCAGGACGATGCCCCCAAGTGTCAGCACCAGGTAGGCCGCGCCCACTCCCATCACAGGCGCGTGGCCACCGCCGCGCGATACGGGCAGCGCACGAACCCGCAGCTCCAGTGGCGCTTCGGCCATGTCCTGTTTCTCCCCGCTAGCGCTTCAACTCTGCTTCGTAGAAAACCCAGCGGTTGGCGAAGCGGAACTGGACGAGCGTGATGACCAGGACTACGAGGAACAGGAGCCAGGCCATCGCCGAGGCGTAGCCCATGTCGAAGTTCTGGAAGGCCACGCGGTACAGATAGAGCACGTAGAAGAGCGAGCTGTCCTCCGGCCCGCCGTTGGTGATCACGTAGGATTGGACGAAGACCTGGAAGGCGCCAATCAGCGCGAGCGTCAGGTTGAAGAACAGTGACGGCGTCAGCATGGGGAAGGTAACGTTCCAGAAGCGCGACCAGCGCGTCGCGCCGTCGATACTGGCCGCGTCGTAGAGGTGGCGCGGGACACCCTGCAAGCCGGCGAGCAAGATGACCATCTGCCCGCCGATCGTCCACCAGCTCATGATGACGAGGGACTCTTTCACGATGCGCGGGTCCTGGAGCCAGTACACGGCGGGCAGGTGGAACAGCGTGAGGAGCCAGTTGGCCAGGCCGAAGTTGGTGTTGAAGATCCACAGCCAGAGCAGAGAATTGGCGACCAGCGGCGTGATGTACGGCAGGTAGAACAACGTGCGGTAGATGCCAATCCCACGGAGCTTCAGGTTGAGCAGCAGCGCCGCCAGCAAGGCGAAGAAGATGTGCGTCGGCACACCCAAAACCACGTAGACGGTGGTGTTGAAGAGGGAGGTGCGGATGCGCGGATCCTGAAATAGCGCCACGAAATTGGCGAAGCCGACGAAGTGCGGCGCCGTGACGATTCGCCAGTCGGTAAACGCAATGGAGATGGACGCGACCATCGGACCGGCCGTCCAGATGAAGAAGCCGAGCAGCCAGGGCAAGATGAAGATGTAGCCGTCGCGGGCGTCGCGCCAGCGCGTCGCCGACCACCGACGCCGGCGGCGTGCCGCCACGAGCGTCGCTTCCGCCACCTCTTCCGTCAATCTATGGGCCCGCCTTGCCTACTTCGTCGCGGTTGGCTTGGCTTTGATCAGGTCGTTGATCTGACCGGCAACCGACGTGAGCACCGTCTGGACATTCTTGTTCTCTGGGCCCCAGACCCCCTGGAGGGCGTTGGCCAGCGTCGAGTGGATGCTGCTCCAATTGCCGACCACGCGCTCCGGACGCGCATAACTGAGCGCATCGATGCCGAACTGGACGTGCGCCGGAGGCGTACTCCCCTGATTCTTGGCGGCCGCCTCGCGCACCGACTTGGACGATACCGGCAGGTGGTCGATGTCGTAGAAGGCCTGGTAGGCCTCCTTGGTGGCCAGGCTCTTCAGGAGATTCCAGGCCAGATCCTGGTGCTGCGCTTCCGAGGCCATGGAGTGGCCCGCCGAGGCGACCCTCGTGATCATGTCACCATCGTGCGGCAGGTGCTGGATATCCCAGTCGAACTTGGCGTTGGCGAAGCCCGAATAGACGTTGATGGTGGGGACCATCGCCACCCGCCCGGTGGTGAAGAGATCAGCCACGCTCGTGCCCTGGAGCGCTGCGGCGCTGGCGTGTACCTGCTCCTTGTGGATGAGGTCGGCGATGTCCTGGATGCCTGCGACACCGCCGGTCTGATCCATGATGTATTTCGTCCGCTGCTCGTCGACCATATCGCCGCCGTGCTGCCAGACGCGGACATTCGCTGGGTAGACGACCGCCGAGCTGGTCCAGCCGGCCGTGCCCCAGACCTGCGTCGGGCCACTGCCGCTGGTCAGCTTGTGACAGGCGTCGACGTAGTCCTGCCATTTCCAGGTCGCGGTTGGCTCTGCCACGCCGGCCTTCGCAAAGAGCGCCTTGTTGTAGACCATGATGATCGCCGTCGTTTCGCGCGGAAAGGCGTACTGCTTACCCTGGTTGTTGAAGTCAGTCAGGGACGGGGCAAAGATGTCGCTGGTGTCGAAGGACTTATCCTTGGCCAGATAGGGCGAAACGTCCACCGGAATGCCCAATGAGGCCAGCCCGGCGTTGATGTAGGTGTGGGTCCAATAGACATCCGGTGGCGTGTTGGCGGAGATGAGCAAGAGCAGCTTCTGCTGGATGTCCGTCGATCCGGCGCCTCCCTGGATGATGTTGACCTGGGCTCCGCCATTGGCCGGCCCGAAAGGCGTGACGATCTTCTGGTACATCGTCGCCTGCGTCGCGTCGGTCTGGATCATGAGGGTGAGGGCGCCGCCCTTACTCGGCGCCGAGGCGGCCGAGGGGCTGGTCGCGGCTGACTGGCTCGCGGCCGCGCTGGCCGTGGCGGCGGACTGACTTGATGCTGATCCAGTGGCGCTCGCCGTCGAGGCGGTGGCGCCTGTGCCTCCGCCGCAGGCAGCGAGCAGCGCAAGACCACCAATAGCACCCAGGACGCTTGCGCCTTGCCGAAGGAGGTGGCGGCGCGACAACCGCATGGTCATACGTTAGAGCCTCTTTTCAAGACTGACGGGTTCTTGGTAACCAAGTTCACCAAGGAGTATACAGTGCCGGCAACGGACCGTTCCGCTTGGCTCCTTGACGATCGGAGCATGTCCGCCTACAGTCCGCTTGCCGACAGCGAACAGATCGTAGGAAAGAGGCGCCGTGTCTCGCCTAATCCGTGTACTGACAATCCTGGCTATCGTCGGCGGCGGTTCGGCCCTCGCCCCGGTAGCTCGGGCGCAGGGAGGGCCCGTGCCAAGGGCGTGTACGAATGGCATCCTGCCTTTCCAGGCGATATCGCTGATCTGTGTGCCTGCCAGCGGCTGGAATGGCGATCTGGTGATCTATGCCCATGGCTACACGCCGGTCACCGAGCCCGTGGCGCTGCCTCAGCTCGTCCTCAATGGCGTCGATGTTCCGCTGGCGGCAGAGAGTATCGGCTACGCCTTCGCCACCACCAGCTATCGCCAAAATGGGCTGGCCTTCGCGCAAGGCGAGGACGACATTCGCAATCTCCTGGCCGCGTTCACACGGCAGTTCGGCGTCCCGCGTCACACCTACCTCTTCGGCGCCTCCGAAGGCGCGCTGGTGACGACATTGCTGGCCGAACAGTCACCCCAGTTGTTCAGCGGCGCGCTCTCGATTTGTGGCCCCATCGGCGATTTCCGCCAGGAGGTCAACTACCTGGGCAACTTCCACGCCCTGTTCGATTACTTCTTTCCGGGCGTCATCCCGGGCAACCCGATCCAGATCCCCCAACAGGTAATCAGCGGCTTCTCGTCGAACTATCTGCCGGCGGCGCTCAGTGCAATCAGGAACAATCCGGGCAATACCTCGCAGCTCATCGCGACCTCCCATGCCGCGATTGATGCCGGCAACCCGGCCACAGTGCTGACTACCGTGCAAGAACTGCTGTCGTACAACGTCCTGGGGACCAATGACGCGACGGCGAAGCTGGGCGGCAATCCGTTCGACAATCACGACCGGCTGTATCTGGGCTCGAGCAATGATCTCTTGCTCAACTTTGGGGTGTCGCGCTTCACTGCCAGCCCGACGGCCCTCGCCAATCTGGCCGTTGACCAGACGACCGGCAACTTGACCATCCCAATGGTGACGCTGCACACCATCGCCGACGATGTCGTTCCCTATGTCCAGGAAGTGCTCTACCTCTCCAAGGTCCGCACATCGGGCCACGGAAGCATCGTGCCCATCCCGATTTTCCGCTACGGGCACTGCAACTTCACGACATCGGAGGTACTCGGCGCGTTCGCGCTGCTGGTGACTGAGGTGACGGACGAGCATTCGGTAGCCGATGAGGCGTCCGCGGTGACTTCGAGGACGTAGGGTCAATGCGGCTCAGGTAAATCAAGCGGAGGTGGGTGATGAGACCCTGGGGCGGCTCTCTGCCTATCGCCATTGCCCAGCGTAGCAGGGCGCTGGTAGACTCGCCGATGTCCCATAGGACGGAGGCGAGTCGATATGCTGCTCCACGAGTTGCTCGACGGCCTTCCGGCGTACGAGTTGCGCGGGTCCGCGGACGTCGAGGTGACGGGCGTCTGTTTCGACACACGCCGGCTCCGGCCATCCGACCTGTTTGTTGCCGTACCCGAGGCCAACCGCGACGGGCACATCTTCATCGAGCAGGCCGTCGAGCGCGGCGCCGCGGCCGTCGTGGCAGAACGCCCGCCTGCCCAGCCGTTGCCGGTATCGCTGGTGCTGGTGCCGCGCTCCAAGCCGGCGCTGGCCGACCTGGCCGCGACGTTCCACGATCACCCGTCTCGAAAGCTGCGTCTGATTGGCGTGACCGGGACCGATGGCAAGACGACCACGTGTGAGCTGGCCGCGCAGCTCCTGCGTTCAGGCGGCGTGCCATCCGGCTTCCTCACGACGGTGACCCTCGACTACGGGCTCGGCGCAGCGGACAACCGCACGCGACAGAGCACCCTGGAGTCGCCCGATGTGCAAGCGGGCCTCGCGAGCATGGTTGAGCACGGCTGCCGGGCCGCGGTACTGGAGTCCACCTCCCACGCGCTAGCGCTGGACCGACTGCGCAACTGTGCCTTTGACACGGCTATCGTGACCAACGTCACCCACGAGCATCTCGACTTCCACCGCACCTGGGAAGGGTACCTGGAGGCTAAAGCACGTCTGCTGGACCTGGTGCAGGAGAGCCGCGCCGTAAAGTCCGGTCGGAAGACGGTCATTCTCAACCGCGACGACCGCAGCCACCAACACCTGACGCGCCGCGTGCCCGTGGACGAGCTCTCCTACGGGCTGAGCCCGCCCGCCGATCTGCGGGCCGAGTCGATCGAGCACGTACCCTCCGGATCCCGCTTCCTGATGAAGTCGCCATGGGGCGATGTAGCAGTGCAGACGCCTCTGGTCGGCCAGTTCAATGTGTACAACTGCTTGGCGGCCGCGGCGGCGGCGCTGGTGGAAGGTCTGTCTTTGCAGCAGGTTGCCAACGGCCTGGCCGGCGCCCGCGCCGTTGCCGGTCGCATGGAGCGGATCGACGAAGGGCAGCCGTTTCAGGTGATCGTCGACTACGCCCACACGGCCGACAGCCTGGAAAAGGTGCTCCGGGTATTGCGTCCTGGCACTCCCGGGCGGCTGCTCTGTGTGTTCGGCTCCGCCGGAGAACGCGACGTTGAGAAGCGGCCGGCGATGGGCGCGGTTGCGGCGCGACTTGCCGACTACGTTGTTATCACCAATGAGGATCCCCGCTTCGAGGATGCCGGCCGAATCCTCGAGGAGATCGCGGCAGGGGCCATGGCAGAGGGCCGCCTGCGCGGCGCGGACTTCGAATGCATCGAAGATCGACGGCAGGCCATCGCCCATGCCTTTGCCGGCGCAACGGCGGGCGACACCGTCTTGCTGGCCGGCAAAGGGCACGAGCAGTGCATCATCGTGCGCGACGAGAAGCTCCCGTGGGACGACCGCGCCGTGGCGCGGGAGCTGCTGCGGAACCTCTCCCCACCCTCCCCAGTCCCCACCGATACGGTAGGAAGGGAGGGGAGCTTCACCGGGGATGATCGTTGCGCCTAACCGCGTCTCCGGCTGGTGTTGTCAGGAAGGGCGACCAGGCTCACCGTGGAGGCTCCCCTCCCTTCCTACCGTATCGGTGGGGACTGGGGAGGGTGGGGAGAGGTTTACCCCTTGATCCCCGACATCACGATGCCGCGAACGAAGTAGCGTTGCGCCGAGAAGAAGAGCAACACGGCCGGCACGATGGCCAGCAACGAGGCAGCCATCAGCAGATGATCGCGCGGCTGTGTCGCGTCGGCCGGCTGCTGCTGGAAGTAGCGCAGCCCCAGCGAGAGCGGGAACTTGGTGTTGGTATTCAGGTAGATCAACGGGTGGAAAAAATCGTTCCAGGTGCCCAGAAAGGAGAAGATGCCCACCGTGGCCAGCGCCGGCCGGGAGAGGGGGAGGAGGATACGGTAGAAGATCTGGAACGAGTTGGCGCCGTCAAGCACTGCCGCTTCATCGAGCTCGCGAGGGATCTGCATGAAGAACTGGCGAAGTAGGAAGACGTTGAAGGCGCCGCCGCCGAACCAGGAAGGCAGGATCAGCGGCCACCAGGTGTCGATCAGCGTGCGGTGAATCAGCAGCCGCGGGAGGTTGTTGAACATCAGGAACTTGGGGATAAGCACGATCTCCTCGGGCAGCACGAGCGTGCTGAGCAGCACCAGAAAGAAGAGGTTTCGCCCCTTCCAGCGGAAGCGAGCGAAGCCGTAGGCGGAGGCCGCGGCCGTGGTGACGGCCCCGGTCAGCACCAGCACGGCGATGATGATGGTGTTGCGGTAGAAAATGGCGTAGGGCACGCCCGGGATGGTGAAGATGCTCACGTAGTTCTGCCATTGCGGCACGGCCGGGAAGAGTGTCGGCGGAAAGGCATGGATCTCGGCCACGGTCTTGAGTGAGCTGCCGACAGTGAAGACAAACGGCCCCATGAACAGGCAGGCGCCGGCAATCGCCAGTACGTAGAGCGCCGTTCGTCCGAACAGGCGCGTCGGCACGGCCCCGCGCTGCGTGGCAGCTCGGCTGCGCAACGGCGTCGCCGTAGCGGTGGTGGCCATCTAGCGGGCCTCGCCTTCGTAGTAGACCCAGTGGCGAGACAGGCGGACGTTGATCGTCGTGAAGAAGATCACGATCACGAAGAAGATCCAGGCCAGCGCCGACGCGTAGCCCATGTCGAAGCTCTGGAAGGCGGTGTTGTACAGATGCAGGATGTAGAACCAGGTGGCGTAGTGCGGTCCGCCATTGGTGGCGACGAAGGCGGTGGCGAAGGTGCGCAGCGCGCCGATAATGCCGATCACCAGGTTGAAGAAGATCGTCGGGGTGATCATGGGCAAGGTCACATGGAAGAAGCGAGAGAGCGAGCCGGCGCCGTCCATGTTGGCGGCCTCGTACAATTCGGACGGAACGCCTTGCAGCCCGGCCAGGAAGATGATCATCGTGCCGCCGCCAATGGCGCCCCACAACGTCATAATCATCAGACTGGGCATGGCCGTGTACTGCGAGCTGAGCCAGAGCGGCGTGTGGACCATCCCCGCCTTGCTCAGCAGGTAGTTGATCGGCCCGAAGTCTGGCTGGAAAAGCCACTGCCAGAGCAGGGCCAGCGCCACCGAAGGCGTCAGCGACGGCAGGAAGAACAGCGTTCGGAAGATCGGCGTTCCCTTCAGGCGCTGGTTGAGCAGGATGGCCGTCAGCAAGGAGCCGCTGAGGCTGAGCGGCACGACGATGACGGCCCAGGTAAAGGTGCGGATGAGCGAGGGCCAGAACAACGAGTCGGCGCCGCTCAGCGCGTGCTGAAAGTTGGACCAGCCGATCCAACTGGGCGCGCTGGAAATGCTGTACTTGGTGAACGACAGATAGAGCGAGTAGATCATGGGCCCCAGGGTCCAGATGAAAAACCCCAGAATCCAGGGCGAGGACCACAGCCAGCCGGCGATATTCTCGGCACGGGCGCGGCGAGACTTGTGCTGCGCGCGCGTCCCCGCCTGCATGGCGACTGCCTGATGTGCCACCGGTAACCGCCCCCTTTGACCTCCCGTTCGCCCGGCCTAGGCCGTGGGCTTGTCCAGGATCTCCTGCAACTTGGAGGTCACGTCCTTCATCCCGGCATCGATGGTCGCTTGTCCCGTCCAGATCGGACCGAACACCTGATCCACCGCGGTGTTGAACTCCGGCCAGCGGTGGTTGCCCGGCTCCGGCCAGGGCTGGGCGGTGTCGTAGAGCGGAACGAATACCTTGTGCGCCTTCATCTTGGTCATCAGCTCCGTGTTGTTGAGCACAGAATGCCGCGCCGCCGGCCGGCCGCCGCCATTCTCGACGATCTGCACCTGATTGACGGGATCCATCATGTACTTCATGTAGCCCCACGTCTCGTCGGGGTGCTTGGTAATAGACGACATCGCGATGCCGTTGATCGTGAACATCGTGCCGATGACGTTGGCCGGCCCCTTCGGCATCAGGGCGATATCCCACTTGAACTTGCCATTGATGGCCTTCTCGCCCGGATCGAACTGGTTGCCGTACCAGGCGTGGACCATGGCTATCTGGCCGTTGGCGAAGAGCTCGCTGCTGTTCAGGCCGCCGCCAAAGGTGATCGAGGCGTCCTTCCACATTTTTAGCATCCACGAAATGCCAGCCATTGCCTGGGGCGAATCGAGCGCCAGCTTCTGCCCAGCCTGATCGTAGAACTCACCCCCGTAGGAGCGGACTACGGGGAGCATGCCGGTTTGCCCGCTGGACGGGACAAAGCCGAACTGGGTGCGCTTGCCGCCACTGCTCTTGGTCAACTTGACCGCGGCAGCGTACAGGTCGTCGAAGCTCTTCGTGGCATCCTCGATCTTCACGCCGTCTTTGTCCAAGAGGTCCTGGTTGTACATGACGGCGCAGGATTGCAGGTGTGCCCCCCAGGGCAGGCCGTACAGCTTGCCATTCACCGTCATATTGCTGGTTCCGGGCGTGGAGTAGTCGCTCATGTCGTATTTGTCTTTGGCGATGATCGGGTCAAGCGGGGAGAAGATGTTCTTGAGGGCAAAGCCTTTGTAGTTGCCCACGCTGGCCCAGATGAAGTCGCCTACCTGACCCGTGGCGAAGAGCGCCTGGATCTTGGCCCAATAGTCCGGCTCGCCCGGCAACACGTCGAGCGTCAGTTTCACTCCGGGATTGGCCGCCTGGTACTGCGGGATGAACTTCTGCTGCCATTCCGCGTCACTACCGGTACGGAAGTTGAGATGAATCTCCACGGCCGAGCCCGCTGGCGCGGCCGCCTGCGATGCCGGGGAAGAGGCGGCGGCCGCGGACGAGGCTGCTGCCGAGGTGGCCGCTCGCGATGCCGATGTCCCGGCGGGCTGAGCCGACGACGCGGACGATGTGGTAGCGCTCGCGGCGCCGCCGCAGGCGGCGAGCAGGGCTGCGCTTCCACCAGCGACGAGGAGCGTCAGGACGCCCCGACGTGACACGGGTGAACAGGTGTTGGACAAGGCGGACCACTCCTTCACAATCGAGGAAACGTCATAGGGTCTACCCTGCATCGTATTTCAGACGACCGGTCGTGTCAAGGTGAACGCGCTCGGTGGGTGTGCCGCGGCGTTGTGCAGCGACCTTGCGGCGATCTCGGCGGAGCGCGGGCGTCCCGCCCGCCCCGGTGGTCACCGCTGTCGAGCGCTCCGACAGCCCGGCGACTGGTCGGCGTGCTGGCCAGCCGGGGCGGGCGGGACGCCCGCGCTCCGTGGCGCAGCACCATCGGCGACAGCTTGCTGAATGAGTTAGTGGCACACCCGCCGCATTCAAGTGCGCCACACGTTTTCGCGCCGGCCAGTTGGTCCGAGGCGGTAGGATAGCCGCGT
>Ga0207416_1002385_pt1 | contig 20697 bp, 18 predicted proteins | sample PaiPotPPM11metaG_FD_184107 | JGI IMG/M metagenome (GOLD analysis project Ga0207416, IMG submission 184107) | Iron sulfur acid spring bacterial and archeal communities from Banff, Canada, to study Microbial Dark Matter (Phase II) - Paint Pots PPM... ...
CCCCCCTCCCCCCCCCCACCTTGGGGGGGCCCCAAAAAAATCGGGTTTCGTGACAATTTCGCAACAATTGTCTGTTGCAATGGCTTCACTTTGAATCGCGAGACCTCCCTCAGTCTCGCTCCAGTGCGTAGCCTCCTCCGAGGCCGATTCGCCGGCCTCGGGGGGGTCCTTCCGCCCTCGAAACCAGGGCGTTCCGCCTGCCAATCCACGTGTCCGGGAGCGGCCGTCCGCTCCCCTCTCCTTGCTTGCGGCCCTAACCCCGCGCCTTCCGCGCTGCCCAGCGGAAGTAAAACGGTATTCCCAGCAGGATCACGCCCAAGCCGAGCAGCGAATCGTGCAGGTTGTCGCGAAACGTCGAGACCAAGAGAGACACGGCAAGCACGACAAAGATGCCGGGTAGAACCGGGTAGCCCCAGCTACGATAGGGACCCCGTTCCCCCCGCCGGCGAAAGGCAAACAGCGCCATGATGGCCAGCGTGTAAAACAGCCATTCCGCGAAAATCGTCATGCTGTAAAGGCGCTGAAAGCTGCCCAGCAAACCGACGAGCAGCACGGCAAAAAGCGCTTGGATCAGAAGCGAAACGTGCGGCGTGCGATAGCGGGAATGGACCTGCGCCAAATGACGGAAGAAAAGCCGATCGCGGGCCATGGCGAACGGCACGCGCGCCCCCGAGAGGATCGAACTATTCAGCGTGGCGAAGGCCGAGATCATTACCGCCAAGGCGACCAGGCGTCCGGCATTGCGTCCCAGGAAATGCGCCGCCATGGCGGCGGCCACGTTGCTGGCGCCATGCACCTCGAAAGGCGTCAGTACGTAGAAGTACGCGAGGTTGATCCCGGCATAAAAGATGAATACGACCAGAACGCCCAGAATCATGGCACGCGGGATGGTGCGTTCCGGATTGCGGATCTCGCTACCGGCCAGCGTCAAGTCGTTCCAGCCGTCGTAAGCCCAGAGCGCCGCGACCAGGGCGGCCGTAAACCCCCCGATCGTGACGTGCCCGGGAAGCCGTTGCGCAAAATGGCCCCAATCCCCTTTGCCCACGGTGAAAGCAGCCAGAGTCAATCCGACGAGCAGTAGAAGTTTGAGGCCGGTGAACCAGACCTGAACGCGGCCACCTTGCCGGACGCCGAAGTAATTGATGGCGGTCACCAGCAGAATCAGGGCGCTCGCCACGGCCTGCTGGCCGTTCAATTCCCCCAGCCCAGGCAGGCGGAGGAGTCCCACCGCCAGTTGCGGCCAGAGCGCGGTCGCCGCGCGCGCGAAACCGGCGCCAATGGTGGCCACCGAAACCGGACGGATGATCCAAAACATGCCCCAGCCAAAGAGAAACCCGTACAGGGGCCCCAGACCATCCCGCAGGTAGGCGTATTCGCCGCCCGCCTCCGGCCGCAGAACGCCAAGCTCGGCGTAAGACAGCGCCCCAAAAAGGGAGAGCAAGCCACCCACCACCCAGACCAGTAGAATCCAGCCCAGCGTGTGAACCTCGCCGACCATCTCCGCCGGAACGAGGAAGATCCCCGTACCGATGAGAGTTCCGACCACGATGGCGGCGCTTTCGCGCAGCCCAAGCGCGCGTACCAATCCGTCCGGGACTTCCGGGCGCCGGGAAGTAGTGGGGGCGGGGGATGATTCCATAGTCACGATGGGGATGGAACGGCAAGCTCAGGCGGCGCAGCCTGCCGCCGATCGCAGCCGGTGAGCAGACTGACCAGATAGCCGACGGCAAACGTCATCACGGTCCCCGCCACCACGAACCAAGTGTAGGGGATGCCGTGACGGGACAATAGCCACGCACTTCCCACTCCGCAAACCAAGCCAACCATCGCCCCGATTTCGTTGGCGCGCCGCGTCAATGTCCCCAGCAGGAAGATTCCCAGCAGGCCGCTGAACGGGTAGGAGATGATGGCCAGCCCGGCTTCCAGCACGGAACGGGAGTCGCGGCTTTCGTACGCCACCACGCTCAGGACCAGTGTCCAGAATACGATCGCCAGCCGTGACATCCAGAGATAATGCCGTTCACTGCGCCCTGGCGCGAGGTGGGGCTTGTAGAAATCCATGATTGATGTCGAGCTGAGTGAGTTGAGCGCGGCGCTCAAATTCGACATTGCCGCAGCCAGAATCGCGGCGATGATCAGGCCACCCAGCCCGGAGGGGAAATTGCGGGCGATGAATTCGGGATAGAGGCGATCGAACCTGCCGAAATCGCCGCCAGGGGGGAGCGCATGCGTCTGGTGGTAGACAAACAACATGACCCCGATCACCAGAAACAGCACGAACTGGAAGCAGACCACCACCCAACTGCTCAGCAGCGCCAGGCGGCTTTCGCGCTGGTTGCGGGCGGCCAACAACCGCTGCACCATGAGTTGATCTGTGCCGTGGGTGGCGGTGGTGAGAAACGTGCCGCCGATCACCCCCGACCAGAAGGTGTAGGGGCGCGTCCAGGAGAAGTGAAAATCAAAGACTTGAAACTTATGCCCCACGGCCGCCTGCGCCACGACGTGGGACCAGCCGCCCGGAATGGCCCGCAGAATCAGAACGGCGCTCACCACTGCGCCCAGGAGATAAACGCAGATCTGAATGAAGTCGGTCCAGATCACCGCTCGCAGGCCGCCCTCAAAGGTGTAAATCAGGGTGAGCGCCGCGATGATGCCGATCAGCCCGATCTCGCTGAGGTGGACATGAATGCCCAGTGCGGGGAGGCGTTCCGCCACCACGCTGATCACAATGGACATGGCGAACAGGCGCACCCCTTCCGCCATGGCGCGGCCGCCCAGAAAGATCAGCGCCGTCAGGCTCTTGACGCGCGTTCCGAAGCGCCGCTGCATGAGTTGGTAGGCGGTAAACAGCTCGCCGCGAAAATATGCGGGAAGGAAAACCAGGCTGATGACCACCCGCGCCACCAGGTAACCGAGAACGAGCTGTAAAAACTCGAAGTTTCCGGCATAGCTGAGGCCGGGCGTGCTGATGATGGTGAGGACGCTGGTTTCCGCCGCCACGATGGAGAAGGAGATGGCCCACCACGGCAGGGTGCGGCCGCCCAGAAAGTAATCTTTCAGCGACTGGCGTCCCCCCCGAAACGACATCCCGAACAGCGTGATGCCGATCAAGTAGACGACCAGAACGACGAAGTCGAGTGCGGTTAGACCCACGGGAAGCGAGCGCCGGTGCGCGGCTGAGCATAGCAGAGCGGCCGGCCTGCTGCTTAAACGGTTGGCGGTTCACGGTTGGCGGCAACGCAGCAACCAGACCAGTGCCGGGCGTTCGCCTGGGCTTCCAACAACCGTCGACTTTTAGCTGGCAGTCGAACCCAGCCCGCGTTTGTATTGCCGTCGACCGTCAACCGTTCACACCACAGCCTCAGCCATGGCGACGGCCCAGCCGGCCGGGTTCTCGAAACGCCCAGGGTGAACTTCAGGGCCGCTCAGGGTCACCCGTGGCGGTGGGCACGAAGTCCTGCAGCTTGCGAAGTCGCAGAGTCGGGTCTGCGGCGAAATCCCCCCGCAGCCACCCCAGGTGCCCGAACCCGAAGATCACCAAGAGGCGGTCCTCGGGCGTCGCCACCAGATGGGTGACGTTGTTGTAGATGCGCACGTTCCGCCTGAACCACTCCGCCAGCAGGTCCGGTCCGGCATAGTCACCCGGCTCGCCGTAACGCGCCTCCAGGTAGTAGAAGCCGACGTCCTGCGCCACGTGAGCGTCGGAGTTTATATAGAGCAGCGTCTGGAGCACGGTGTGGGTTTTCAGGTACTCATTCGTCGCCTTCACCATCGCCCCGATCTCTCCCATCGTCCCTTCCAGCCTGGCCGACTGCCCGGTCGCCTTGGCGTAATCAATGACGCGCTGGAAAGGAAAATCGCCGTCGGCGTCGACCGGGTACACGGTCTTGTGGCCGAGTTCCTTGGCCAGGCGAAAGCCCACCTGCTCGATCTCGTTGCGCGAGAGCGGCCGCGTACCGGCGAGGTAATCGGCATAGCGCCTGGGGATGAGGTCGTCGCCGTAATCCGCTTCCACGGCAATTTTCGTCGGCTGAAACTTCTTGAGCACTTCGGCAAGTTGGGCCAATTGCTGCTGGCGCGTGGGAGAAAGGACGTCGTCCGCCTGCATGTTGAAAATGTCGCGTCCCGGGTTCGCCATGTGATAGACGCCCAGCACGAGCACTTCGGCGCGCTTTGTTTCTTCTTTGGAGGACGTGCCCTGCGCCGGAGCCACTACCCCCATCGCCATCATCGCCACAAGACCCAGGATCGTGCTTCGCATAGATGAGGGCGATACGCACGGAGCAGCCGCAAGGTTCCCACCGATGACGAACGCCCGCCGATACCGTGGCCGTTCGATTGATACTGAGCCCGTGAGTTGCGCTGCTCCTCCGGACGGGTTGGGGCTGAAACCAGCTCTAGTCCGCGCGTTTAATGTTGCGGGACTGATGCAGGAGTTGATGTGCCATCCGCACCGCGCCCTCGACCGGCGGTGCCTGCGCGTGCACGATGCGCGCCCCGGCGACGCTGCCCAGCAGGCTGCGGCGGAAGCTCTCCTCGACCTGCGGGGCGTGGTGAAAGACGCCTCCCGCCAGCGCCACCAACGGATGGTCGATCTCCAGCCGGTGAATGGCATGAACGGCCAGTTGGGCGAGATCGCTCCCGGCGCGATGCAGAATCTCGCCGGCGGCGGCATCCGCCTCCATCGCCGCTTCGACCACCTCGGGCAGCAGGCCGGCAAAGGGTGGACGACGGCTGGGCCCGCCGCCCGTCGTGGTCTCGCGCAGGCGTTCGATCAGGCCATCCTCGTCCGACACCGCCCAGCGGGTCAGCAGGCGATGGCGCAAGGTGGTGGGCGATTGCCGCCCGTCATGGGCGCGCAGCACGGCGGCGACGGCTTCCCGGCCAATGGCATGTCCGCTGCCCTCGTCGCTGATATCAGGTCCCCAGCCGCCTACGCGAACCTCGCGGCCGGCGCTGTTGCGCCCGAACACAATCGACCCGGTGCCGGCGATCACGACCACGCCGGGCGCGCCGCGCGTCGCGCCCTCATAAGCGATCCAGACGTCGGGAACAATGCGGCGCAGTGCCTCCGGAAACAGTTCGCGCAGGATGCGTTCCAAGGCCGCTACGACCGGCACGCGGGCTGCGGCGGCAAATCCGCCGCAGACGGCCCGAACTTGGCTGCGCGCGCTGAGCGGCAGCGAGCTGGCGGCCACAGCGGCCTTGAAGGCGGTGCGAACCTCGCGTCGGGCACCCGCCTCGCTGCGATGTACCATGCTCGAAGGACCCGCCAACCCGCGCCCCAGCGACGTGCCGTTCTCGTCGGCAATCAGGCACTCGGTCTTGGTGCCCCCGCCGTCGAATCCCACCAGATAGGACATGGCCGCAGAGTGTAGCAGGGGAGGACGCTGGCGCGGCGGCCACGCGAGGCGCGGGTCCCGATTCTCATTCTGAACTTTCTTTGACCGCTGTCCTTCTCCGGGCGCGCGCAGCTGACACGCGACCCTTTGCCGCACCACCGTCAGACGGTGCCAGACCACTCGCAGGAATGCCGCCTACTGTGACTCGTATGGGCGTTTGCGACCCGGGATTCGAAGGAGCCGCCTGTGCGGGTGCCTCGAAGAGAACAAGAGCGCGTCAACGTATATCCCTGTCTCCCGCACCTCCTCCTTGTCTCCTTCTTGTCTCCTTACGGCTTGTGCGTCGGGCGCAGCAACACTTCGCTGGCAAAGCTCTGCGCGCCTTGTGTTACCAGCATCGCCACCACGTGGGCCACGTCCTCGGGCTGCAACATTTTTGTGCGGTCTTTCTTTTGACCGGGGACCAAGTCCGTGTCAACGGATCCGGGACAAACCACGCTGACGCGCACGTTATACGGTCGCAACTCTTCGGCGACGGAGTACGTCAATCCATTGAGCCCCCATTTGGAGGCGGCGTAAACGGCGCCGTCGGGAACCGGATTGTGTCCGGCGAGCGAGGAGATGTTGACGATATGCCCATAGCGGCGGTCGATCATGATGGGGGCGGCCGCGACAATGGCCAGGTAGACTGCCCGCAGATTGGTCTCCACTACGGCATCCCACATTTCCAAGCTGGTCGCGTGCAAGGGCGTGCCAAACGCCCCGATACCGGCGTTGTTGATCAGGATGTCCAACCGGCCGAACCGCTGGGCCGTACCTTCAATCAGGGCGCGAATCTGTTCCGGCTCTCGCACATCGGTGGGACAGACGGTGGCCTTGAGACCAGCACGGGCCAATTCACTGGCCACATCTTCGAGACGGGGCTGACTGCGAGCCGCCAGAACCACGTGGGCACCCATGGTGGCGAGACGACGGGCGATGGCGCTGCCGATGCCGTGGCTGGCCCCGGTAACGACTGCAACTTGCTCGCGCAGAGCAACTTCTGCCATAGTTCCTCCAGGCGCCCCGTGGAGCCGCGACGCTCGGACGCGAGAACGCGACGGGACCGCCCATCCCAGTACCGCCCGGGAAGCATCCAAGGTGACGGTGCGGCAGCACACATCTCAATGGTTGTCAGGCTCGGGCTTCCCCCTTATAATCCACCCTTTCCCGGCTCCGCCCCGCACTTTCAAGCACAGGCTGCGGCACCGAGCCGCACTCTGAGGAGATCTGAATGAAGTCTTTGGCGATGACGCTGTTGACCGTTTCCCTGAGCGCTCCCCTTGTTGTTTCCCCGGCGTGCTTCGCACAAACGACCCAGACCGCTGCGCCGGCCGCCACGCCCGCCCCGATCACCTGCCCGTCGCCTGCTCCGACGGTGGACCCCACGAAAAAAACCTGGAAACACGGCGACGCGGAGTACAACGATTACACCGCCGCCGTCAATCCTGCCACCCCGCCGGCGCAAAAGGTTCAGTTGTTGACGGCCTTCCTGCAGAAGTATCCGGACTCGGATTACTTCAACGAGGCCTTGCAGTTGAAGATCCAGGCGCAGAATGCCGCCGGCCAGACCGCGCAGGCGGTGGATACCGCTGCGACGCTGCTCAAGTCGCCCACGGTGGATGCCAACGCGCAACTCACCGGCTACACCATCATTTCCTACTTCCTGCCGGACCTCATTCAGCCGAATGAGCCGCAACTGGAGTCCAAGCTCGACCTCATTACGCAAGCGGCCACGTGCGGCGGCCGAGCACTGGCCAGCTTGGCCAAGCCGGCGGCGGCGACCGACGCGCAGTTCGCGCAAAGCAAGGCGCAAGCACAGGTGGTCTTCGACAAAGCGCTCGGCTTTGTCGCCCTGCAACACAAGAATTACCCCGAGGCAAAAACGCAGCTCTCCAAGGCTCTCCAGCTCAACCCCAACGACCCCAGCGCAGGCGTCGTCTACTACCGGCTCGGTCTCGCGCAGCTCTCCGACAAACCCATTGACTACAAGAACGGGATCTTCTCGCTGGCACGTGCCGCCGTGCTGGTGCCGCAGCAGGCGGCCTTTGCCACCTACCTCAAGCAGGTTTACGTGGCCTACCACGGCTCCGAGCAGGGCTTGGACCAGGTGATGGCCGCGGCTAAGGCGGGACCGACCCCGCCCGCCAACTTCAATATCCAGTCCAAGGTGGACATCGAAAACGCCCAGGCACAAGCCGCGGCGGCTGCCGAGGCGCTACGCAAGGCCAATCAACTGCCACCGGCTGACTCCTTCCCCGGCCTCAAAGCCCGCCTGCTCAAACCGGACCTCGCCGAGGCGACATGGAAGCAGTGGAAGGCGCAGGGCGCCATTGAGTTGGATGGCGTCGTGATCTCGTCGCCCACCGCGCGTTCCCTCAATGTCGCCGTTGGACGCGACGCCATCGAGGACAAGAAGGCGGATGTGCACGTCGTCCTCGAGGGCCCGCACCACGTCTCTCCGGGCAGCAAGGTCACCATCACGGGTCTGCTCTCCGAGTACCGCACCAGCCCCGATTTCATGATCACGTTGGCCAAGGGCACCGTGAAGATCGCGCGCTAAACCCCGGGGGTCGCCAGCGGCCCGCAGAGCGGGCCGCTGGCGACCCCCAGTGCAGCTCATTCCCCGCCTCTCAACGTGAATCGCACCTCGATTTCCGTCTCCACCTCCACCCGCTCGCCATTCAGCAACGTCGGCTCGTAGCGCCACTGCGCGACGGCATTGCGTGCGGCGTTGATCAGCAGCGCCGGGCCGGAGGTGACGCGCAGATCCTTGATCGTGCCATCGCGCCCGATGCGGGCACTTAGCAATACCGATCCCTGCGTGCGCGTCGCCCGCGCCAGCACCGGATAGAACGGCGCCGGACAAACGACGCACTTTGCCTGCTGCACCGCGCCGCCGATGATGACCGTTCTCGCGCGACGTGCCGCTGGAGGCGAAGGTGGGGCGTTCGGTGTGACCTCGACCACCCAGGGCAGCATCGGCTCGCCGCCACCCACATCGTGCCCGCGTACGTCGGGGGCGACGGGTATCGATACCGGGGTAGCCGGACGATTGTCGTTGGACCTCGAGTCGGGTGGCGACGCCGGGCGCGTGACGAGCGCAGGCCCCCCGGATAGCACCCGGCGTGTCCTGACGTGCGGCTCTGGGGGCATCGTCGCGATCATGGGTACCGCCATTGGCTGCAGCCAAGCCAGTGGCTCAAAGCGCTTGGAGACAACCAGGGGCGCGATCACCGCCACGGCGACGAGCACGACTTGCGCGACGGCCGAGAAGATGACCCCACGTGTGCGCCGGGTGCGACCGCTGGACAGCAGGCTGGCTTCAAACATGACGCGCAACCTCCTGCCAGCCAGAGACTCCGTCGCACGGAAAAATGTTCCGCGACGCTGGCGCGTCGGTGATGCGGGGCGCTTCAATTGGTCGTGACTTCCCCATCCCCGGATCGTGGCTTGGCCGCGTCCAACCGGGGACCCGAAGGCGGGAATTGAGCGTCACACCTTCGCCGAATCCAACTATGTTCGCAGCCAGTCTTCCAGCTCGACGGAACGTGCCGTCTTGTCATCGCGGTATTTGACAATGACCGGGGTGTACAGCGACAGGCCCCACTCCGGACCCCGGCCGCGGGCCACGGCGCGGGCGCCCGGCACGACGACGGCATGTTCCGGAACGCAGAGCGGCCTATCGGGGCCGGCGCGATGCACGGTCTCCCGCACCAGGTCGTAGATCGGCGTGCCGCGTGTCAGGACCGTACCGGCGGCGATGACGGCGCCTCGACCGACGCGTGTTCCCTCGTAGATACCGCAATTGCCGCCTATCAGCACCTCATCTTCGATAATCACCGGGGCGGCGTTGATTGGCTCGAGCACGCCGCCCACCTGCACGCCGGCGCTGAGGTGGACGCGGCGACCGATCTGGGCGCAGGAACCAACCAGGACATGCGAATCGATCAGCGTGCCCTCGTCCACGTAGGCGCCGATGTTGACGTAGCTGGGCGGCATGCAGATGACGCCCGCCGCGAGAAAGCATCCATCGCGCAGGCTGGAGCCGCCGGGGACCACCCGCACCCCGTCCTCGAGATGGAGCGGTCGGAGAGGCAGCGTGTCCTTGTCGAAAAACGGCTGCGTGCCCGGCGCGGCGGCTCCGACCGGCGCCAGCACCCCCAGTCGGAAGCCCAGTAGGATGCCTTCCTTGACCCAAACTTGTGTCGTCCAACCGTCAGGACCCGGCACGGCAGCTCGAATGGCGCCTCGGTTCAATCCCTCCTTGAGTTCCTGGAAGGCGGCGAGCGCCTCCTGGCGCACCGGCGCGAGGTCGGGGGCGAGAAAAAACTCGTGCAGCGATTCAACCAGCGTCTGGGACATGGGGAGGATTTAACCGCGGATCGTGGCCGGGACGGTCACTTTCAGGCGTTCGACCACGGCCATCAGTTTTTCGCGATTGGCCGCCTGCAACGGAACCATGGGGAGGCGATACACCTCTTGGCACAACCCCAGATGGGCCATGACGGCTTTGACCGGGATGGGACTGGATTCAATGAAGTTGGCCTGCAATAGGGGCAGCCAGTGAAAGTGCAGGCGGCGCGCTTCCTGCCAGTTGCCCAACAGGGCGGCTTGGACGAGTGCGCTCATCGGCCCGGGAATGGCGTTGCTGGCCACGCTGACCAAGCCCTGACCACCCAACACCATCAACGGCAGCGTCATGGCGTCGTCGCCGGACAGTACCAGGAAGTCGGACGGCACGGCGGCGATGACATCGCCGATCTGGTTGATACTGCCCGAGGCCTCCTTGATGCCGATGATATTCGGGATGGCGGCCAAGCGGGCCACTGTCGCGGGCTCGATATTGCTCGAGGTCCGGCCGGGCACGTTGTAGAGCACCACCGGGATGCGCACCGCGTTCGCAATGGCGGCGAAGTGCTGGTATAGGCCCTCCTGGGTGGGCTTGTTGTAATAGGGAGCGACGGAGAGAATGCCGTCGGCGCCCAGCGCTTCCAACTCGCGCGCAAAGGTGCAGACGCCGGCAGTATTGTTGCCGCCCGCACCCGCCAGAATCGGAACCGGACGCGACGCGGCCTGCCGTTCTTCGAGCGCGATGGCCACCACGCGGCGGTGCTCCTCGTGGCTGAGCGTGGGCGTCTCGCCGGTGGTTCCGCCGGGAACCAGGAAGTGAATGCCCTCCGCAATCTGGAAGCGCACGATGTGGCGGAGCGCGGCTTCGTCCACGCTCAGATCGGAACGAAAAGGTGTGATCAGAGCCGTGCCGCAGCCACGGAACGGCGAGGCCGGAAGCGTCGTCATGGCATCTCTCCCGCGCCCGATGCCGTTTTGGCGGGCAACAGCGCCTCGAATACCTGCGAAAACTCGAACAGCCCGCGACGCCCCGGCAGCCAACCTGCGGCCAGCAAGGCCCCCTCGGCAAAGCCGCGACGTGAGCGGGCGGTATGGGTCAACGTGATCGTGTCGGCTTCGGCGTCGAAGCCCACGGTGTGCGTGCCGGGGATGGCGCCGCAGCGCACGCTGGCCATGGATTCTGGCGGCCGGCCCTCGCCGGCCAGCACCTCGGCCAGCCGCCCGGCGGTGCCCGACGGAGCGTCCTTCTTCTGGCGGTGATGTGCTTCGGAGACGAACACGCCGTACTCCGGGGGGAGGGCACGCGCCGCCGCGGCCACAATGCGATAGAACGCATTCACCCCAATCGAGAAGTTCGCGCCGTAGATCGCACCGACCGAACTGCGGGCCACCAGCTCGCGCGCCTCCTCGAGGCGGTGGTACCAGCCGGTAGTGCCGATCACCACCGGAATACCGGCAAGCAAGGCGCGTTCCAGGTTGTCGATGACCGCCTCGGGAACAGAGAAGTCGATCGCCACCAAGCCGGGCATCCAGCCGTCTTTCCAGTCTCCCGGCCCGTCAATGAACTGCACCACGCGATGTCCCTGCGCCTTGGCAAGGCTCTCCACCAGGAGGTTCATCTTGCCTTTACCGATGAGAATCAAGTCCATGGGTGGAGAAAAGTGTAGCAAGCCTCGGACGCGCCTTAGGTTCCCTCCCCGCCTGTCATTCTCAGGGCTGGTAGCCGGCGGCGACGGAGCGCACATGGGTGCGAATGAAGGTCACGATGTCGTCCAGCCTTGCGCCCGGTGGGAAGACTGCTGCCACCCCGGTGGCTTTGAGCGCCGCAATGTCGGCGTCGGGCACGATACCGCCCAGCACGACCAGGATGTCCTCGAGGTGATGCTCCTTCAGCAGAGCGCAGAGACGCGGCACGATGGCGTTGTGGGCACCGCTCAGGATGGACAGGCCAATGCAGTCCACATCTTCCTGGAGGGCGGCGGTGACGATCATTTCCGGGGTCTGGCGCAGACCGGTGTAAATGACTTCCATGCCGGCGTCCCGCAGAGCACGTGCCACCACTTTGGCGCCACGGTCATGGCCATCCAAGCCGGGCTTGGCCACCAGTACGCGAATTTTTCGTTCCATGTTCATTCCTGTCGCTTGACTCAGGCGGCCGGTGTCTCGGTATACGTACCGAAGATGGCGCGTAGCGCGTCGCAAATCTCGCCGACCGTGGCCCCGGCCCGCACGCAGTCGAGCAAGGCAGGCATGAGGTTGACGCTGCCTTCGGCGGCGCGCCGCAGAGCATCCATGCTCCGGCCAAAGGTCTCTGCGTTGCGATGACGGCGCAGACGCTCCAGTTTGCGCTGTTGCGCCACGCGCACTTCATCGCCGATCTGAAGCGTGGACACCACCGCAGGGTCCGACGCCCCCGCCTCGCCGCCACCCACCCCCACTTGGCGACTCCGTTCAAGGCGCTGCTGGCAAACGTAGGCGGCGTCGGCGATCTCGCGTTGCGGGTAGCCACGTTCGATGGCGCCCACCATCCCACCCATGGCGTCAATGCGGGCGAAGTACTCCTCGGCTCCGGCCGCAAGGTCGAGGGTCAGGCGCTCGATGAAGTAGGAGCCGCCCAGCGGGTCAACGGTGTTGGCCACTCCCGTCTCCGCGGCCAGGATCTGTTGCGTGCGCAGCGCAATGGTTGCCGCCTCGGCGGTGGGCAGCGCCAGCGCCTCGTCGAGCGCGTTGGTGTGCAGTGACTGCGTGCCGCCCAGCACCGCCGCCAGGGCCTGCAGCGCCACGCGCGCAATGTTGTTCATCGGCTCCTGGGCGGTCAGGGAGACGCCGGCGGTTTGCGCATGGAAGCGCAGCATCCAACTGCGCGGATCGCGCGCCCCGAACCGCTCCTGCATGATGCGACACCAGAGTTTGCGGGCTGCGCGATACTTGGCGATCTCCTCGAAGAAGTCGCTGTGCGCATTGAAGAAAAATGACAACCGGGGAGCGAAAGCGTCCACCTCGAGACCGCGGCGCAGGCTGCGCTCCACGTACTCGATTCCGTCGCGCAAGGTGAAGGCCAGCTCCTGCAAGGCGGTCGCTCCCGCCTCGCGGATGTGATAGCCGCTGATTGACACTGGATGGAAACGCGGCGTCCGGAGGGTGGCGAATTCGATGGTGTCCACCACCAGCCGCAACGAAGGCTCGGGCGGAAAGATGAACTCCTTCTGGGCGATGTATTCCTTCAGAATGTCGTTCTGCAGCGTGCCCGCCAGCCTTTCCCAGGGCACCCCCTGCCGCTCCGCCGTCACCAGGTACATGGCCCAGAGCACTGCCGCCGGCGCGTTGATGGTCATCGAGGTGGTGATCTCACCGAGCGGGATGCCGAGGAAAAGCGCCTCCATGTCCTCCAGGCTGTCAATGGCCACACCGCACTTCCCCACCTCCCCCTCGCTCAGGGAGTGATCGCTGTCATAGCCCATCAAGGTGGGCAAATCGAAGGCCACGGAGAGCCCGGTTTGACCCTGCCCCAGCAGGTAGCGAAAGCGGGCGTTGGTCTCCTCCGGGCTGGCAAACCCGGAAAACTGCCGCATCGTCCACAGCTTGCCGCGGTACATCGTGGGGTGGATCCCACGCACATAAGGCGGCGCGCCGGGCAGGCCCACCTCGCGTTCGAAGTCGAAGTCCGCCGGTAAATCCGCCGCGGTAAAAAGGCGCTGCAAGGGCGTGCCGCTGAGGGTGGTGAACGCCTCCGGACGATCTGGGTGGCGGGTCAGGGCGGGCACCAGCACGTCGGATTCCCAACGCTGCTCTGTTGGGCTGGGATGGCGCGCGGGCGCCGCGGCAGCAGGCACCGCACCGGGATGGGAAGGCAGGCGGGGCATGGAAACGGCTGGCCTGCTGTGAGTCTATGCCGCAGGATGCAGGCGCCGCAACCACGAGGCCTGCCAGAGAGGCACCAAGCCGTTTTGAACGCGGGTGCGTCGGCCAGGCGAGGTGGCCCGCCGCCATGGCAAGGACTAGGCCCGTTTCCGGCGACGGTGCTTGCGGGTGCTGCGCACCAGGGTCACGATCGAATAGGCGCTGCCCAAAAAGGCCAGGCCCATGAGGACCTGAATGAAGTGTTGAAAGTTGGGCGTTTGTAACCAGAAGACCACCCGGCGCCCGACCCAGAAAGCGAGCATTCCCTCCGCCAGAAAACGCAACAGCCGGACGCCCCCCAGGGTGACGAGAAACCGCTCGCGCGGCACGTCCAGCGCCCCGGCCGCCAGCACCCAAGCGGAAAACGGAAAGGGCGGTGGAATCAGCCCCGGCAGGGCAAGCAGGATCGGCCCGCGCTGCGCCGTGCGTTCCCGCATCTTTTTGAAGGTCTGAGCAGACATGCGGGTCTGCAAAAAGCTCTCTCCGCCTTTACGCCCCACCCAGTACATGACGTAGCAACCCGCGACTGAACCCAGCGCGGCCATCCCGGCATACCACAGGATGCGTTCGTGGTGCAGCGACGACAGGATGATGACCGCCACGTCATTTGCGAACGGCAGCGTCATAAAGCTCGAATCCAGAACACCCAGCAGCAGTAGGCCCAAGCCACCGCGGCGCAGAAAAAAGTAGAAGAAGCCCGCCAGCCAACCGCTGTGGAAGGACATAAATGCGTTAGATGGGCCGAAGTGCGAGGTTGTTCATGCGCCAAACATGGAAAGGCCGTTCACCCGGCCAGTTCAGTAGTAGTCGGCAGATAGCACCATCCGGATCAGCCTGCCCTGATCGAACGTGGACTCCAGAATTTGCGGCACTCCCGCGCCGGCCCAGGAAAAATTGAAGACTATCAATTGGACATCGCGCCCTTCAAGCGAGGCCGGACCGCGGAAAAAGGGCTTGCCATACAACGCTAACAGGCGTTCCGGTGCATCGCCCAGACGCAGCCGGCGTCCCGTCTCCAAGCGCTTCAATACCGGCATTGCGGGGGCGACCGCATGAAGCCGGTGATCTTCCACGGTGACGACGCGCACGACCTTCTGGTCGTCCACCTCGACGCTGACTTGCACGCCAGCGAGGTTCCAGACATAAACATCCGGTTCCTCCTCGGAGGGATGCTTCCAGTGCCGGGAGAAACGGCGTAGTGCGTCGGTCAAATGGCTGCGGCCCGGTTGCAGGCCGGCCAGCGTCAGCTCATTGCGGTTCCCGACCGGATGATCGGGGTTGTCGCTCGGACCCTGGATGGACGCCGTACAGACGATACTGCAGAGCATGACCAAGGCAAAAATGTGGGAACGATGCATCATTGCGACCCGGGAATTCGGTGTCAGTGAACACGCTGCAATCGCGCCGTGAGTTGATGGGCAAGATCGCGGTCGGATTCCGACCATAGCAGACGTCCCGTGGGGTGGAGTGTGGCTTCCAGGTCGTGACTGAGCTTCAGGAGCTGCGCGATGTTGGCGGCAATGCGTGTTTCCGTCTGCGGATTCCAAACAGCGCCTTCGGCAAGAAACGGGGTGTCCATTCCCAGGTCGAGCATGAGGTGCCCCATCTCGCGCGCGGCGGCGTCTCCGAATTGTTCTCCGATTGCCACGAAGCGCACCGGCAGCGGATCCAGTTTCCAACCCGTGCGGCTGAAGGTCCAGACATCCCAACACGCCACCGCCTCGAAGGCGTAATCGTCGTGGGCAAACTCGCGCAGAGCGGCGACGGCGGCAGGACTGGGAATGCCCGGCTCGAAGACCTCGGACAGCAGCGCGGCCTCGCTCCATTCGAGCGGCTGCACGGTGACGCTCAGGACTCCCGAACGACGCTTCGAGATCGGGAACTGCAGGAGTGCCGACTCCAAGCGCGGCAGCATCTCGTTTTCGAGTTGGGTCGGAAACCAGAGGCTGAGAAAGATGCGGTCGGCCACCCTTCTAGCCTAGAGGCTGCCGTGCCTTTGCGCAATCCACCAGCCCGGCCAGCCCACTCACAAGATGATCCAAAGTCGGAATCAGCTCCCGACGGACGCGGGCGGAACTCTGCTCTCAGCTATGCTTGGACGTGGGCGCTGCGCCCGAGGTCAACATGGAAACTGCGCAAGAACGTACCTATCGCTCGGCCTTTCGCCGGGTCGAAGCGTTGCAGATCGAACTGGCCCGCCATGTCTACTCGGTGCAGCGGCGACAGGATGCCGAGCGCAAGTTGGAGGAAGCCATGCGGACGCTCGACCGGGCGCGCAAGGAACTGCTCCTGTTGCGACAGCACCCTGCTCCCCGACAAGCGGCCTGACCCCTGGCCGTGCCCGCGCCCTACACTCAGGCCGCGCCGGAAGCCGTGGGAGCGTGCGCGATCAGGAATTGCCGCGCCACCGACAACTCGGCTGGCGAGAACAAGTGCTGATACCGGCAACCGGCACAGCGCACTACCGCCAGACCGAACTGGGGCGCCGGAGTCTCGTTCACGTTCAATGGGCGGCCGCAATGGTGGCACGTACCCGGGGAATGCAGTTCGCGCTTCATGCCAACTCTCCTGCCCGGCCTTCATGCACGGCAGGCACCATTCCAAACCAGCGGGTCATTGCGGCAGATTAACGGCTTGTTCCCGGTATTTCGCGGCAGGACCGTTACCGACCCCAGCCGGACTACGCCACCTTCCGTAACGGAAACGGCGCAAGAAGAGCAGTGTCAGCCATGCGAGCGCTACCCGCCAGGGCGCCTCAAGCCGATGGCCGAGGTCCCCGGTAGCCGCTGCTCCCGCTGCCGCCCCGCCATGCCGGTCTCGACATGCGACTTCGGAAGGGGATGGTTGGACCTTCACTCAGGTGTCCGCTGCAACAACCGTCATCCCTCGTAGAATAGAACCTAAGATTTGTGTCCGTCTCTACCACGGGACCGGGCCCTTGCGCCCTGCCCCGCGGGCCTTGCTGTGTTTCGGCCGGCACTGGCGCGAGTCCGGTTGCGGGGCGGTCGCCGTTGTGCGGTTCAGCCCGTGTTCTAGCCATGATTTTGCCCTTCGTTCGCGATTTCATTCTTGGGATTGGCGCAGGCGGCTCGATGGAAGGGGCTGCCGCCGCCGTGCGGCGAGGCCAGCGGTGCGAGTTGAGCGGCCTCACCCCGGGAGCACAGGTGCTGGCCACCGTCCTGCTGCACCGCCGGGCCCAGCAACGGGTCGTACTCGTGGTGCCCGACAACGATAGCGCGGAGGAATGGCGCGACGGGCTGGAGAGCTTTCAGGAATTGACGCGGAGCACGGCCGAGGACCCGCCGCTCGTGTTGCCGGCGATTGAGATCGATCCCTACGAAGGCCTTTCGACGCACGACGAGATTCTGGAGCGGCGCGCCCAGGCGCTGTGGAAGGCCACCCGCGGTTTGCCTCTCCTGGTGGTGCCGGCGCTCGCCTTGGCGACGCGCCTCGCCCCTCCAGCCAGCTACCGCAACCTGGCGCGTACCCTGCGCCGCGGCGACTTTCTCGACCTCGAAGGGCTCACTGAGTATCTCAATCTGGTGGGATATCGCCGCAGCGATCCGGTCGAACAACCGGGCCAGTACTCAGTACGCGGCGGCCTGCTGGACGTCTTCAGTCCTGAGTCCGCACGTCCTGTGCGCGTCGAGCTGTTTGGCGATGAGATCGAGTCGCTGCGCGAATTCGATCCAGAGACGCAGCGTTCCGCGCGACAGATCACGGAGGCGACGCTGCTGGCTCTGACCCCGCTGCCTCCGACGCCGGAGCGCATCGCGCGCCTGAGCGGCGAGGCGGGCGACCAGCTCGCCTTGGCGCCGGGCTGGGAGTTCCGGATTCCAGGTCTGGAAGGCTTTGTGCACTCGGTATTGGATCTCGCCCCCGAGGCCGCCGTCGTGGTGGCCGAGCCAGCCCTGGTGCAGGCCGAGTTGGAGCGTTGGTGGCAACGGCTGCAGGATCGCTATCTCGCGGCGCTGCGCAAGACCGACGCGGGCGCAGACGTGAGCGACATTCCCGCGCCGGAAAGCATCTTCTTCGCGCCGCAGGACGTGGAGGCCCAGATCGCCGGACGGCCGGGTCTTGATCTGCGCGAATTACGCTTGGAGGAGCTCGACCTGAGCGCCGAGACGCTGGAACTGCGCGCGCGATCGCTCGAGAGTTCGCGGGTACCCGCGCCCTCCGATCCGCTGGACACGCCGATTCCCGGCGTGCCGCCCCCGTCCCGGCCCCGTGTTCAAACGGCATGGGCGTCGCGCCCCGCACCGCGCTTTCATGGCGCCGTGGCGCGCCTGATGGAGGACGTGCGCAACGCCCTGCAACAGGGTGGGCGCATGATTTTCGTCGCCGCGAATATGGGCGAGGTGGAACGCCTCAGCGACCTGTTCACGGAGTACAACATTCCCTTTCAGCTCGGCGTGCGACCGCAGCACGGCGATGCGTTTCTCGCCGAAAAGTCCTATTTCTCGACCGAGGAACCGCGCAACATCATCGTGCGCGGCAACCTCGCCCGCGGCTTCCTGCTACCCGCGGAGCAGGTGACCTTCTACGCATCAGCGGACGTCTTCGAAACCGCAGGATTGCCGCGACAACCGGGAGGTCCGCCGCGCAGCGGCTCGCAGATCTCGACCTTTCTCAGCGATTTTCGTGATCTGGCCCTGGGGGACTACGTCGTCCACGTCGAGCACGGCATCGGCAAGTACGCCGGCTTGAAGAAGATTGACGCCGAGCCCTTGCCGGTGGGTTCGCGCCACCTTCCCCCGGCCACGCCCGAATCCGGCGAGTTCATGGTGCTGGAGTACGCGGAGCAGGCCAAGTTGTACGTGCCGCTGACGCGCATGGATCTGGTGCAGAAGTATCGCGCCGCTGAGGGCCCGCCGGTAGCTCTCGACCGGCTGGGCGGCACGCAGTGGCAAACACGCAAGACCAAGGTAAAGAAGGCCATGAAGGACATGGCCGACGAGCTGATGAAGCTTTATGCCGACCGCAAGGCGGTGCGGGTTGCACCCTGCGCGCCGGACTCCCACTGGCACCAGGAGTTTGCCGACACCTTCCCCTTTACCGAGACCGCCGACCAGGCCCGCGCCATCGTTGATACCCGCGCTGATCTCGAGGGAACCGTGCCCATGGACCGCCTGCTGGTGGGCGATGTCGGCTACGGCAAGACGGAGGTCGCCATGCGGGCGGCCTTCAAGGTCGTCATGGAGCAACGCCAGGTGGCCATCCTCGCCCCGACCACGGTCCTGGCCTTCCAGCACTTCCAGACCTTCAAGCGTCGCTTCGCCGCCTTCCCCATCTCGATTGACATGCTCAGCGGCTTCCGCTCCAGCGCGGAGCAAAAGGAGGTGGTGGCGCGGCTGGTCAGCGGAAGACTGGACATTGTCATCGGAACGCACCGCCTGCTCTCCAAGGACATCGTGTTTCAGAACCTCGGCCTGCTGGTGGTTGACGAGGAGCAGCGCTTCGGCGTTCGTCACAAGGAACGCCTCAAGCAGCTCAAGAAGGAAGTCCATGTGCTGGCCATGTCGGCGACCCCGATTCCGCGCACACTCAACATGTCCCTGGTCGGCCTGCGCGACATGTCGGTGATCGAGACCCCGCCCAAGGATCGGCTGGCGATCCAGACCGTGGTCGCCCCGTGGAACGAAAACCTGATCCGCGCCGCCATCGAGAACGAGATGACGCGCGGCGGCCAGGTCTACTTCGTACACAATCGCGTCGAGACCATCTGGGAGATTGCCGGCCTGATCCAAAAATTGGTCCCCGCCGCGCGCATCGCGGTGGGCCACGGACAGATGGGCGGCGCGGCCGGTCGCGCCCGGCGCAAGGGTACGGCGGCTGCCAATGGCACGGCTTCCGGCGAGGGCGAGGTGGAGCTCGAGCGCGTCATGCTGCGCTTTATGCGGAACGAGGCCGACGTGCTGGTGGCAACCACCATCATCGAAAATGGGCTCGACATCCCGCTCGCCAATACCATCATCGTCAATCGCGCCGACCGCCTCGGCCTGAGCGAACTCTACCAACTGCGCGGTCGCGTGGGACGTTCCAATCGGCGCGCCTACGCCTATCTCCTGGTGCCTTCGGAATCCGAGCTGACGCCCATCGCCCGCAAGCGGCTGGCCGCCATGCGCGAGTTCAGTGACCTCGGCGCGGGCTTCAAGATCGCCGCCCTCGACCTCGAACTGCGCGGCGCCGGCAACCTCATGGGCGGCGAACAGAGCGGCCACATCGAGGCGGTCGGCTTCGATCTCTACGTCCACATGCTCGAACGCGCGGTGCGCGAACTCAAGGGCCAGCCGGTGGAAGCCGACATTGAGACCCTGATCCAACTGGGACTCGACATCCGCATCCCCCACGAGTACATCGCCGAGGAGAACCAACGCCTGCGCATGTACAAGCGGCTGGCGGAGGCGGAGGACGACCACGCCCGCCAGGACGTGCTGCAGGAACTTGCCGACCGCTACGGACCGCCGCCCGCCGCCGTGCAGAACCTGCTGGAATACGCCGGCCTGAAAACCAGTTGCCGCCGCTCCGGAGTGAAAAGTCTGGAACGGCGCGGCGAGGTGCTTTCCGTGCGCTTCATGGACGAGGCGCCGGTGGATCCGCAGCGCCTTGCCGCGCTGGTGCGCGCCACTCCTAACGCGCAATTTACGCCCGGCGGCGTGCTGCGACTGCCGCTCGCCGCACGCACCGCCACGCAGGTCTTCGACGGGGTGCGACGCGTGCTTGAGGCCTTCGATCCCCGCGCGGTGACGCAGGGATAGAGCGCTATGGCATGGTTCTGTTTTTAAGCCATGATTTGAGAATGACGCCAGACGACGAGTTGCATGGGCTCTGCTGTGGCCGCTCACGCGCCGCTGGGGTCTCTCGCTCGGCGACCGTGCCTGTCTGGCCCTGGCATTTCAACGTCACGCACCGGTCCTGACCGCCGACCGCCTGTGGGCCGAACTCGACGTCGATGTCGAGATTCGATTGATACGCTGAAGATCAGGGAACCTCCCAACGGGTGCCCGTCGCGAGGAAGCCACAAAGAAAGCCCCTGCCTCCCCTCGTCCCCCCTCCCTACCTC
>Ga0207416_1002386_pt1 | contig 20689 bp, 23 predicted proteins | sample PaiPotPPM11metaG_FD_184107 | JGI IMG/M metagenome (GOLD analysis project Ga0207416, IMG submission 184107) | Iron sulfur acid spring bacterial and archeal communities from Banff, Canada, to study Microbial Dark Matter (Phase II) - Paint Pots PPM... ...
GTCCAGGTGACGGTGCGGGTCAGCAAGCGCCCGCCCCTTCCCAACCTGGACGCCTTCACGGTCGAGATCACGCGACCCGTCGAGATCGGCGATCTGCCTCAGTAGACTCAACCGGTGCCTGCCCGGCTGATCGACGGCCGCGCCCACGCGCGCGCCATCCGCGAAGAGCTAAAGCTCGCTGTCGAGCGCCATCCCAACCAGCGCCCACCCGGCATTACGGTCATCCAGGTTGGCGACGACCCGGCGTCGACGACGTATGTTGGCGGGAAGCACAAGGCCGCCGAAGAGGTGGGCTTCGACTCGGCGATCGAGCGTTTTCATGAGATCACCCAATCCGGGTTGCACCAACGGATCGCGAAGCTGGCGAACGATCCCGCCATCGACGGCATCCTGCTCCAGATGCCGCTACCCGACGGTCTCGATCCGGACCAGGCGCTCGAACAAATCCCCCCACATAAAGATGTCGACGGGCTCCACCCCTACAACGCCGGCCGGCTCGCCCAGGGCAACCCCACCTTCATTCCCGCGACTCCACTCGGCGTGCTCGAGCTGCTGCGCCGTGAGCACATCGACCCCACCGGCAAGCGCGCCGTCGTCGTCGGACGGTCTCGCCTCGTCGGCCGCCCGGTGGCGCTGCTGCTGCTCCAGAACCATGCGACGGTCACGATCGCGCACTCGCACACCGTCGACCTCCCCGCCATCACCAGGACCGCGGACATCCTGATCGCCGCCACCGGCAAGCGCGGCCTGATCATGGGCGAGCACGTCAAGCCGGGGGCTGTCGTCATCGACGTCGGCATCACTCGCAACCCTGATACCGGCAAGCTAACGGGCGATGTCGATCGGGCCAGCGTCGAGCCGGTGGCCGGCGCGCTCACCCCTGTCCCGGGGGGCGTCGGCCCGATGACGGTCGCGATGCTACTCGTCAATACCTACCGCGCCTACCGCCAGCACCTCGGCGAAGGATGACCTACCAGGAATCGCTTGACTATCTGACCGCGCTTGGCCGCTTTGGCATCAAGCTCGGTCTGGAGCGAACCGAGACCCTGCTGCACCAGCTCGGTGATCCACAGGACCTCTTCCAGGGCGTCCACGTCGCGGGCACCAACGGCAAGGGCTCCGTCTGCGCCATGGTGGCCAGCGTTTTGCACGCATCCGGCTACCGGGTCGGCCTGATGCCGAAGCCTCACCTCATCTCCTATACCGAGCGCATCCAGGTCGATCAGGGGCCGATCGCGGAGGATGACTTTGCCGCGCTGCTCACGGAGCTGCAGCCCGCCATTAATAAGGTTGCGTCGGATCTTGGCCCGCCGACAGAGTTCGAGATCCTCACCAGCGCCGCGCTCTATTACTTCGCGCGGGCCGGCATCGACCTGCTGGTTTGCGAGGTAGGCCTCGGCGGGCGCCTCGACTCGACCAACGTGCTCGACCTCGGGGTCAGCGTCATCACCAACATCGCGCTCGATCACACGCAGTATCTCGGCTCCACGCTGGAGGCGATCGCCGCGGAAAAGGCCGGCATTCTGAAACCGGACAGCATCGCCATTACCGGCGCGCAGCCCCCCGCGCTCGCGGTCATCGAAGCCGCGGCCATGAAACAAGATATCGCTCTGCTCCATCTCGGCCAGGAGATCGAGCTCGCCGGCATTGACAAAGAGTGGGCGGGCGTCCAGGCGACCGTCACCACGCCGGCTAGGACCTATCGCGACCTCCGCATCCCGCTGCTCGGCCTGCACCAGGCGGACAATGCGGCCCTCGCGGTCGCTGCGATCGACGCCCTGCGTTCCCGCGGCTGGGAGATCTCCGACGGCGCCCTACGGGACGGACTGGCCCGCACGCGCTGGCCCGGCCGCCTCGAGGTCCTCGACCGTAACCCGGTCGTGATCGTCGATGGCGCGCATAACCCTGCTGGCCTGCAGCGGTCTTTGGCCACCGTGCAGAAACTCGCTAAAGATCGCCCGCTCGTGATCGTTTTCGGGGCGATGAAAGACAAGGACCTTCCAGCGATGCTGGCCCAGCTTCGTGCGCTGAACACCCCCGTCATTTTCACTGCCATCGATTGGCATCGCGCGGCCGCGCCCGCGGAGCTGGCCGCACAATTCGGCGCACCGGCTGAAACCGCCGCGTCGTCCGGCGAAGCGCTCGATCGCGCTCGTCAGCGCGCATCGTCCGCCGGCATTGTCCTGGTCTGCGGGTCGCTCTACCTGGTCGGTGAGGTAGTGGCGGGGTACCAGGATCGAGGAGCGCGAAAGGGCGCCGGGGTGGCACGGGAGCGGGCAAGCCTCGGCGGATAGTCGCCGTTACCGTCCTGATGAGGCCGGTCGTATCCATAACGATCCTTGCGGTGGCCCTGGCCGGCGTGCTCAGCGGATGCGACAACAGGCACAGTGCAACCGGGCACTTTTCCGGCAACAAGACTATCGCGCTTACCCTGGGATACGGCGGCAATTCGAGCACCCTGGCGGCATCGGCCTTCGCCGACGTCGATGACGGCACTGCCGGCACCGTGGAAGTGACCGGCGGTCAGCACTGGCGATGCCAGGGACAATTTCGCACGCATCAGAACGAAAGGGCACCTTTCCGTGGGACGTGGAGAACCTCCCCGGGTTCATCCCGCCCACCTCTAGCGACCCGGTTCTGAACTTTTCCGTGCCGTCGGGGTCGTACACGGTGACGGTCCGGATTCCCGCCGTGCAGGCAGAGCTCAAGAAAGCGGCCACGCTCGTGCAGGGCAGCGGTCCCGATGCCCAGATCGGCCTCTATCAGCATGATCCGGGCTGCGTGCTCATCGCTGATACCGCCGCCCAGCAAAAAGCTTTCATCGCCCAGTATCTGAACGCTGTGCATGCCAGGGTGAAAGAACTTGGCAAGCAGGACCTCCGGGATCTCATCGCCCAGGCGCAACAGCAATTCGCTGCAGCCAATCAAGCAACGGATCCGGCCGTGATCCAATCGCGGTATTCCGAAATGGCCCGGACTCTTGCCGAGTTCAAGGACGCAATAGCGGTCGACTTTCCCGATCTTCCGCCGGCGCATGTGATTTGGGCGACGGATGACGCGATCGCCCTGCTCTCGCAGTCAGGCCTTTCTTAGGGCTTCGGCTGCACCTGAGGAGACAGCACCAGCTTGCGGTGCGGCGAAGCGGCCTGGCGTTTCCAGGCCTCCGGCGCAGCTTCGAGCGGGAGGACTTCCACCTCGACCTTCAGTTTTCCGGCCGCGGCGTATTCGATGAGCGTTCCGTAGGCTGTGGCCTGCTCCTCCCACGGGACCAGGAAGTTCGAATATCCGAGGATTGATAGATAGCGACCGCGCACGACGCCGGACTTGACGACCGCCTCAGGGCCGGCGGCCTGGCCGAGCTGCACGAATCGACCGAACGGGCTCATTGCCTCCAACGCGGCGACGCCCGGCACGCCCCAGACCGGATCGATCACAACATCGAGCTGACCGCCGCTCGCCTCGCGGAATCGGTCGGTCAACCCATCGGTCTGTTTCAGGTCGACTGTCGCATGCGCGCCCAGTTCCTTCGATCGGGCCAGCCCGTGCTCGTCGCGTGCCCCGGCAATGATCCGAGCCGCTCCCAGCAAACGGGCCACCTGCACCGCGATCGCGCCGAGGACGCCGCTCGCGGCCAGGACCAGGACCGTCTCACCCTTCTTCAGCTGGGCACGTCGCGTCAGGGCGAGATAGGCCGCGATGCCCGGCGTGCCCAATGCCGCGGCCACGCCGTCGGGAACATTGTCCGGAATCGCGACCGTCTGGCGTCCGCTGACGAGGGCGCGCTCGGCCAGCGAGCCATTGGGTAACGCGGCCCGGAAAAAGACCCGAGGACCCGCCATTCCATTCTGCAGAAGACGCCCGACGCCTTCGCCGCCCGGGACATACGGCGTTGGCGGCGATCCCGCGTAAAACTTTCCCGTGGCGATCGACAGGTCGGCAGGATTCAGCGACGCCGCGATTACTTCGACGAGGGTCGTGCCATCAGCCTTCGGTTCCGGCACCTCGCACAGCACCGGGGGCTCGCCATAACGCTCGATCACTGCGGCTCGCACTGTGCCTCAGCTTAGCGGCGCCGGCTATGCTTGGACGCCCGACCACAAGCTAGCCTCCGTTAGTGCTCCTGACGGGAGCTCCTCCAGGTTCGAGTACGATGCGCTCGGGCGCCGCATCCTGGTCACTGACGGGTCGACCGTGCACGCCTTCGCATACGACGGAGATCAGGTCGTCGCCGAGTATCAGAATGGCGCGCTGGCGGCTGGCTACACGCTGGGGATCGCGGCCGACCAGCCGCTGGATATGAACCGGGGCGGGAACGTCTTCTACTACTTGCAGGACCAGCACGCCAACGTGACGGCTCTCCTCAGCGGTTCGGGGGCCGTTGGGCAAACCTATGCCTACTCGGCGTACGGAGTTCCGGGCAGCGCATCAACGGCGGTATCCAATCCGCTGACCTATGCCGCTTCCCCGTACGATGCGCGCGCCGGAGCCTACTACAGCCGGGCTCGCTACTACGACCCGACCGACGGCGTCTTTCTCTCGCAGGATCCGCAGCTGACCCTGAACCCGTACAGCTACGCCAACAGTGATCCGATCGATTTCGGCGATCCGACCGGGCTGCAGAACCTCCTTACTCTTGGCGGAATTCTGAAGTGGGACCTGGAGATCGGCCGGCGAGCAATCGGCTGCGCGCTGGGAGTCGTCGGGGTCGCAATCGGCGTGGCATATCGCACGCTCACCCGCGGGCAGCAAAATCCCTGGGTCACCGGCGCAAATGCCGTCTTTGCCTGCGCCTATGGAGCGTTTTTCCCTGGGTTCGTGGGACAGGGGTGCTTGCAAAGCTCGGATACGTGGGCTTCTCGTCGGTTACGGGGTTCATCTATGGATTCATCGTCGATGTCATCGACCAGATATTGAAGTGTGGCAGCCTGAGCCCGGACTTCGGCCAAGCAGCGGTAACGGGACTCTACAGCGGCGCGGCGGGCGGTGCCGGCGGTGTCATCACCGTTCAGTCAACCGGAGCGCAAGGTGTCGGGGCGGTGGCTTCCCCCACGCTGAGCACCGCAGTGAAAACCGGCATTCGAAGTGGAAGCCCGCCCGTAACCTGTTGAGCTGACCGGCTTGCCCCCTTGGCTGGCCGCCCGCATGGTCACGGCTGGCGCTGGCGTTACATGAACGTGGGTGCGCCTGCCGCCCCCGAATTGCGGATCTCGGCCGTTCGCCTCTACAACGTCGGAGTCCTCTCCGGCGTCATCATTGCTCCTTTTTTCATCGGGGCGGCGACGCTGGGACACGGTTTGACAGATCCGTCGCTACGCGGGATCCTGGTCGGCCTCACCATCCTGGCTATCGGCGCATGTATCGCCCTAGAGGCGAAGGTGCGCCGAGCATACGTAGCGGTGGCGGCTGGTCGACTGAGCTGGCGGGCACCCGAGACTTGGGGAAGCCGCGACAAGCCCGTCGCCAGCATCAGCCGCATCGAGCTCTCGCCAAAAGGCGACGCGCAAATCTACTTCACGAATGGCGAGGAACCGCTGAAGCTGTCGGCGAAGGAGTTTCGCCGAGAAGATCTCCGCGAGCTAGCCCAGGAACTATCCGCCGTCGCCGGCCGCGATCTCGTGCACTCGGGCCCCGTCTCCAGCTAGAGCCGGCCCGCCGCGAGTCCAGCTCTATCCCTTGAGGTAGCGGTCGAAGAACGCCACCGAGCGCGCCATCGCCAGCGTGAAGCCCTGCGCGATGTTGTGATCAGCGCCCGCATACGTGTAAAGCTCCACCGGTTTGCCGGCGGCGCGAAGATCGTTCGCCAACGTTTGCGAAAACTGCAGGGGTACCTCGGTGTCGCCGGTGCCGTGGTGCAGCTGGATGGGAACGGTGATGTCGGCCAGGTAGGCCATCGGCGAGATCGAATCCCAGAACGCCGGATTCTGCTCGGGCGTGCCGAAGCGGTCAGTGAACTTGCCCGGCCAGCCGCCGCTGAACGACGGCGGAGGGCGGTCGCCGCCCGTCGGATGCCAGTTCTCGAGCAGATCCTGATAGGTGGCGGTCACGCCAGCCCAGATCACCGCCACTTTGATCCGAGGATCGATCACCAGCGCCCGCAATGTGATGTTGCCCCCCATCGAGTGGCCCCACATGCCGATCCGGTTGGGGTCGGCCTGCGGGTAGCGCTGCAACGTCGTCACAGCGTTCAGGACGTCGACCGTGTCATCCGGCGCGCCATAGGCGCTGATCGGTTGGCCCTGTGAACTGCCAAAGCCGCGGTAGTCGGGTTTGAAGACGATGTACCCGTTGCGGGCGAAGGCATCGACGTAGGCGACGTAGCGCTCGGTCGTCCGGTAGACGTTCGGCGGGATGTAGCCGTGGTTGAAGATGATCACGGGCCAGCCGGTCGCGGGCCTAGGCCCGTTTGGCACGGTCAGCAGGCCGAAGATCTTGAGCCCGTCCGACTGATAGGAGGCGACATAGCGCCGGTAGTTCGTCCCCGACGTCAGCGTCTGCTCGATCGCGAGGTCGCTCCCCGTATACTCGCGTTGGCGCATCGCGTCGATTGCCAGGGACACGAGCGTGGGCTCTGCCGCAGCGGGTGCAGGCGATGGCGATCCGGCGTGTTTTCCCGGGATCGAGACGGTGGGAGGCGGGCCGCTGCAGGCGATCAGAACGATCGCGATCGCACTGGCCAGCAAGCCGGCTCTGGCTCGGGCGTTATCCGGCCATGCCATCGATTGAGGATATTCGTAACAGAAGTGCAACGGATAGACACGGCCAGACGCCTAATCCCGCGGGTAACGTTTTCATAAACAGAGCCACCATGAAGCTGCCACATCCACTCCAGCGGCTTCTCGATGCCCTCGCCCGCGACGACGGCCAGGGCATGGTCGAGTACGCCCTCATCCTGGTGCTGATCGCCGTCGTCGTGATCGTCGTCTTGATCATCGTGGGCAACCAGGTGCAGAACGTCTTCTGCAACATCAGCGGCGCCATGGGCCAGTAGCGTAGGGCTCAGCCGCGACTTATCCGTGGGCCTCGTCGTCGACGGGCTCGACATGCACGACCGCGTCGGTCACAACCGGCAGCTCTCGTTGAATCCGCTCCGAGACCGCGTGGCCGACCTCGTGGGCCTGCGCCAGGGAAAGGTTCCCGTCGACATGCACCGAGACGTCTAGCAGCACGTGCTTGCCCGCCTGGCGCGCGCGCAACGCGTGGTACCCGTGCAGTCGCGGGTCGCTCTTGAGGATGCGCTCGATGGCGTCGAGTGTCGGCCGATCAGGCATCGCATCGAGCAGGACCTGGGTGGTGCGGCGACCCTGCTCGATCGCGGTGGTCCCGATGATGATCGCGACCGCGATGCCGGCCAGCGGATCCGCGAGCTTGAAATCAAAGACGGCGACGAGCGTGATACCGATCAACACGGCGAGCGAGGCCCAGAGGTCTGACGCGAAATGGAGCGCGTCCGAATCGAGCGCGGCGCTCCCGCCGTGCGCCCGCGAGACGCTCTGGAGATAGCGGCTGACCACGATGTCGATCACCATCGCAGCGAGAACGACCACGAAGGAGTACCACGCCACCCGCACCGAACCGGCGACGACCAGCCGCCGCACCGACTCGATCACGATGGCGATGCAGGTGGCCCCCAGGAGGAACATCTGGACCAGGCTGGAGATGTTCTCCGCTTTCGCGTGGCCCCAGGCGTGGTCCTCGTCGGCCGGCTTGGCGGCTGTTCGAATGCCGGCGTAGGCGAAGATGCTGGCGGAAAGATCGAGGAAGGAGTGGGCCGCATCGGCGAGGATTGCGACGCTGCCGGTCAACAACCCGACAACCAGCTTGGCGCCGATCAACACCACGTTGACCAGAACGGAATACAGCGCGGCTATGGCTTTGCCGTCCATCCGACCGGATGGAGCTATCCGAGCTTGGTCCATCGCGATCTCACCTTATTCTTATGCCCACCACCGTGAAGACCCCGCCCGAGCCGCGCGACGCCATCCGGCGAATGCATCCTTATGAATGGGAGCCGCCGAGCGTCAGCATCGCCCGCCAGGCCGGCGTTCCCGAAGACCAGGTCGTTCGCTTCGACACCAACACCTTTCCCTGGCCGGGCGCCCGGCTCGACGCACTTCCGCCGGAACCGCTCAACGAGTATCCGGATACCAGCTATGCCACCCTCACCGAGGCGATTGCGCAGTATGCCGACGTCCCGACCGATCGCATCACAGTCGGCGCTGGCGCGGACGAGATCCTCGACCTGATCGCCAAGGCGTACATCGACGCCTCATCCCGGGTGGTCCTCTCCCACCCCACCTATCCGATGTTCCGGATCCTGACCGAGATGGCCGGCGGGTCGATCGACGAGGTTCGAGCGATCAACCTGCATCTCGACCGCCGGGGGTTCCTGGAGCACGCGCGAGGCGCTCGCCTGAGCTGGCTCTGCAATCCGAATAACCCCACCGGCGAGTTACTGCCGCTGGACTTCGTCGAAGAAGTCGGCCTCGCGTCAGACGGTGTCCTCGTCGTCGACGAAGCCTATTTCGAGACATCGGGCGTCACCGCGCTGCCGGTGATCGAGCGACTGCCGAACCTGGTTGTGGTTCGCACCTTGAGCAAGGCGTTCGGGCTCGCCGGGGTACGGGTCGGGTATGCATTGGCCGGGGCCGCCATCAGCGACGCGCTTCGACGGGTGCGGCCGCCCGGCAGCATCAGCGTGGTGTCAGCGGCTTTGGGAGCGCAGGCGCTGTCCGATGTCACCGGCATGCGCCAGCGGGTGCAGCAGGTCAAAGCGGAAAGGGCGCGACTGCGTCGCGGCTTGCAAGCGCTTGATCTCGAGGTCCGCGACTCGGCCGCCAACTTCCTGTTGGTCCAGACGGGTCGATCAGCCGCTCCAGCGCTGCTAAAAAAGGGCCTCGTCGTCCGTACCTTCCCGGCGACCTCACTGCTGGCGGAGTACATCCGGGTCACGGTCCGCCGGCCGGAGGAGAATGACCGCCTGGTCGCGGCGATCGCGGAGGTTCCGACAAGCTAGGGGTAGATTCGCGGCGAGCATTGGGTCTCGCCGCTACTGAACACCCAGCCGGGAAAATACCAGTACCAATCCAGGGTGACCAGGCCGTGGCAGGTCTGACTCGTGCGCGCCAGCTCATAGGTGACCGGATAGGTGACCGTGCCCGTTCCCCAACGCGGCGATCCCAAGGTGTAGCTGCTGACGCCCTCGCTGAAAATACCATCGCTCGTATTCCTCGCGCCTTCGACGACGAGCGGCGGCCGGCCGAAATAGGCGAACGCGGCGCAGAACGCCAGGAGCAACGCCGCCACTACGACAAGCGCGATAGCTCGCCGGCGCTGGACATCCGACGGGACTGGCGGGCTAACAACAGCGGCCGCGGGAACTACGAGCGTCCCGGCGAACCGGTCGCCCAGACGCTGATGCTGTTTTGAGTTGAGCGTCAGGATGCCACCTAAGAGATAGAGGAAGGGCAGCGCGTCGAGCAGCCGGCCGAGGTTGCGGAGAATCGCCGCCTGCCAGCCAATGCGCTGACCCTCCAGGTCGGTGACGCGCACGCCGGCGAGGCGTTTTCCGACCGTCGCGCCGAACAGGCCCTCGAGCACGGCATAGTAGGCCACCCACAGCAGCGTGAGCCAGATCCAGTCAACGGTCGTTTGCGTCGTGAACGAGGCGAAACTGCCGATGGTCATCGTTGGCACGACACCGCTTGTGACCCGGGTCACCCCAAACGTTCCATTCACGATCGCGTCGAGCAACGAGATCACTAGCGCGTCGACGATCAGGGCGGCAAGGCGCCGAGGCAGCGCTTGCCCGGTTGCACTGACCAGGCTGATCGGCGCCGCGATCGGAGCCCCCGCCAGGCCCATGTCCCGCTCATTGTGGCGCGCCCGAGGCGCTTGTGCGCGGGTCAGGTCGACTACATCACGTCCGTGAGCAGCTCGACCGCTTGGCCATCAGGCGCGACCACGTAGACATTGCGCGGCGGGAAGCCGCCCGTCTGGGGGTGCTGCGGGTCGAGAACCGAGACGGCGATTCGCTGGCCTCCCGGTTCCGGCAAGGCATCGACGTAGCCGCCGTCGCTCGGGCCTTTCCACACAACGGTCCCGTTGCGCCAGTTGATGATCGACACCTGGCGTCCGTAGGCCTCCATCTGCACGGCCAGCGAACCGTCCCAGGAGAACGCCTCGACTCGGCCGGCGGCGTGGCCTAGAACGGCGCCGGTTGGGCTGTAAATCGTTGTCGTCGCGCTCCCGCCTGCCTGATTGGTGATCTCCGCGATGTACTGGCCATCACGAGAAGACCGAATCTCGCCAGTGCTGGCGCGCGTCCAAAGAATGCGACCGGTCGAGAGCTGGACTACCCAGAACTGGACGGTGGTTCCGATACTGGTGGACTGGACGGCCACCGCCCGGTCTTTCTCGATGGAGCACGCGGCCACGCCGGCCGAGGTCTGCTCGTAGACGCGGCCGACCTGGACGACGTTCCTGGGCGCCTGGCCGACAAGGGTCACCTGCAGAGTGGTCGGCTCGCCTCCGAGCTGGCCAAGTGGATCCTTGGAAACCATGCTGCAGTAATGCCGGCCGTCATCCGCCCATGTCCCGGAGAACCCCTTCGTGTTCACGGCCGGCGATGCTACTACCGCGCCGGTACGGTCGTGGATACCGGTCCCGCCGTACAACGTCCCGGCAGGGTTCTGTACGAAGCCAGCCTCGGGATTAGCGGCTACGCGGCCCGTGGTGGATCCATCCCAGGTGATGCCATCGATCTGCTGGACGTCAACCGGATCACGAAATAGGATCACCGGTGTGCTGGCCGGCACGTTCAAGAGCTTCGACATCGGGGTGGGTGCCGGACTTGCTGTAGGCGTCGCGATTGGCGTGGGTGACGGATGGTGCGTGATGACGGCTTTCGGATGCAGTCCGCGAATCACGACGGATGTCCCGACCGCCGTGGCCGCGACCAGCACCAGGGCAACGCCGGCGACCGACGGCCACAGTTGACGGTGGACACGCCGCCCACCGATTGCCGCGCGCACCATGCGGTTGCTGGTTTGCGACACGTCACCCAATTGAGCCTGCTGGTTGGCGAAGACCTCGTTGACCTCGCGGCGAAGGTCGTTCATCGCAGTTCCTCCAGGGCCACGGCCGGCCGCAGCCGGTGACAGGCCCGATAGATTCGAGATTTCGCGGCGGCCGGCGAGACGCCGAGAGTGGCGGCAACTTCTTCGATCGACAGGTCGAGGTAGAAGTGCAGGAAGAGGGCGCCGCGGTCTGTCGCTGGAAGCTGTTCCAGGCCACGTTCGAGGTCAAGGTGTTCGATGCCGGGCTCGGGTGCGGGCTCGCGGTGCACCACGTCAACAACGGACGTCAGCCGGAACCATGGTGTCCGCCGCATATTGCGGCACTGGTTGGCGATGATCGCGAAGAACCAGGGACGCACCGGCATCCCTGGCCGGAGCTGATGGAGCTTGCGCCAGGCGCGCGTCAACGCCTCCTGGGTGGCATCCTCCGCGTCGCGGCGATTCCCCAGCATCGACAAAGCGAGGTGTAAGCCTGGTTCGACCAATGGCCGGACCAGCGATTCGAACGCCGCTTCGTCGCCGACGACGGCTCGCACCCGAAGTGGCTCATCAGTCGGCAGGCTCAAAGCGTATGCCACACCCTATGAGACACGGGCAATCGTCTGCAAGTTGCATAACGAGCCAAACTGGGTGGCCGCAGTCTAACGAACGCCCGGTGAGCACACTTTCCCGACAGTGGAGCTGTCACGTCCCGTCAAGCGGCATCGGATTGACTGAACCTCGACTTGCCCCCACAATGGTGCAGCCCATGCCCAACTGGCTTCGCCGCCTGCTGCCGATCGCCGCGGTCCTGTCCACCGGCGGCATCCTCCTTTCTAATCAGGTGGGCGCCCTGGCCTACCTCTCGGGATCGACCGGCTACGACATCAGTTATCCGCAATGCGGCGGTCGCTACCCGACGGGAGCCTTCGGCATCATCGGCGTCAACGGCGGCTACCCCTTCGTCTACTACAACCCGTGCCTGGGCGACGAATACAGCAACACACCCAACGCCGCGCTCTATATCAACACCGGCTACGACCCCATCTATACGCAGGTCGACGGAAAGCACACCACCCCGGAATGCATGACGCAGTCGGCCACGATCCAGGGCGCGTTCGCGCAGCAGGCGGCCTGGGCGGTGGGTTGCAGTTAGGCCTCGCGGTCGATTGCCTATGCAACCTCCCAGGGGGCAACCAGCCCCAGCAGCTGGTGGCTCGATGTCGAGACCAGCAACAGCTGGTCGTCCACGGACTTGAGCCTGAACCAGTACACGATCCAGGGCATCGTCGACACACTCCTCCGGCAGTCGCCGGCCGCGGTCGGCGTCTACTCGACCGGTTACCAGTGGCGCACCATTGTCGGCAGCTTGCCCGTCTTCGGTGTCCTGGCCGACTGGATGGCCACCGGGTCGAGCTCCGCCGGAAGGGCCCGCGACTACTGCGGGACCGGCTTCTCCGGGCGCCCCGTCTGGTTCGTCCAGTACCTCCTCGGAGGCTTCGACACCGACTACACTTGCTGATCCGCAGCTGAGAACGTAGCCTCAGGGCGGAAAACCGTACCCTTTCTATTGCTCAGCCCGTTCGCCTGAGGCCACGGGTTGGTATCACTGTGCGTCGTCTCTTATCAATCTCCAATTTGAAAAGCGCATGATTCGTACCGTCTGATGGAAGGTCGGGGGCCTGCAAGGCGGCGTCGTGCCTCACGTTTGCATCCTGTGCGTCTCGTTATCCTGACCCTTTTCTGCCTGCTGTTGTCCGGGACGGCGGGCGTGGCCGCCTACTTCCTTCCTGTGGTGGTGGCCGGTGTCGGGCAGACAGGTCAGACCGTCGTGGTACCGCCCAGCGACAGTCCGGGCGAGAAGGTCACCCCGACCCCGTCCACGTCGCCGGGCGCCCCCTTCACAGTCCTGCTGCTTGGCTCGGATGACGACTCGAAGTTCAATGCCGACCACGTCCTGACCCAGTCGATGATCCTGGTGCGGGTCGACCCCGCCGGTAAGCACGTCACGATGATGTCCATCCCGCGGGACCTGTGGGTCCCCCTCTCGACCGGCGGCAGCGCGAAGATCGATGCTGCCTACGCGTACGGTGGTGCGGGGGCCGCCATCGCCACTGTCCAGCGGAACTTCCATGTTCACATCGACGAATACGCGTGGGTCGGGCTCAAGGGTCTGATTAAAATGATCGACCTGCTCGGTGGCGTCGACCTGTTCATTACCAACCCGGTGCTGGACGATGCCTACCCGGACGACATCAACGGCGGGTTCCTCTATGGCTACAAGACGGTCGCGGTGCTGCCCGGCGCGCAGCACCTCGATGGCAGCCACGCGCTGCAGTACGTCCGGTCGCGACACAACGACATCAACGGCGACTTCGGACGGTCGGCTCGGCAGCAGGAGGTTCTGCTAGCGATGAAGGTAAAGGCGAGCACCTTGAACGCGGCTGACCTTCCCGACATCGTCAACGCCCTTAAGGGCGAGTTCAAGACCAGCATGGGACTCGACCGGGTGCGGAGCTTGTTGAGCGTGGCGAGTGGCTTCGACCTCGCCAACGTCAAACAGATCGTTCTTTACGCTCCCTTCTACACCAACTATGGACCGCAAATCAGCGGACAGAGCGTTATCTATCCGCACTGGCCGCAAATCCTCGCGGTGACAAGGGAAAACTTCCCGTGATCCTTCGCCGGCTGTCGGCCATCTTGTTCCTTCCGTTGATGATTGCATTCGGCTCCGGCGCGTACCTCTACCTCGGATCGTTGAAGAGCAAAGTCGTCAAGACGCGTGCGGATCTCCCTACCGTGACCAAGCCCCGGCTCGTCCTGCCCGGCACGATGTTCGTCGTGCAGGACGGACGCCTGTTCAAGCTCAAGGATGGCGGCTTCACGGAAATCGGCACCGTCGGTGATTGGTCGCAACCGACTCTGACGCCCGACCACACCCGGCTGGTCGCCGTTTTGCGGAGTGGCTACTCGAGCGATCTTTACTTGCTCGATCTCGACGGCCACGTCCTCAAGCGCCTAACCAAGAATGATTCGCGCATCGTCGATTACAACCACTGGGCTTTCTATCCGCGCGTGTCGCCGGATGGTTCGACCCTGTTCTACAGCTATGACGGCCCCAAACACGTCGACAGCGCGCCGGGCGACGATCTCTCCATCTGGAGCATGCCGCTGAATGGTTCGCAGTACCAGGCGCGGCGTCGCACCGATCCATACTGGTACACCGGCGGTGACGTGAGCCCGGTCCCGCTCGCCGGGACTGCGGTTCTCTTCGTCCAGCATTCGATTGACCCGTCCACCTCGGTGCACTCCCAGATCAGGCTGCAAACCCGGCTGGGCGACCTGGTTGGCAAGCCGTTGACCAGCCTCGCGGACGATTGCAGCCAGCCCGCACTCTCGCCCGACGGCACGCAGCTCGCCATGATCTGCACGGGCGGGAAACAGAGCGCACGGCTCGAGGTGGCGCCGTTCAACGGCACGAGCCTGGGCCCGGCGCGGGTGCTCCTCGAGGGCGGCCTCTACGCCTCACCGGCATGGTCGCCCGACGGCCAGGCGCTGGCCTACTTCGCCCCCAGCGGCGCGGCCGGGCACTTCGAGCTCTGGTGGTTGGCCGTGCCCGTTGTCGCGACACCATCGCCAACCCCGACCGCGACCCCCGCGCATGCGCCCTCAGCGGGCGGGGCCGCCTCGTCCATCGTCGTTCCGTCCCTCCCGTCGACGCCGGTGCCGGTGCAGGTAACGCAGGGCGTCGACCTGACCGCGACCTCACCCCCCGCCTGGTACTGAGTAAGCTGGGAAGGGGACCTGGATGGGGATGCTGGGCAGACCGCTCACCTGGTTATCGTTGTCGGCACTCGCCGCCATGCTGCTGCTCGCCCTGCTGGTGGTGAGAGCGGTATCGCCACAGCTGGCGGCGACTTCCGGCCCAACGTCCGCGCCATCGGGACTCCGAGCCGACATCGTCATCCCGCCGAACTCGATTCCGGCCTCCGACTTCACCCTGTCTGACCAGGACGGGAAACCCGTGTCGGTCTCGGCGCTCCGCGGCCGGGTGCTGGCGATCACTTTCCTCGACTCGCACTGCAAGCAATTGTGCCCGCTCACGGGCGACCAGCTGGGCCAGGCTCAGCGGGCCCTCGGACCGGGCGCCAAGCTCTCGCTACTCGTTGTCAGCGTCGCCCCTGCGACCGATACGCCGGACAGCGAACGCGCCTTTGCGGCGACCCATCATTGGAGCGGCGACTGGCACTGGCTGCTGGGTACGCCGGACCAGCTTGCGGCGGTCTGGAAGGCCTACGGCATCGCCGTCGAGGGAACCACGGACAATGTCCTGCACAGCACCGTTGTCTACCTGGTCGACAAAAATGGCTTCCAGCGCGCCGGATGGGCCAGCGCGATCGAACCGGACCTGCTGGCCCACGACGTCCGCTTCCTCGAAAGCGGTGCGGCCTGATGGCAACGGCTCGGGCGGGCGCTCGCATCCTTCTTATTGATGACGAGTCCGGGATCCGCAATTTCGTCTCGCGCGGGCTGCGCGGGGAGGGCTTTACGGTCGACCTTGCGGCGGACGGGGACACCGGCCTCAAGGCCGCGTTCGGACCGCCTTACGACCTGATTATCCTCGACCTTCTCCTGCCGGACCTCGGCGGGATCGAGGTGCTCCACCGTCTCATCCGGCAGCATCCGGGACAGCCGGTGATCGTCCTCTCCGCGCTGGGCGATACCCCGTCGAAGGTCGCCTCCCTCGAGGCGGGCGCCGACGATTACCTCGTCAAGCCCTTCTCCTTCGAAGAGTTGCTGGCGAGGGTCCGGGTTCGCCTACGCGACGCCCGCTCGGTGCCCACCCGGCTCACGGCCGGTCCGCTGACCCTCGACCTGATCGCCCACCAGGTGCAGACGGAGTCCGGTCGCGTGCTGCTGGCCGAGCGGGAGTTTCTGCTGCTGCGTGAGCTGATGGCCAGCGCGGGCGACACCGTTAGCAAGGAGCGGTTGCTCGCCACCGTCTGGGGCTATCGGTTCGATCCCGGCTCCAATGTCGTCGACGTCTACATTCGCCGGCTCCGCGCCAAGATCGGCGGGGAGGCCATCAAGACCGTTCGCGGCGAGGGATACCGAATTGACGCGGCCTGACCGCAGGCCCTGGCCGTCTCGCGGCTTCCTCTGGATCGACGTCGCCTGGGCCGTCTTTGCGCTGCTGAACCTGGTCGCGATCTATGTCTTCGCCGACTGGGAGACCGTTCCCTTCCATTTCATCTGGGTCAGCCTGACCATCCTCTACGGCTTCCGGGTCTGGCGCATGAGGTCGACGCTGATGCTGCTGGGCGTGATCATCGTCGCTACCGGCGTCCTGCTCGGTATCGACATCGCGCGCAACGCCCAGCCGCTGGACGAGATCACCGAGGTCCCCTTGATGTCGGCGATGTTCCTCGCCATGGTCTGGCATGCGCGGCGGCGCCTATCGGTCGCGGAGCAGTTGAAGCGGGTCTCCGACGCCAACCTTCGGCTCCTCGAGCGCGAGCGCCGATTCATTCAAAACGCTTCACACGAACTGCGCACGCCGATCACGGTGGCCATCGGTCATGCCGAGCTGCTCCAGCGGTCGACCGACCCGACGCGGATGATGGCCGACGCCCGGGTGGTCCTCGAGGAGCTGATGCGGCTTCGACGGCTTTCTGATCGGCTTCTCCTGCTAGCCGCGGCGGACGACCCGGATTTCCTCCACAAAAAACCGATCGAGGTGGAGCCGGTGCTCGTCAGCGCGCTGCACCGCTGGTCGCCGACACCGCGGCAGTGGCGGCTGGGGACGACCGACGAGGCGGTGGTCGACGCCGATGCCGACCGGCTGGCCCTGGCCATCGACGCGCTGGTCGAGAACGCCGTCAAGCACACGACCCCCGACGACTGGATCGAGCTCGCGGTCCGCCGCGGTCACGGCGTCGAGATCACGGTGGCTGATTCGGGTCGCGGCATCCCACCGGAAGACCTGGACCGCATCTTCGAGCGCTTTGCGCGCTCGGATATCAGCCGTCAGCGCGACACTGAAGGGCTTGGCCTGGGCTTGCCCATCGTCAAGACGATCGCGGAGGCGCACGGCGGGACGCTCAGCGTCCGCAGCGACGTGGGTAAGAGAACCGAAGTAACGATCTCCCTTCCCCTCGCGGTCAGCGCAACCGAAGGGGCTAAGGGCTTGCCGACGCCGACGCCGCTGCCGACGCGCTCGGCGTAGGTGTCACCGATGGCGCTGCGCCCACCGTCGCCGGCTGATCGAAGCCGAACCAATGACGCACTGCGAGTCCATAGAACAGCACGACGATAACGGCGATCAGGACGATCACCGTGATGATGACTACCGCTGGTCCGGCCCCCGGCTCAGGCTCCTGTTCGACAACGGCCATGGCCGGATTGTCCCACGGCCGGTTGGACTGAAACAACTGTCAACAGCGGTTGGCGGGCCCTTTCTGACAGTTTTGTAATCCCCGACGCCTTTTCAAGTCATCACCTGAGCCTCAGACTTAGCGTTGGGGACGTAAGCAACGCCTTTAGTGAGGTGGCGATTGATGGTTCGCAGGTTGTCCTTTACGGCGGCGGGCGTAGTAATCGTGATCATCTTGGTCATCGCCTTCGTCGGCCTATTCATGCTGCGTCGTCCGGGTACGCTTGAGGGCCAACCGACGACCATCCATCTTGAGACCGTTGGTGCCGTCGGCGCGGCCAATGAATGGCCGCGGCCCGGCGATCCACATCCGGACTGGGTCGGCTATCTTCCCACGACCATTCTCCGGGTCCCGGCCAACTCGACCATCAAGGTCCAGATCGACCAGGAGGACAGCGCTACCGGCCTGCGCAACCCGTTCTGGGGCAAGGTATTCGGAACCGAAGGCAACACGATGCACGTCACATATTTCGACGACAAAGGCAACCCTCAGGAAGGTGACATGACGACGATCGATCCGACGCAGGCGGCCCACACGTTCGCCATCCCAGACCTGGGCGTCTTCGTGCCCTTGCTGGGGGTGAACAGCAACGCTCCTGCCGGGAGCACCAACGTCATCACGTTCTCCTTCAAGACGAAGGGCCCCGGCATCTACCACTGGCAGTGCTTCGTGCCCTGTGGCGCGAAGACCGTCTTCGGCAACGGCGGGCCGATGCAAACGCTCGGCTACATGGCCGGCGAGTTGATCGTCAGCTAGCCGTGAGTACCTTCCGCATCGAGGAGGCCGACCGGCCGCACATCATTCGCCTGGCCATCATCTGGGTCATCCTCTCCGCGATCGGGGTTATCGCGGTCCTGCTCTTCCTGCATATCCCACCTGGTGACCAGACGGTCCAGGGCGCCGACCAGAGCAACACGATGTTATTGATGACGGTGCTCGCGACGCCGATCTTCATCGGGGTCGTGATGCTGATCATCTACTCGGCGATCTACTTCCGGCGCAGCGGGCCGGAGCTCGCCGATGGACCGCCGATGCTGGGCAACGCGCCGGTCCAGGTCGTCTGGATCGCGGGCAGCGCAATCATCGTGCTTTTCCTCGCCTTCGTCGGCATCACCACGCTGGCTACCAACTCATCTGCCCAGACCGTCTCTGGTCAATCCAGCGCCGCCGCGAGCGGCGCGGGCTCCGAGATGCAGGTCCAGGTCATCGCCCAGCAGTGGTACTTCACCTATCGCTATGCGGATTACGGCGGGGTCGAGTCCACTCACCTCTATCTGCCCGTCGACCGTCCGGTCGAGTTGCACGTGACGTCGCTCGACATCATTCATTCCTTCTGGGCCTACCAGCTGGGGGTCAAGGCTGACGCGAATCCCGGCGTCGACAACATCTTCCACGTGACGCCGCAAAAACTCGGGAGCTTCCAGGTGCGCTGCGCCGAACTCTGCGGCATCTGGCACGGGGAGATGGCCGATTCGCAGGGCCAGGTCGTCAGCCAGAGCGACTTCGACACCTGGATCGCGCAGCAGCAGCAGGATTACGCCGAGATTCAAAAGGTGGTGCCGAGCTACGCACCGTTCTATTTCCCACTGCCACTGACGAAAGGGAGTTGAGCATGGCAACTGCGGAGGTATCCGAGCGAAGGCTGGCGATCCCGAATAACCCCATCACTGGCGTGCTACTGGCCATCCCGGCATATTTCTTTGGCGTCTGGCTCGGCAACCTCTTCGGTCTCATTGACGATCAAAACACCGGCGTCATCCTCGGCTATGCCTTCGCCACGGCGGCGTTCCTGATCGGCGTCGGCTTTCTCAATTACCCCCTCGAGCGGCTGTTCGGCTGGCCGGTCTCACCCGCAACCGAGCCCGACGAGAACCGCGGAATCGGTCGCTTCTTCCGGCTGAGCCTCGATCACAAGGTGATCGGCATGCAGTACCTGGTGACGATCCTCATCATGCTGCTCTTCGGCGGCATCGGCGCGATGGCGATTCGGACCAGTCTGCTGTCACCGAACTCAGCGATCACCCCGCCCGGGCAGTACATCATGCTGATCGGCCTGCACGCCGTGATGATGATCTTCATCACCAGCGCGGTCATCGTTGGACCGTTCGGGAACTACCTTGTCCCGCTGATGATCGGGGCCCGCCGCATGGCGTTCCCGCGTCTGGAGGCCCTCTCCTTCTGGGTCGTCCCGCCGGCGGCGATCATCCTGGCCGCCGCCGTCTTCTGGGGCGGCTTCCCCACCGGCTGGACCGGCTATCCGCCGCTTTCCGAGCAGGCCGGACAGGGGATGGATAGCTACATCGTCGGCTTCACCTTGATCGCGATTGCGTTGGTGTCGTCCGGGGTCAACATGCTGGCGACGATCATCACGCTGCGCGCGCCCGGCATGACCTGGACCCGGCTGCCAATCTTTGTCTGGGGCATCTTCACCACCTCGATCCTCGGGATGCTGGCGGCGCCGGTCCTGGCCGCCGCCCTGGTGCAGCTGACGCTCGACCGGAGCGTGCAAACGTCGTTCTTCCTGGCCTCGAACGGCGGCAGCAACTACCTCTGGCAGAACCTCTTCTGGTTCTTCGGCCACCCCGAGGTATACATCTTCATCCTGCCGGCCTTCGGCATCATCATGGAGCTGGTTCCCCACTTCGCCCGCAAGCCCCTGTGGGGCTATCGCACGGGCGTCGTCGGTCTCTTCGGCGTCGCGCTGCTGAGCTGGTTCGTCTGGCAGCATCACCTGTTCGTCAGCGGCATCGCGCCCGTGCTCCGGCCCTTTTACATGCTGTCCACCGAGTTGATCTCGATTCCTACCGGGATCATCTTCCTGGTGACGCTCGGCACGCTGTGGCGCGCCCGGGTGTGGTTTACCGTGCCCATGCTGTTCTGCATGGGATTCCTCTTCAACTTCTTGATCGGGGGGATCTCGGGCGTCTATTTGTCTGACGTGCCCACCGACGTGACCCTCCACGGCAGCTACTTCTCGATGGCGCACTTCCACTACACGATCATGGGCGGCGAGATCTTCGCGCTGATGGCCGCCTGCTACTACTGGCTGCCGAAGATGACGGGCAAGATGCTGAGCCCGACCATCGGACGCATCCACTTCTGGTGGATGTTCCTCGCGTTCAACTCCACCTTCTTCCCGCTCTTCATCATCGGCATTCTGAATATGCCGCGACGCGTTTCCGCCTACGACCCCGGGCTGCA
>Ga0207416_1002389_pt1 | contig 20660 bp, 16 predicted proteins | sample PaiPotPPM11metaG_FD_184107 | JGI IMG/M metagenome (GOLD analysis project Ga0207416, IMG submission 184107) | Iron sulfur acid spring bacterial and archeal communities from Banff, Canada, to study Microbial Dark Matter (Phase II) - Paint Pots PPM... ...
TAGAGCGCGCCGCGGGCACTCGGGTTCGGCGTGTATTTGAGCCAGGTGACGCGGGCGGCGGCGGGGACGGAGAAAACGAGCACACCCTGGATGATCGCGTGTGGCGCGACAGTGCCGCCGGTTGGGAGCGGATCGCCGAAGCCGGTGACCGCGCTCGTGACGAAGTCCACACCGGGCGTCGTCCGTATCTGCCATCTGCCGAGCGTCACGGGCACGTCACTGAGATTTTCGATCAGCACTTCGACGGTAACGAATTTGTACCCGGCGGCAGGCCGCGCAGTGGGTGTTGCCGGTCGCGCATCGTCGGCGATACCCAGGATCGCGACGCGTTGTCCGCTGAGCATCCCGGTATTGCTTGCGGAGAGCGGGACGCGGAAGTCCACATTCGGGTCAGGGGTCGGCGTACTCGGCGGCGCCGTTGGTGGTGGTACCGTCGGTGTGGCTGGGAGCGGTGTCGCGGTCGCCGGCCCCGGAGTCCATGTCGGCGTTGGTGCGAACGCCGCGACATTGACGAGCGCCGCCGTCGCAGGGGTCGGTGTGCCATCGCGGCTCGTAAAGCCCGCGCCAATCGCAATCACCGCCACGAATGCCGCGCTGTAGGCAACGAGCGCCACGCCGAAGATATACGGCCAGACTGACCCCTGCCTGCGCGGCGGTCGCGTGATCGTGGGCATCGCACGCTCGCCGTCAGGCCTTGGGAACCCCATTCCGTGCTACTCTCCGCGAAGTGGCGTGCGGTGGCCGCGACGCACCGTCCCACATGGGGCGACGCTTTCCGAAAGTGCCCGCAAGACTGGTGGGCCAGGCAGGATTCGAACCTGCGACCAAGAGATTATGAGTCCCCCGCTCTGACCGCTGAGCTACTGGCCCACGCGCCACGCGCGCCAGCGTAGCATCACGGGCGCGGCGCGGCAACATCAGCCGAGGTCGTATGGCACGTCGTATTCCGCCGCCAGATCGCGCAAGTCGTCGCGTACGGACTGGTGCAATGGCACGCCGTGGACGCTGCGGTCGCGATAGGAGTCGAACTCCGGCTGTCCGGGGGCGAGGACGGCATTGTGCCCCGGTGCGGGCGGTGAGGCGCGCAGTTCGGCCATCATGTCGTCCATCTGCGTGCGATAGGTGTCGAGGTCCGTGAAGGCATCAATGCGCCATGCCATGAAGCAGTGGCAAGTGCCGGGATGATCGTGCTCGCCGACGCCGCGGCCGGGGATGCGCATGCTCCACGTCCCGCCGGAGAGCATCGCGCTGAAGCAGTCCACCATCACCGCGAGTCCGTACCCCTTCTGGCTGCGGCCTGCGTAGTCGCTGCCGAGCGGGGCGAGCGCGACCGCCGTGTTCGGATCCGCCGTGAAGGCGCCCGCTTTGTCCACCGCCCAACGATCCGGGATCGGTTTCCCCTCGCGCTTCGCGATCTCCAGTTTGCCCCAGGCGACACTTGTCGAGGCCATATCGAGGAGGAACGGGTCGGAATTGTTGCCACCGGGGAAGCCGATTGAAAATGGATTGGTGCCAAGCACCGGGACGGTCCCAAATGTGGGCACCATCAGCGGCCCCGCGTTTGTCATGCTCATGCCGCCCAATCCCTCGTGTACCGCGAGCATCGGGTAGTACGAGAGCGCGCCGAGATGATTGCTTGCCCGGACGGATACGGTACACCAGCCGGTCTCTTTCGCCTTCTCGATCGCGCGGCGCATTGCAAATGGCGCGACAACGAGGCCAAGCCCGCGATCGCCGTCGAGGGTCAGCGTCGCGGGGCCTTCCATCACGACGGAAATCTTCGGATGGAGATTGACGCGCCCGGCTGCGATCGTGTTGAGGTACATCCGCATCCGGGGAATGCCGTGTGAGTCAATGCCATGCACGTCACTGAAGAGGAGTACCTCAGTGGCCGTCGCGGCATCTTCGGCCGGGACGCCCACGCGAAGAAATAGCCGCTCCATCAAAGTGCGCATCGCGGCCGGTGCAACGCGTGTTCGTGCTTCCATGTCCATCTCCGCCATCGGCTGTCTCCCGTCCTTTTCGTGACTTACGCCTGACCGTTCCGCGTCTCTCCGGTCTGTGTGTTCGCCGCCTCGATTTCCCGCTCCGCGTCATCGAGGTCATAATCGTGTGGTCGCCCACGCGCCCGACGGCCACTTTGCCGACGCTCCGCATTGCTTTCCACCCTCTCTCTGTCAGGAGCGGGTTGCACCGCCGATGGTTCGTGCGAGGGTGCGGCATCGTCCGATAGCGGCCCACGTTGTGGCGCGCGCAGGATCAAGAGCATCAAGAGGAGACAGATCCCCGCCAGCACGAGCAGAAATGGTACCGTCGCCTTCTCGCGGATGCGAGTAAATGTGCTCTTCTGTGGCGTTGGGGCGCTCGCGCGCGGCGGCGCTGACGGGCTCGGTCCGATCGTTAAATCAATCTGTTGGCCCGCTTGGGCGTTGTCGAGGCTGAACTGCTTGAAAGGCGTCGCGCCTTGCGGCGCCTGGATCGGCCCATCATTGTGCAAGGACGTACTGGCAATCGCCTGCCGCGAATCTGAGACGAGCACCTGTACCTTCGTGGCCGCATAGTCGAGTGTCCGCTGGAATGTCAGGCCGGAGAGCGAGCCGGGCAGATCGTACGTCGCCGGCACGTCGCTCCCGCCCGGCTGGATCGGCATGTGGAGCGTCAGTTTCTGGCCGGTCAGATCGGCGTTTGGGATGAGGTCCGTGCGGTTCGTCGTGATCGTCTGCGCGTTCGCGGGGGCGGTGAAGACGAGCGGAATGCCGCGTGCCACCGAGCCGTCCGGGTTGAGCGCGCCAACGAGCGTGTGGTCGCCCGGATTCGTGATCTGGATCTCTTCAAGGACGCGGTAAAATTGCGGGCGGATCTCATTCATGATGATCAGATGACTCTTGATGGTGAACGCTGCCGGATTGTCGCTGATGATGGGTTCGTAGATCGGGATCTCTACCGTCGTGGTCGTGGCATTATTCATGAAGCGGACTCCGCGCGATTTCCCCGTCACTCCCGCGGTATCCGTCACATCCTGCTCCGGCGGTTCGTAGCCAACTCCCTTGTACTGCACGATGACCCGGTAGATACCGGTGGTGGAGGTGTCGAGGCCCGCAAAACTGAACGAGCCGTCCGGCGCTGTCGCCGTCACGCGCGCGTCGGCGGCCTCGTCGCTGACGCGGAATAACCCGGGGTTGAAGTTCAACAATGTGACGGTGAGCGGTGTGCCTGGCAACGTTGCCCCGGCGGTCTTCATCACGACTTTGCCGGAGAGCGTCCCGCCGATTGGCGCGGCAATGACCGGAAAGATGGACATAAGGAACGCAGCGGCGAGCGCGGCAACGAGCAATCGGCGAGCAGCACGCGAGCAGGTACCAGGCAAAACTCAGTCCTCTTCCCGCCCAAAGGGCGCCCGGAGTCCACAGTCCTCTTCCCTGGATGCTACCAGCGTTCACGGGGAGCGACAAGACACGCAGTCGTTTTGACGATTGGGACTGTCGCTGCTATACTTACCGGAGTGATCTCGGCGATGAGCCGGAAGGAGTAGACGCCGCGCCGCCCCGAGCGAGCGGGGGATGGTGGAAGCCCCGTGGTGTGGTGGTGTCGAAGTCGTCCGGTGAGCCAGCGGCGGAGCGGCGCATCGCGCTCAATACGCCGCACGGGTGCGCCCGATACCGCGCGACCGCGAGGGACGCGCCACGCGCTACGCGTCCGAAGCGAGGTGGTACCACGGGTTTGCACGCCCCGTCCTCCGCATGGAGGCGGGGCGTTTTTTTAGGACCGAGGATACAGGACTGCGCGGTCGTCCCGATATCGCGAGGAGAATGTAAATGGTGACCGAGGCGAAGCCAACCATTTTTACTGCGACGGATGAGTTGCCGAAGGCGTACGATCCGAAGGCCGTCGAGGGGTCGGTCTACCAGTGGTGGGAACGCAGCGGCTTCTTCGTGCCGCCGCCCGAGCGGCCTGAGGAGCCGGAACCGTTCGTCATTATCTTGCCGCCTCCGAACGTGACGGGGTCGCTGCACAACGGCCACGCGATGTACACCGTGGAGGACGTCCTGATTCGCTGGCGGCGCATGCAGGGCTACCCGACGCTCTGGCTGCCCGGCGCCGATCACGCGAGCATCGCCGTGCATGTCGTGATTGAGCGGGAACTCGCGAAGGAAGGTTTGACGCGGCAGCAATTGGGGCGCGAGGCGTTCCTCGAACGGGTCCGAACATTCATCCACCACTATGGTGACCGCATTCTTTACCAACTGCGGTCGCTTGGCTTTTCGCTCGACTGGTCGCGCTACGTCTTTACGATGGATCCCGGCCCGGCGCAGGCCGTCCGCACAGCGTTCAAACGTCTGTACAATCGCGGCCTGATCTACCACGCGAATCGTATGGTGAACTGGGACCCGGTCAACCAGACGACCGTCTCCGACCTCGAAGTGGATCAGATTGAGGAGGACGGAGAGCTCTGGTACATCCGATATGACGTGGAGGGGAAGAGCGGGCAATCCGTCACGGTGGCGACGACGCGCCCGGAAACGATGCTGGGTGATACCGCGGTGGCGGTTAACCCGGAGGATGCGCGGTACCGCGATCTGATCGGCAAAACGCTCGTGTTGCCGTTGATCGGGAGGCGCATCCCGGTCGTGGCGGATCAGCATGTGGATGCCACCTTCGGAACGGGCGCCGTCAAGGTGACGCCCGCGCACGACTGGAACGACTACGAGATGGGTTTACGGCACAACCTGCCGCAGATCACGATTTTCACCTTCGATGGCCACCTGAATGACGAAGCAGGCCCCTATGCGGGCCTGACGACCAACGAGGCGCGGGTGAAGGTGCTCGAGGACCTCAAGGCGACGCATGCTCTCGTCAAATCTGAACCGCATCGGCATACCGTTCCCCATGCGGAGCGCGGTAGCGCCATCCTCGAACCGATGCTCTCGATGCAGTGGTGGGTGGATATGAAGCCGCTCGCCGCGCCCGCCGTCGCGGCGGCGAAGGATGGGCGCATCCGCTTCGTGCCGGAGCGGTTCGCGGGCGATTACTACCGCTGGCTGGAGCACATCCAGGACTGGTGCATCTCGCGTCAACTCTGGTGGGGCCACCAAATTCCCGTCTGGTACGCGCCGGATGGCAGCGTGATTGTCAGCGAGCACGAGTTCCCGACGGCGGATGAAATCCCCGACGGCATTGATCCGACAACACTCGTCCAGGACCCGGATGTGCTCGACACATGGTTCTCCGCCGCACTCTGGCCGTTCAGCACGCTCGGCTGGCCGGAAGAGACCGCCGATCTGCGCCGCTTCTATCCGACGACCGTGCTCGAAACGGGGTACGACATCATCTTCTTCTGGGTCGCGCGGATGATCTTTCAGGGCCTCGCGATGATGGATGATGTGCCTTTCCGCGTTGTCTATCTGCATGGCATGGTGCGCGACGAGCGCGGGCAGAAGATGAGCAAGACGAAGGGAAATGTGCTCGATCCGCTCGATCTCACCGACCGATTTGGGACGGACGCGCTGCGTTTCACGCTTGTCACGATGGGTTCGCCGGGCAACGACATCAACCTCTCGGTGGATCGGATCGAGGGCAATCGAAACTTCGCGAACAAACTCTGGAATGTCGCCCGCTTTGTCTTGGCGAATATCGCGTCGGAGCAGATTGTGCGTGACGAAAGCGGTGGCCCCGCCGCGCCCGACGCGCGTGAGATGGCGCTCGCGGATCGTTGGATCGTCAGCCGCCTCCACACGTTGGAGAGCGAGGTGACGCGACTGCTGGACGGCTATTTGCTTGGGGAAGCGGGTAGGCAAATCTACGACTTCCTCTGGGGCGATCTCGCGGATTGGTATATTGAGGCGGCGAAACCGCGTCTGCAAGGAGCGGATGCGACAGCGGTGCGCCAGACGCTTGCGTACACGCTCGAACGATCGCTGCGACTGTTGCATCCTTTCATGCCGTTCATCACGGAGACGATTTGGCAGCGCCTGCCGCACGGCGGCGACGCGCTGATCATCGCGCCGTGGCCGGAGCCTGGAACGACCGACGCGGAGGCGGAGAGCGAATTTAGCCTGCTGATTGACCTCGTGCGGGCAGTGCGTAACGCGCGCTCCGAGGCCGGAGTGGAACCAGGGCGGTGGATTGCCGCGACGATTGCCGCGGGATCGCACTCGGACGCGCTGAGGTCGCAACGGGACGTGTTCTCGCGGCTTGCCAGGGTCGCCGAGGATCAGTTGACGATCGCGCCGTCCGTGGAACCACCCGCGTCGGCGACCGCGCTCGTCGTGGCGGATGTGGTCGTCTATCTCACCGGCCTGGTGGATGTCGGGGCCGAGCGCACCCGGCTCACCCGCGAGATCGAAGAAGCGGAGGGGCATGCCGACCGGACGCGCGCGCAGTTGGCGAACGGAAACTTCGTCGCCCGCGCCCGCCCGGAAGTCGTCCAGGCGGCGCGGGACCGTCTCGCCGCATCCGATGAGCGCATCGCCCGCCTCCGCGCCCGCCTCGTGGCGTTGAGCGACGACTGAGCGGATGATGTCTCGTTTTCGGAAATGGAGTGCATGTGGATTTTGGAGCGATACGGCGGATCACTTCACGGCTGTGGGGGCCGGTGTGTGCCGTGACGGCTGCGTACGATGGTGAAGCGAGCGGACAGATCGCGGTCGGCGTGCTTTCCGCCTCCATCCTGTCGGATCATCCGCGCGTGCTGATCGAGATTTGGAAGGCCAACCGCACCCATGATCTGATCGCGGCCGGTCGCGCGTTCGCCGTCCATCCCCTCGCGGCGGATCACACGGCAATTGTCCGGCTACTCGGGTTCCGATCCGGGCACGACGGGGCGGGGAAACTTGACGGGCTTCGTTGGGCGCCGGGCCTCACGGGTAGCCCAATTCTCGGTGGGATGCCCGGTTTCCTCGAGTGCCGGGTGGCAGGGACCCTCGACGCGACGGATATGACGGTCTTCCTCGGCACTGTCGTTGCCGGAGAATGGTGCGGCGGTGAAACCCCAATGGTGCAAGCATACGAGATGATCGGCGCAATGCCAGTGGAATGGCAGGAAGAGTACCGCCGTCATGATCTGGCACAACGGGAGGCGGCAGCCCACCTTCTTGGTGCGGCTGCCGAGAAGGCGCCCGCTTGACGCCGCTTCGTCATGCTGCCGATACTACACGGATGAAACTGTTCTCCTGGCGCTCCCGCCGCCCGTTCCTGGCCGTCACGCTCTATACGCGTACCGGCTGCCATCTCTGCGATGACGCGAAGAAACCCGTCACACGCGCGGTGGCGGCGACCCCAGGGGCAACGTTGCGGATCGTTGACATTGGCGGGCAGACAGATTTGGAAGCGCGCTACGGTCAGCGCATCCCCGTCGTCGTTGCTTCGACTGACGGTGAGGAACAGGTGATCGCGGAGGGGAAGATCAGTGACCTCCGGCTCCGGCGTGCGCTGAGCATATTCTTTGAGGAGTCATAGCCCGATGCCGTCATCCGTGCAGCGCCGGAAGCGCGCCGCCAATCGCACCCGCGCCAGTCTGCCTTCGCGACGCCGCCCGACATCCAGCCAGCGGTTCGCGCGCCGGGGGATTATTGTCCTCGGCATCGTCGTCGCGGCGTCGCTGATCGTCGCGCTCGTCGGGACGTTCACCGCTTCAAACAGCAGTACTTCAGCGCCGACCACACCGTCGGATACCGATCCAAATCAACTGATCGCCCGCGCCACCGCAAATCCGACCGACGGAGATACCGTCGGCAATCTCGCGGACTACTACGACAAGACCGGCCAATATCAACAAGCGCTCGTGCTCTATCAGCGCTACTTGCAGTTACGGCCGGATGACGCCCGCGCGCATGTGAGCGTCGGCGAACTGCTTCTCATCAACGGAGATGTGCCGGGCGCGCAAAGCCAGTTTATTCAGGCAATCGCCCTGAAGCCCATCGCGCGCACTGAGGCGCAAGCCCATCTTGGCCTCGGCAACGCGTACACCGCGCTACAACCCCCGCGGTTGACCGACGCGCTGAATGAATACCGCCTGGCTTCCGACCTCGATCCATCGGGCGATATTGGCAATAGCGCCCGAACCCGCCTCGCCGGTCTCCGGCAGCAACTACGCATCGGTACGGTGACGGTCGTCGCGCCGACAAACGCGCCAGTGAATCCAATCGTCGCACCGACCGTCGGTCCGACCGGGACGCCGTAGGTGAACCGACGACGCCGACGATTGCTGCATATCGTCCAACGGTACGCGCCTTACGAGGGCGGGTCGGAAAACTACGTCCGCGAAATCTCCGAGCGCTTCGCGGCGGCTGGCGATGCGGTCACGGTCGCCACGACCGACGCGTGGGATTTGGAATACTTTTGGAATCCGCATGCCCGCCAGGTGGATGCGTCAGCGGAGGAGACCTTGAGCGGCGTCCGCGTCTTGCGTTTCCCAGTCCGCCACTTTCCGGCCTCGACGTTCGGATACCGCGTCTTACGACGCGCGATGGCGGAAGCGAGCCGCCTGCCGTCGCTACCGGGCCGCGACCTGCTCCTTCATCGCGGCGGCTACTTCGCCCCGTGGGTTCCCACATTGCATCGCTGGATTCGCGCACATGCAACAGCGTTCGATCTCGTCCACGCGGTGAATATCTCCATTGAATCCACCGTGATCGCCGGTGCATCCGCCGCGCGACAAGCCGGGATTCCACTCGTCGTGACACCCTTCATGCATCTCGGCATCCCCGGTGATCGCGGCATCGTCCAGTATTACTCGATGCCGCATCAGATGCGTCTGCTGCGGGATGCGGACGCGACGATTGCGCAGACCGAGCAGGAAAGCGCATTTCTCGCCGCGCGTGCCGTCCCGGAGAAGAAACTGCATCGCATTGGCGTCGGTGTCCATCTCGCCGATGTGACGGGCGGCGACGCTAAGCGGGCGCGGCAGGCATTCGACCTTCGTGGGGCAGTCGTCTACTTCAGCGGCACGGCAGCCGCCGACAAAGGAACCGACGACCTCGTCGCCGCGATGCGCCTCCTCTGGGCGGAGGGGCGGGAAGTGACGCTTGCCCTCACGGGTCCGATGCTCTCACAGGCGCGAACATTCTTTGAGAGATTGCCGCCGGAGGAATTGGCCCGCGTCCGGCTGCTTGGCTTCGTTGAAAAGGAGACCCAGGCGGATGTCCTCGCGGCGGCGGACATCCTTGTGCTGCCGTCCCGGACCGATTCGTTCGGGATCGTCTTCCTCGACGCGTGGGCGAATGGCAAGCCGGTGATCGGTGCAAACGCAGGCGGCATCCCCGGCGTCATCAGCGACGGCGTGGATGGACTGCTCGTGCCTTTTGGCGATACGGCGGCGCTCGCTGCGGCGCTCCGACAGTTGCTGGCTGATCCGATCCTCGCGCGCCGGATGGGTGAGGCAGGAAGACAAAAGGTTCTCGCGTGCTACACATGGGACCGGATCGTCGCGCAGGTGGACGACCTGTACCGGGAATCGCTTGGCACGTAGACTACAGGCAATGATCCGGGAGGAGAGATGCAAGACCATATCGAATCCGAAGAGATAGACGTCGCGGCGACGATTGCTGCGCTACGCGCGCAAGCAATCGCGCGCGGCAAGGCGATGGGTCTGACGGAGCAGGCATCGCTGGACGATCCACTCCGTCAGGCGGCGGATTTCGCACACATCTCCGCGCATTTTCCCATCATGTGGCGGGTTCCGATCATCGGGCGCATGCTCTCGCTTATCCAGCGCGCCATCCGTATCGGTCTCCGTTGGTATATCAACCCGATTGTGGACCAGATCAACGACTTCAATGAAGCGACGATCACTGCGCTGAACACGATGGCGGCACGGCAGGAAGCCCTTGCCGCCCGCATTGCCGCGCTCGAATTAGGGAATGGCCCGACCCCCTCCCCGCCCGGGGAAGGGGGAGAATCCGCCGTAGGTCACGACGATATGCCGGATGCTGAGTTGCCCCACTCCCGTACAGGGGGGACCGCGCCGTGAATATTGTCATCGCGGCGACGCAGGTGCCGTTCGTTCGGGGTGGAGCGGAAGTGCTTGTTGATGGGCTTGCGGGGGCGCTCGAACAAGCAGGGCATCGTGTCGCTGTTGTGTCGCTGCCGTTTCGGTGGTATCCGCCGACAGCGATTCCGGCGCACGCGCTCGCGTGGCGACTGCTCGATCTGACCGAGGCAAATGGCGTGCCGATTGACCGCGTGATCTGCACGAAGTTTCCGACGTGGGCGGTGCGGCATCCGCACAAGGTCGCCTGGGTCGTCCACCAGCACCGGCAAGCGTACGATTGGTATGGCACGCCGCTCTCGGACTTCGCGAACACGCCGGATGACCGCCGGGTGCGCGAGAGCATCCGGGCGATTGACGCGCGCGGTCTCGGCGACTGCAAATGCGTCTACGGTATTTCGCGCAATGTCGTCGCCCGCCTCGCTCGTTTCAACCGGATCGAGGGAAAGGCGCTCTATCCACCGACAACGCTGACGGGTCTTGTGCCGGGTGGCCCAGACGGCGGATTCCTGCTCTCGGTCGCGCGGCTCGATGCCGCGAAGCGGCTGGACCTCGTGTTCCGTGCCCTCGCGGCGTGCAAAGAACACATCGAGCTGCGGCTAATACCGGATGGCCCTGAGCGCGAGCGATTGGAACGGCTCGCCACGACGCTTGGCATCGGCGACCGTGTCCGGTTTCTCGGCCATCTGCCGGATACCGAGGTTGTAAACCTCTACCGCACCTGTCGCGCGGTCGTCTATGTGCCGGTGGATGAGGATTACGGGTACGCGGCCGTTGAGGCATTGATGGCGGGCAAGCCGGTGCTCACCACGAGCGACAGTGGCGGTGTGTTGGAGTTCGTTCAGGATGGTGTCAACGGCGCGGTCGTCGCGCCGGACGCCGAAGCGCTCGCACGTACTCTCGATGTGTGGTGGCGCGCGCCGAATGACGCAATGCGGCTGGGCATTGCCGGCCCGAACGCGGTCGCGAACATCAACTGGGAGACCGTCGTACAGGAGTTGACGCGGTGAACGACCCGGCGATGCGCGTCGCATACTTCACACCGTTACAGCCGGTTGAATCCGGTATCTCACAGTACAGCGAAGACCTCATCCCGTGGCTCGCCACCGCCCTCGATCTCGATGTTGTCGTGGACAATTACACACCAACGCGTGCCTCCGCGCTCTCACCGGCGCGGATCGTCAACGCGCGGCACTTCGACCGGGGCGCCTACGATGCCATCGTTTTACAAATGGGGAATAGCCCGGCGCACAACTATATGGTGCCGCTGGCGCTTGACCGACCGGACGTGCTCGTGTTGCATGACATCGTCCTGCACCATTTGATGGTCTGGCGCGCGGTGCAGGGTCGGGGCGGGCGAGAAGCCTACCGGCGGGAGATGCACGAGCGGTACGGCGAGCGCGGGCAGGCGATCGCCGCGCATGTCCTACGCGGGCAGCATCCGACGGCGATGTTTGAGTTTCCGCTGAACGAGGATCTCATCCGCGCGGCGCGCTGCGTCGTGACGCATAGTCCGTCATCGTCCCTGTGGGTGCAACGGCTCGTACCGGGAACGCACCCCTTTGTCGTCCCCATGGGCGTACCGATCATTGATCCGGTGGAGCAACGGATCGCCCGGGCATCCCTCGGCATCGGTCCGGAGACGTTCGTCATTCTCTCCCTGGGGCGGGTGAATCCGTTCAAACGCATCCCGGCGGTCTTCCGTGCCGTGCGTCGGCTTGCCGATGAGGTGTCCGATGTCGCGCTCGTGATCGTCGGCGGCGATTCGCCGCACTACGATGTCCCGCGTCTGGCGCGGTTCGCGGGGATCGAGCGATATATCCGCCGCTTTGGCTATGTGCCAGATGAACAGTTGCCGGGCTTGTTCGCTGCAGCGGATGTCTGCATCAATCTGCGCTACCCGACTGCCGGTGAAACGTCCGCCGCGGTGCTCCGGCTGATGAGCGCGGGCCTGCCAACGATCGTTTCGGATACCGGCGCGTTTTCCGATCTGCCTGACGACGCCGTACTGAAGGTGTCGCCGGATGCTTTCGAGGGCGAAACGCTCGTTGCCTTCCTGCGCATGCTCGCGACAAACAGCGCGTTCCGGCGGGCGATCGGCGCAAACGCGCGGGCATTCGCCCGACGCGAGCACACGATGCGGCAGGCCGCTGAAGGCTACCTCGATGTGTTGCGGGAAGTGACCGCGCGGCCGCTCACTCACGATCTCATCCGCGAACCACCGCAGCCACAATCCCTTTCACCGCCCGCCCGGATTGAAAAAGGCACAGGAGGTCCCGCCGTGCCCGATACCGAGGCGCCGGTTGCAACGACGGAAGACCGCATCATCGCACCGATCGCGGACGCGTTGGGCGATCTCGGCTTGGCAGGGAACGCCGATCTGATTGACCAGACCGCGCGGGCTTTGGCGGCGATGCACCTCGGCGTGGCAGCGGTCGGAATGGCGCGACGGCATCCGTTTTCGCGCAGCAACCCGATGTGAGGCTTACGGAAAGATGCCGAGCGCCTGTGTTGCTTCGACGACACGCTTGACGGCGAGGACGAGCGCGGCGGTGCGCATACTGAGCTTGTGCTCCTGCGCGATCTCGTAGAGTTCGCGAAACGCGCGCACCATAAAGACGTGGAGGCGGCTATTCACTTCGCTTTCCGACCACGCAAAGGCCTGGAGCGCCTGTACCCACTCAAAATATGAGACAATGACTCCACCCGCATTCGCGTAAATATCAGGCACGACCGTAATCCCGCGGTCACGTAGGATTGCGTCGGCTTCCGGCGTTGTCGGGCCGTTCGCGCCTTCCGCGACTAACCTGGCGGTGATGTTGTCGGCGTTCTCCTCGGTGAGTTGCTTTTCGAGGGCGGCAGGGATGAGGATGTCGCAGGGCAAGGTCAGCAACTCCGCGTTCGTCACTCCGTCCGATCCCGGATAGCCCGTCAACCGACCATTTTGTGCGGCATATTGGGTAACGGCAGCCATATCGAATCCGCTCGGATTATAAATACCGCCGAAAACGTCCGATACACCGACGACATTCGCGCCCGCGGCGGATGCGATCCGCGCCGCGACGGAACCGACATTTCCGAAGCCCTGGACGACGACGCGTGCGCCCTCCAGCGGCATGCCCGTCCGACGACAGGCCTCCTGAATCGCGAAGACTACCCCCCGCCCCGTCGCTTCATTGCGTCCTACCGATCCCCCGACATTGACCGGCTTGCCCGTCACCACTCCCGGCACCGCGTGCCCCGCGTTCATCGAGTAGGTGTCCAGTATCCACGCCATGATCTGCGGCGTCGTGTTGACATCGGGCGCGGGAATGTCCCGATCCGGCCCGATCAAGACACTGATCTCGGCAGCGAAGCGCCGCGTCATGCGCTCCAACTCGCCGAGACTGAGGCGCTTGGGATCAACGGTGATCCCCCCTTTGGCTCCGCCATAGGGGATGTTGACGACGGCGCACTTCCAGGTCATCCACATCGAGAGGGCTTTGACCTCATCGAGGGAGACATGCTGGTGGTAGCGCAGCCCCCCCTTGGCGGGACCGCGCGCGATGTTGTGCTGGACGCGGTAGCCGGTGAAGACCTCGATGGAGCCGTCATCCATCTTGACGGGGAAGTGGACGGCGAGTTCGCGTTTGCAGTGGGCGAGGATGGCACGCCAGCCGTGATCGAGATCAAGGATGTCAGCAGCGAGGTGAAACTGCTCGACGGCGATCTCGTAGAGGCTGCGTTCCGGTTCCCCGATTGAGGATTGCACCGTGCCATTGGTCGAAATAGCAGACGATGTGAGCTGTGAACTGACCATGTGTGGTCGTCCCTCCCGATAGTGCGTGTGACGACTCCCTCCGGCAGTCACGCTCCAAACCTACCGGAGCCCGGCGTCCCTTCTTACGCCGGGGAAAGACCCAAAAATAAACCGGAAGGTCCTATCACTTCCGGCCTATCTCCCATTTATTCAGGCGCCGCGAGACGCTGTATGAGCAACTCGCGTACGACCTGACCGTTCGCCGTCCCTTTACTCAGGCGCATCACCTGGCCAAAAAGCGCGTTGAGTGCATTCGGGTTCTTGCGATAGTCAGCAATCACTTTGGGGTTATCGGCAATCACAGATTCAATCATCCCCATAATCGCGGATTCGTCATTTTGCTGTGCCAGGCCGCGTTCGCTAACGATCTCTTGCGCGCTCCGTTTGGTTTCAACCATCGAGACGAAGACTTCTTTCGCCATCGCGCGGGAGATTCTGCCACTCTCGGTCAGGTCCATCAAACCCTGAACCGCTACGGGCAATGGTGCGTCGGAGAGCGCAAGGCCGCGCTCTTTCCGGAGGGTAAACCAATCGTTCGTGATGAGCGCCGATGCCAGCGTCACGCGCTTTGGATCGGATGCGCCAGCGAGGATCGCTTCGAAATAATCGCCGAGTTCGCGCGATTCATTAAGCGCCGCTGCATCACTAATATTCAGGCCGAAATCGGTCATGTAACGGTGACGGCGCGCGTCAGGCAGTTCGGGGAGCGAGGCACGCGCTTCCTCGATAAAGGCGTCGGAGAGGACGAGCGTCGGCAAGTCCGGTTCGGGGAAGTAGCGGTAGTCATCTGCATACTCCTTCGTTCGCTGTGGCAAGGTGACACCGCGCTCCTCGGACCAGCCGCGCGTTTCCTGAATCAATGTGCCGCCGGATTGCAGGACGCTCGCGTGCCGTTGCACCTCGTAATGGAGCGCGCGATAGACGCCGCGAAACGAGTTCACGTTCTTGATTTCCACTTTCGCGCCAAAGACGCTCGCGCCGTGCGGACGCAGGGAGATATTGGCGTCGCAGCGCAGCGCGCCTTCCTCCATATTGCCGGTGGACGCACCGATGTAGCGTAGAATGTCACGCAGCGTTTCGAGATATTGGCGCGCTTCTTCCGGCGATCGCAGGTCCGGCTCGCTGACGATTTCCAGGAGCGGCACACCTGCCCGGTTGAGGTCCACGAGCGAGTAACCCGATCCGTCGGCGTGCGTGCGGTGCAACGAGCGGCCGGTGTCTTCTTCCATATGGACCCGCGTGATGCCGACCCGTCGTTCACCCTGATCGGTGATCACATTGACATAGCCGCCACGGCTGAGCGGCAGATCGTATTGCGAGATCTGATACCCCTTCGGCAAGTCGGGATAGGTGTAATTCTTCCGGTCAAATTTGCTTTCGCGCTGTACCTCGCCGTGCAACGCGAGCGCGACGCGGACCGCCTGGCGCACAGCTTCGCGGTTGATGACGGGTAGCACACCCGGCATGCCCATACAGATGGGGCAGACGTGCGCATTCGGTTCACCGGCAAATGCTGCCGCGCTGCATCCGCAGAACATCTTGCTGTTGGTCGTCAGTTGCGCGTGAATTTCCAGGCCGATGACGGTTTCAAACGCGACGGCCGGTGCAACCGAGCCAGTGACCACGAGACCTTCTTTCGTCACGCTACCCGCTCATGCGGATGGTTGCATATCTTGCAACTCAGCATACCACCGCGCGTGTACCACTTCAACCGCGCGCATCGCTCTGGTATCGTACCTGCATGGCAAACGGCTCGGACGATTTCGAGGTCATTATCGCGGGCGCGTCCTATGCGGGGCTGACTGCCGCGCGTCATCTCGACCGGCACGGTCACCGCGTGCTGCTCCTCGACGAACACGCAATCGGCGCGGTGCGACACTCTGCCTGCGCCGTGCCGACCCGCACGCTCGCGGATGTGGGTGGTCTTGCCGGCAGCCTTCAGGAAACAGAGTGGGGCGTCATTCATACAAAGTTGAATACGGTGCGCTATCATTCGCCGGAACCATGGATGGTCTTCGATCATCGCGCCGTGTGTGCCGCGCTCCGCGAGCAAGCGCCGAATGTACCATTCATGCAAGCGCGAATTGCGAAGTTCGACGGTCACGCGGTGACGACCGACAAAGGAGTATTCGCCGCGCGGTATTTTCTCGACGCAACGGGTTGGCGTGCCGCACTCGCCTCGGCGCTGCGCCCCGGATTCGTGGATCGCGGCCAGTTGACGATCGGAATGGAGGTGACCGTGCCGTATCACACCGACGCGTTGCACTTCTACGTGAATCGGGAAATTGTGCGCTGGGGCTATGGTTGGATCTTTCCGTGCGGCGAAGAGGCACGCGTCGGCATCGGCGCGTTCGACAATCAAAAAGGCGTCCCTGACTTACTGCGTGCCTTCCTGCGTCGCCTCGGGATGCCGGATGATCTGCGGCGTGTCGAACGCACCGGCGGTTTCCTCCCGTGGCAGCAGCGACCGGGCGTGGTCAATAATCTCTGGCTGCTGGGCGACGCGGCAGGACATTGCCTACCGCTGACGGGTGAGGGCATCCGCTTCGCCTTTCAGGATGGTGATGCGGCGGGCCGCTTGCTCGATGGGGCGCTCTCAGGGAAGCATGCGTGGGGTGACGCGGGCATATCATATGCGGGCGCCATCGCGCGACATCGGGCGCGGGTTGGCTCATTCACGCACCTCCAGCGCTTCGTCCGGCACGTCCCCAACGTGGCAATCGCGCCGATGGCATGGCTGCTCGCGCGTCGCCCGATTCGCCGCCGGGCACTCGCGCGCTACCTGAGTTGGGAACACGATGCGTGTCCCATGGTATCGGAACGGACACAGCATGCGATGTAAACATATCCCTCAAGGTGTGAAGGACCATGTCTTGTGACGCGCCGCGTCGCGGTCATTGTCCCTACCTATAACGGCCTGCGCTATCTTGTGCCTTGCCTGCGCGCGCTGAAGTCACAAACCTATCGGGAATTCCCGATCATCGTCGTGGACGACGGCAGCGGGGACGGTACGCTCGAGGTTGTTCGGCGCGACTTTCCCGACGTTGGCGTCCTGCGATTTCCCGAAAATGGGGGTTTGGCACGGTCGCAGAATGCGGCGATTGCGGCGACTGACACGGAATATATCGTCCTCCTCAACAACGACACCGAGCCGGAGTCACAGTGGCTGGAACGGCTTGTCCGCGTCGCCGACGCGCGCCCCGATGTCTGGGCCGTCGCCTGTAAACTCCGCCTCTGGGATCGCCGCGACACACTTCATGCCGCCGGAGACGGTTTCGGCGCCGATGGCGTGCCCCGCAATCTCGGCGTTTGGGAACGTGATGATGGCCGGTGGGATGACGGACGGTGGATTTGGGGCCCGCAAGGTGGCGCGGCCCTCTATCGCCGCTCCGCATTGTGTGCGCTCTCATCCGAGGTGCTGGGCAACCCGTTCGACGAGTCGTTTTTCATGTACTGTGAGGATGTGGATTTGAACTGGCGGGCGAGATTGGCCGGATATCGGACGGCGTTCGCGCCGGATGCCATCGTTTATCACCATCTCAGCGCGACGGCTGGCGGCAGCCTCGCGTCGTATTACGTCGGACGCAACACGCTCGCCGTCCTTGTCAAGGATGTCCCCACGACACTGCTCCGGCGGCATTGGCTCGCGATCACGCGCGCGCAACTCCGCATCACGCGGGAGTCGCTGCGGCATCTGCGCGAACCCGCGGCGCGGGCGCGCTTATATGGTCAAATTGGCGTGATACACATGATACCTTCGCTCCTCAGGGCCCGCGCGATACTCCAAGCATCCCGTGCTGCTTCTGATGCGGCACTCGCGCGTGACTTGCTCGTGGACCGCCCGTGATTGTCGCCCTGACAGTATCGGGGTGGTGCGCGCAACTGCGTGCCCGAGATGCCTCTTCCGGCGCCTGAGTGAATATGCGACAATCCGCTGGCGTAGATGTGCGTGTTGTCGTGCGGGATGGATGCGGGGGTAGTAGGAGCGAATGCGGAGCGAGGGCGGTTATGAACCGGACGCGACTCCGTATTTGAGTGTCGTCATCCCGGCGTATAACGAGGCTGTGCGTTTGTCTGCAACGTTGCGAGCCGTGACGGTCTTCCTCGATGCACAACCGTTCATGTCCGAAATCATTGTCGTAGACGATGGGAGCACGGATCGCACCGCGGAGGTTGCATCGCACGCACTGCCGGATGGACGGATACGCCTTCTTCGTGAACCGCATCGCGGCAAGGGCGCGGCGGTGCGAGCAGGCATGTTGGCGGCGCGAGGCGAGCGGGTGCTCTTCACGGATGCTGACCTCGCGGTGCCTATCGAGGAAGCGGATCGCCTGCTCGCGCTGCTCGACAGGGGATCTGCCGTTGTCATTGGCTCGCGCGAGGGCGATGGTGCCTCACGCGAGGGAGAACCATTGTTCCGGCATGTGATGGGGCGCGTGTTCAACCGCCTTGTTCGGATGATCGCCGTGCCGGGCATTGACGACACGCAATGCGGCTTCAAACTCTTCCGTGCGGATGCGGTGGCGGCAATCGTCCCCAGGTTGCGGTTATATGGGAGCAATGCCCCTGAAGTCCATAGCGCGCGTGTAACCGGATTCGATGTTGAGGTGCTCGTCATAGCGCATCGGCAGGGGTTTCGTATCTGCGAAGTGCCTGTGCGGTGGCGATATGGAATGAACAGCAAAGTGCGTCCATTGGCGGACACGTTTTGGAATCTGCGCGATGTGCTGCGCGTTCGGGTAAATGATTGGCGGGGGTACTACCGGTGACAGCGATACATGACACGGCCAGCGGCGCCAAACAGAATATCCTTGTCTGCGTCGCGTGGCCATACGCGAGCGGTGCGCGCCATGTTGGGCACATGTCAACCTACATTCCTGGCGATGTCTTCGCGCGCTACCACCGGATGAAAGGGAACAACGTGCTGATGGTTTCCGGCTCCGACCAGCACGGAACGCCAGTCACGCTCGTTGCCGACCGCGAAGGGAAGTCGCCGGAGGAAGTCGCGCGGTACTACCACACGATAATCAAAGATGGCTTCGACCGCATGGGGATGATCTGGGATCTCTATACAGAGACGCACACGGAGAACCATATCGCGGTCACGCAATCCGTCTTCACCAGCCTGCTCAACGCGGGATATCTCTTCACGCAGACAACGGACCAAATGTTCGATCCCGTCGCGAACCGATTCCTCCCGGATCGGTATATCGAAGGGACGTGCCCAATTTGTGGCTACGAGGACGCGCGCGGCGATCAGTGTGACAACTGCGGCAACACGCTTGATCCGGTAGATCTCATTAACCCTCGCTCGAAGTTAACCAAGGCGACTCCGGAGTTGCGGCCGACCGAGCACTTCTTTTTCGATCTCCCGCAGTTTTCGGAGCGCTTGCTGGCATGGATTCAGACGCACGATAACTGGCGGCCGAATGTGCGCCGCTTTACCGAGAATTGGGTGCGTGAAGGGTTGAAACCGCGTGCAATCACGCGCGATCTTGACTGGGGCGTGCCGATTCCCGTTCCCGGCTTCGAGGAGAAGCGCATCTATGTCTGGTTCGATGCGGTAATCGGCTACCTCAGCGCGAGTATTGAATGGGCGAACCGCCAGGGTGACCCGGAAGCGTGGCGGCAGTGGTGGGCACTGGACAAGGAAGGGAATGCGCCAAGTACGTCGTATTACTTCATCGGCAAAGACAATGTGCCGTTCCATACGATCATCTGGCCCGCGATCCTCATGGGAGTCGGCGGCCTCGTGTTGCCGACCGATGTGCCGGCGGTCGAATTCATGCTGCTGAACGATCAGAAGATCAGCACGAGCCGGGGTATCGTCATTACGCTGCCGGATTATCTCAGCCGGTACGACCCCGATCCGTTGCGCTACTTCGTCATCGCCAGTTCGCCCGAGGCGCGCGACACGAGTTTCACCTGGTCCGAGTTCTTCCGGCGGAATAATGACGAACTTGTCGCGACGTACGGCAACCTCGTCAATCGCGTCCTCTCGCTCACGCAGCGATACGGCAGTGGCGTCGTTCCAGACCCTGGACCGTTCGACGATGATGACCGCGAGATGCTGGCGCATGCCCATGCGGCGTTCGCTGCCATCGGTGGCCTGATCGAAGGTGTGCATCTGAAGGAGGCGATTAACGCGGTGATGGCGCTCGCCGCCGAGTTCAACCGCTACCTTGAACGCAAGAAGCCATGGGAGACGGGCAAGTCGGACGCCGAGCGCACGCGAACAACGTTGTATGTGGCGCTGCAAGGGTTGCATGCACTCCGTCTCCTCTTCGCCCCCTTCATTCCGTTTTCCGCGCAGCAGGTCCACCTGATGCTCGGCTATGTCGGTGGTGACCCGAATGGTGCGAATGGCGGCGTGGCTGACGAAGTATGGGAATATCGTGACCTCGCGCCCGGCCGCGCATTGCCGAAACCGAAGCCACTCTTTCGCAAACTGGACGAAACGCAACTGGCGGAGGAGATGGAACGCCTCCGCGCGACGTTCGGTGGGGACTGAGGGGGCGGAATCAGACGACAACAGGCACCGGCGCCCACAGAAGATCACGAACTACATGCGCGGTCGCGGTCTGCGCGCAGAGCACGGGGACGGCGGCCCCCATGGCAAAATATGCTTTGGCGTCCGGCCCGAAACCCATGCAATCAAGGACGATGCCCTCAACACGCGCGGCGGCGAATTGGCGGAGAACGTCGTCCCAGGTAGTGGGCGGCTGATACGGCGAGGCGATCGCGAGGGTTAAGTACGTGCTGGTAAATTCACGGTGAGGGGATTATCCTCCAGATCGGAGGTGCTCGCATGGAACAATCCGCCGCGACCGTGATCCCTGTCACGCCGGAACAGCAGGCTGCCGTCGAAGCATTGTT
>Ga0207416_1002391_pt1 | contig 20654 bp, 19 predicted proteins | sample PaiPotPPM11metaG_FD_184107 | JGI IMG/M metagenome (GOLD analysis project Ga0207416, IMG submission 184107) | Iron sulfur acid spring bacterial and archeal communities from Banff, Canada, to study Microbial Dark Matter (Phase II) - Paint Pots PPM... ...
GGCTGGCCCAGCGGCCCGGTACGGATCTGCGTGGGCGCGGCAGGGCCGAGCTGCAGCGTATCGGAAGGGCCGCGCGTGCCGGGCTTAGGCGGCGTCGGCGGCACCGCACCCGGCACCGGTGTAGGGGTGGGCGGAGGCTTCGCCTGCGATGACGCAACCGGCAAGGCGAGCGCCACTGCGGAGAGGAGCACGACCGCGCCCAGCGCCAGGCGGCGAGCCCGAGTGCTTTCGAATCTGCCCATCACGTCCCCCGGAGCGAGCGCGATCGCCACGATCGCCTACCTGGCGGCTTCAGCAAATCCGACACGGAGCGAGAGGCCGTCAGTTCCCTCGCCCCGGTAGCCGTAGGCGTCCGATCCAGCGACGGGCCACCGCCTGCCTGGAGCGGTTATGTCGTGTTATGAGTTGCTTGCATTGAGCCCAGCCGTAACCGAACCTCAATGTTCTTAGAAATCCTAACGGCAGCGGCAGGCGAATTGGGGGTTCCCGAATCGCAACTATTCCTCAACAAGCGTCGAAACTATCGCGCCGATGTTGCGAAGTAGTTGCGTGGCATTACACGGAACCGAGCCATACGATCCTTACGTTCGCTCCGGCGGCGTCGGTCACGTGCCCGCCCCGATTCGAGCAAGCAGCGCCGTGCGGCCGGGTTGTTGCGGATTACGCAAGATGGTGTCAATTCGTTGTTGATCTGGCGGCCGCGCCCGCCTTCCCCTGCTGATAGCGCGTCAGCGGCAGGGCGGGATGTGCGCGTCAAGCGAGTGCGATTCCGCGATCAGTTGCCTCCGCGATGTGCGCGTCCGAATGCACCACGCCACGCACAGCAGCGCGAGGCGCTGCGCTCGACAGCGGCAATACACATTTGTACCGTCGTGACATTCCGCGCGTTCCGTTCCACCCTGCCGCCGTGCACGGAGGCATCGGCAGTACGCCAGGCGGCGACGGCCGTCGGCTGCGGCGTCGAGAAGCCATAGAGGGGCATAAGGATGAGCAGCCGACCAACGAAGTCGCTCACCTTCGCGGATTGGAATGGCAACGTTTATCGGATTCCACGCGTCGTTCTGCGTCGCTTCCGCGTGCATGGCCTGGTCACCGAACCGCCTGCGGACCGGTTCGGCGTCGCGAAACCGCACAGTTCCCCCGGCGCCGGGCGCAGCAAGGCGCTGCGACGCTGGCGGCGCTGCGGCCGCGCCTGATGGCGCGATGCTCCAGGTGCAAATCAGAGGCCTCATGCTCGTTTGATTCGGCGATGGCCGCGGCGGATCGACACGCCGGCGGTCGCCGCTGTGCAGCAGGTGCTCTGTCAATTCGGCATGCGACGGGCCGGATCAGGGGCGCTCGCCCCTGATCCGGCCCGATTTTCGAAGATTGGGTGGTGCGGGGCGGTTTTGGCGCACGGCCTGAACGGCGTACCGCGTGCACGCGGCAGCATCACGCACGCTCAGCGGAGCACGAGCCCGCCGCGCCAGCGAACCAGACGTGCGAGGCCTTCCTCGACCTCGACTTCCGGTGTGACCCCAAGGCGGTGGTGCAGCGCATCGGTCGACGCGCGCGAGTGCCGCACGTCGCCCGGCCGTGCGGGGCCGTAGCGCGGATCGTCGGGCGCGCCGAGCGTCTGGGCGACGAGGCGGTAGAGCCGGCGAATGGTGATCTCCTCGCCCCGACCGACGTTGTACGGACCTGCGCCGGGGTCGGGACCAACGAGCGCCGCCGCCACCGCGCTGACGACGTCGCCAACATAAATAAAGTCACGGGTCTGCTGGCCGTCACCCAGAATCGTGGCCCAGCCACGTGTCGAGAGCGCTTCGGCGAAGAGCGAGATCACGCCGGAATAGGGGCTGTCGGGACGCTGACGCTCTCCGAAGACATTGAAGAAGCGCAGCGCCACGGTCTCGATGCCCCAGACCTCGCGGTAGACGCGGGCGAGCAGTTCGCCGGCGGCTTTCTGGGCGGCATAGGGCGACAGCGGGGCAACGGGGTCGGATTCGAGCGAGGGCAGTGCCGGTTCGAGCCCGTACACGGCCGCCGAGCTGGCAAAGACCAGGCGATGCACGCCAGCGATACGGGCGGCCTCCAGCACGTTGAACGTGCCGTCGAGGTTGACCGCGTGGGCGTACTCCGGCTCCTCAATGCTGCGCACTACCGAGGCGACCGCGGCCAGATGCGCCACGGCGGCGGGAGAGAAGCGATCGATCGCCTTCCAGCAGGCGATGCGGTTGCGCACGTCCAGCGGTGCAAACTCGAAACTTCCACGCACGGCCCGCAGATTGTCGAGGCTGCCCGTGGAGAGGTCGTCGAGCGCGAGCACGTCGTGATTAAGCAGCACGAGCCGCTCGACAAGGTGCGATCCAATGAAGCCAGCGGCGCCGGTGACTGCAACTCTCATCAGAGTCATCTATCTTTCTGCTCGCCGGCGGGCTGCACCGGCCGCTTTGTGCGGCATCGGCCGACTGACACGATCCGCATCTACATTCGATCAACGAGCGCCGCCGGCCGATTATGGGGTGACAGCGACGGTGGTGCGTCCGTTCAGGCCATCGTTGTTCACATCCGTCACGATCACCGATTGCGTGCCCGCGTTCGAGAGCGTGAACGTAAACGTATGGCTGCCGTGGTCGCTGGCCTTAAAGCGATCATCGCTCGGGGTTCCGGCGTCGGGAGCCGGATCAAAGATCTCGGCGGTGGCGAGGTCGGTCTGCGGGTCGGCCGGCGAGCAGCAGCCGCCGGCGACAAGCACGCGGCCGTCGGCAAGCAGCGTGGTCGTGTGCGACGAGCGTGCCACGTTCGGGCTGCCGGTTTGCGTCCAGGCGCCCTGGGCAGGGTAATAGCGTTCAGCGCTCGGGCCGCTGACCACGAGGACCGTGCCGTCGTTCAGCACCGTCGCGGTCTGGCCGCTGCGGGGGCTGCTCAGATTTCCGGCGGCGCGCCAACTGCCGGCCGCACGGCCGGACGCCGCCTGCCAGAGCGCGAACACGAGCAGCGTAGCCAGTGCCAGGCCCACGCTGGGACGCAAGCCGCGGCCGGCCGGCGTTGCGGCGTGCGCGAGCGCTGCGCCCGTGCGGACCGCCGCGGACCGGCCAGCGTAGCCGGTTGCTTTGTGCGGGTGCATGGCACTCCTCCGTCTGCACGGGGACGCCGGGGTAAGCGCGGTTGGAGGACGCTCCAGCCGGCGCAGGCGCAATTGACATGGAGCGGGAGGGCAGTTGCGAGCCGCCGCCCCGCTGCGTGCCCGCCGGCGGGCGCGAACCGCTGATGAGCGGCCGGCAACATCTTCATATCACTGAATCGCGACCGAAAGGCACGCAGGCGGCTGCCGGCTTCCTCACAGCATCGGTTCGGCCCCTTGCGGAATTGTTGCTAGAGGCTGCGATGGCGCGCGACGATTTCGCGAAGCTGCCTGGCGGTCGCATGCCGCACGGGCCATGCCTGGCCGGGTGCGAGCGTCTTCGTGCTGGCGTTTCGACAGCCGATGCTCCGGGTTCTGCGGATCGCTGCGCTCGACCGACTTCCGTCCCGCCGCCTCGATGCAGGCGTGGGGCCGGCTGCATCCACGAGGAGTTTGCGGAGATCAACGCGTGAATCGCGGCGCGCGACGCCCGGATCAACGCTGGCTTGAGGCGCTGATTGTCCTGAGGACGCTGCAGGCCGCTTCGTGCCGGGGATGAGCCGTGCGCTCCGAGCAGCTTGCCTGAGAGCGGTTGCCGCCGCAAATAGCGGCGGGCGCCGCGCCTGCCGAAGTACGCGCCAAAGCGGTGCAGGCTATACGAACTATGCTTCGCCAACTGATGCGCCTGGGATTGACAGCGCCGCGGGACCGGAGCATGTTCTACTGAATCGCAACAAACGCGCAGCCAAACGGCAACCCACTCGTGCAGAGAAGGAGAGAGCCATGCGCATGCATCTGGCAGCGGCGGGCCTGGGTGCGGCGACGCTCCTGTTGCTCGCACCTGCTGTGAGCCCCGCCAATGCACAGAGCGCTACGGCGCGCCTGCGCGCCGTCAACGTGGTAAGCGGAGTACGAGCGATCAACGTGATCGTTGATGGTCAGGAAGCCATCCGCAACATACCGTATCGCTCGGCCAGCCCGTACATCCCGCTCAGCGCGGGCGCACATGCCGCCGCCGTTGAACCGGTTCCCGCCGTAGGCGCATCGCTCGGCGCCGCGGTGAGGCTGAACGACGGCATGGCGCAGACGCTCGTGGCCACCGGCGGCAGCGGCGCCAGCCAGGCGATTTTGCTGGCTGACGACGATACCACGCCGGCGCCGGGCAAAGCTCGTGTGCGCTTCGTCCACGCGAGCCCGGACACGCCGGCCGTGGATGTCGCGGTGCCCGGCAAGCCGCCCGTCTTCTCCAATGTGTCGTACGGTCAGTCGCAGGGGCCGTTCGAGCTGGATGCGCCGCACACCTACGCCCTCGACATCCGCCTGGCCGGAACGGATACCGTCGTGTTGCACGACCCGAACGTCACCGTTCTGGACGGGCAGGTTGTGACGCTTTTCACCACCGGCGCGATGCAGAACAACACGCTGTCATGGATTCCTGTGCTGTATGCCGGACCCGGCATGAGTGCCGCCAGCATGCCTGCCACCGGAATGGGGCCGAGCGGCCGTCGGATGGCCTGGACGCGCCCGGCCGCGCTGCTGTTGCTGGTGATCGCCATGTTCGCGTTGGGCGCAGCACGACTTGTCGAGCGAACGAGCGCCGTTCGACGGGGCTAATCGGCCGGCTCGCGGGCCTGCCTCGACAGGCAGGAATGCTCGCAGGTTGACGGCCGGCAGGCGGATTCCGGCGGCAGCTCCGGCCGAGCCCGCATACAGGGGCATACGTGAATAGCTGGCCAACTGGAGATCGCACCACGCTGAGTTGGGAACGCCTCGTCACGGCCGTGGTTTGGCTGGCGGTGATCATCGCAACGGTTGGTCTGACGCGGCACGAACTGCAGCGCGAGCGGACACGGCCGGTACAACGAGCGGAAGTCACCGGCCCGGTCGCGGCAAATGATCCGTATCCCAGGGCCGAGCCTGCGGGTGCTCAGGTCCAGGTCGTCACGCCGGCCGTACCAGCAACGGCAGCGCTGCCGGCCGCTTCGCCCATCGCTGCCGCCGTTGCCGCGACGCCGGAGGACGCCGCGGACGCGGTGCAGCGGTTGCACCCGGGCGCACGGGTGATTCGTTCGATCGATGTGCCTGGACCGAGGGCGGGTGCGCCGGCCGGATCCGGGGCACGTGCGGTTGTTTATGGGGAACTGTCCGGCGTGGACGGGTGCGCACAGCCCTTCATCGACGTGCTGCGAGCGGACGGGCACAGCGGCCTCGCGCTGGCCTGGTCAGCCAATGGCAGCGGCGCGTCCGGCGGTGCGCTGATCAGTCAGGTCCGGCGCGACACGGGGGGCTGTTACCCTGCGGTCGATCGCTTCGACTGGGTTACGCCCGCAGCGGGCAGGGCAGCGGTCGCGCTGGTCGTCGTTGCGCTCGCGGATGGCTCCCGACGTATCGCGCTGCTGGACGCCGGCGGGCAGGGCGGGACGATAGGGCTGGTGTACGACGGGCGCACAGGGCCGGCCGCGGCGGTTACCGAGACCGGCAGCGACCCGCTGACGCTGGAGGTGCGCGAGGAACTGCCGCCGCCGCCGGGCGCCGGGCTGCCAGCCGGTGTCAGCGTTGGACAGCGGACATGGACCCTGAGCTGGGCCACGAGCGGCTTCGCTGCTCAGGAGGTTAGCGTCGCGCTCAACTGCACGACGGGCGCCGTCGTCAACGTGTCCGGCATCGAGCCGATTTGGACGGTTGGTGTCCGCTGCGCCGGCGGCAAGCGGTACGCCGCCATTGATATCTCCGGCACAACGCAACTGGTCGGTGGCTTCAGTGCTTCCAGCCTGCGTCCGGGAGACGACGTGAGCTTCACCATCGCGCCGGAGCAGGCGATCGCGTCGGTGCGGGCGTCGGCGCTTCCCGTTGCCGCGAGCGTTGGGTCGGTGGCTGCCGCGCTGCGTGAGGGCGCGGTCGCCGCGACATCGCGCCTCCTTCGCCCGGCGTCTCGCCGGTCGGCCCGCTGAACGCGAGCGACCGTGTCGGAGTCCGCGCCAGGTACGACCAGGGCGGGGGTGGCGCCCTCAGGCGTCGCGTCGCTCCCAGCGCTCGAAGAGCACGGTGAGGTCCCACGTGGCCAGCACGGGGATGCCGACCACCACGATCGCGATGAGCAGCAGGGCAGGCATGAGCACCGTCTCGTCACTCAGCGGCGTGCGGGACGCGGCGGCTACAAGTGCGCGGCGAGCCCGTTCAAGGTGTTGCTGATGCCGCCCTTGAACGCCGTCAGCCCTGCGACACAGAGCACGGCCACCAACGCCAGAATGAGCGCGTACTCGGCGAGGCTCTGGCCCTGCTCGTGACCGTCCCGCCGCGCCACGCGGTCCAGGATGGTGAGTGTCAGGCGCGCGATCAGCATCGGGTCTCTCCTTGCCGCAATCACCTGCGTGCTACGCTGCCGTAACACCGCTGCACAGCACAGCAATCGGCAGGGTGCGGCGCCAATTGAGGATGACGCGCGATTCTGCCCCTGCCAGCAGCGCCTCAACCGTGCGCCGTCCAAGGGCGTCCGTTCCACCACCGCCCGGGCGGGGACGCATGGCGGATGACCGCCCGGTTACGCACCGGCCAGCGCCGGCCGCACCGTGCGGCGCGCCGTTCACGCCTGGCCCGCCGCCGACACCGAACGGCTCTGGCGTATCGGCACCATCGTCCCTCGACTGCAGCGCGCACCGGGGGACAAGGTGCGCGGCTGTTCCTCTTTCGTTGCTCAACAGCACTGTTCAGGAACGGAGCCTCCTCGATGATCAGGGCATCGGACGTATCGTCGTTGGAGCAAGGCGGTGACGCCATGTAAGCTGCAGGATTGCCCGCCGGCGCGTCGGGCTCTGGTCGCGCCACGCCGGGTTCTCCCGGCACCTGTTCATCGGCGCTTTCGTACCTCTCTCACCGGTTTTGTGCCATTCATGAGGATATCTGCCATGCTGACCGTCGTGTCGATTCTGTCGCTCCCCTTCCTTCAAGCCAGCACTTGCTCCGAGGACGCCGAGGCCGGCCAGGGCCTGGTCGAGTACGGCCTGATCCTGGCGCTGGTGGCCGTGCTCTGCATCGCTGCGCTCACCACGCTCCAGGGCGGCATCAGCAGCACGCTCAACAGTGTGACGAGCAGTCTCTAACGCTGCAACCCGCCGCGGTGTGGCCGTGGTTACACCGGCACAGGTGTGGCAGACGGCGCCACTGGGGTTATACCCTGCGGTGCCCGAAAATGAGGGTGGTCCATGCGTTCCCTCAGCTTTCCCGGCGCATGCTCGGGCTCGTGTTGCTCCTGACCGGCACGGCGCTGCGGCTCGGGCTACGCGAGCGCGGCACGGCGCAGGCGTTTGAGGCCTGGTGCTTCGATGTCCCGGTCGTCGCCATCGCCGGCGTGTCGGTGCAGACGACCACCGGCACCTACAACGACCCCACGGTCGTCGAGCGCATCGCCAGGAAGGCGACCTACGTCTACGAACTGCCGAAGGGTGTCTCCGGCCAACTCCTCAGCCAGACGCGCAACTACTTCAAGGAGAAGGTGCAGTTCGCCGAGAGCAGCGTCGCCTGGACGCCGGGTCAGCCGATCCCGGTGACGCTGGTGACCACGTATTAGAGCAAAGCGCCGCTGACGCGCTGACGATCCCGATCGCTGCCGGCGCCCGCAGAGGCGGCGGGCGCCCTGGCGCAGCGATGCGCGCTCGTGTTCCGGGCGAGCGCGCACCGCCGCGGCGTTGGGCGGAGCCGTGCCAGGCTTAGCGACAGGGAACGCGATAGGCGTCAAGGCTTAAGTGCTTGAGCATGGCGTTGAAGTCCAGCGCGTTTGCCTGCGGGCAGAACTGGCTGGTCGAGAGGTTGTACTCGACCTCAAAGACTGCTTTGCCGGCGCTGATGAACGGCTGAAGCGCGCTGCATTCGCCGTACTGGAAGCACTGCTCGTTGACCGCAAAGTCGAAGGCAGGCAGCAGATCGCCCACCTGGTCGAGATCGTTCTTGAGCGCAACCGACAGTCCGCGTGCGTGTGCCTGGTTCGCGATCCAGGTGTTGAAGTTGATCTGATCCTGGTACGTCAGGGAGAAGCCGGTGCTGTTCGCGTAGCCATCCACGTTATCGGGCTCGATTGCGTCGAACCCCTTCTGCTTGCAGAGGTCCATGCGTGCGGTCATGATCGGCCCCAGCAGGTCGATGCGGCGGATGTCCAGCCACTTCTCGCCCGGCCAGCCGTTTCCCGCACCGAGCACGCCTGCCGGGAACTGCGCGGCGTCGGGGCGCCAGTTCTCGTACGTACCGGCGCTGATGTAGCAGATCGCCCGGCGTCCCTGTGCATGCAGGCTGGTGACGGTGGCGGCGCTGGTCTCGAACAGATCCACGTCGTACACCGCGGCGTTGACACTGAGATCGACATTCCCGTCCAGCTCCCACTGCCACGATGTGTTGAGGGCCGGATACCAGATGCCTCCACCCGTCGGTTGCGCGGCCGTGGTGAAGCCGATCCAGCGGGCTGCTGGGCCGCAGGCCGCACCGTTGCAGGCCTGCACGGTCCAGTAGTAAAAGTGGCTCGCCTGTAAAGCGGCGCTCGCCGTGAGGTTGACCGTTACGGCCGGCGTACTCTGCTTGAACGTCATTTGGCTGGCGGAAGGGTCCCAAACAGAGGCCGTATAGAGGGTCGAACCCGGTGTGGCGCCGCGGGCCGCGCTCCATTGCAGGGCGGGGGTGAGGCTGACGTTCTGGGCTCCCTCGACGGGCGACAGGAGTGCCGGCGCGCCGAGGCCCGCCGCCGTGGTAAATCCGATCCAGCGGGCGAGCGCGCCGCAGGCCATGCCGTTGCAGGCTTGTACCGTCCAGTAGTAGAAGTGGCTCGCCTGCAGGCCGGCGCCGGCCGAGACGTCTGCGGTCAGAGTCGTGGTGCTTTGCTGGAACATCATTTTGCTGGCGGAAGGATCCCAGACAAAGGCGGTGTATACGGTGGAGCCGGGCGTGGCGCCGCTGGCTGCGCCCCATTGCAGCGTAGGCGTCGGGCTGACGTTCTGGGCTCCTTCCGCTGGCGACAGGAGCGCCGGTATGCCGAGGCCCGCCGCGGTCGTGAAACCGATCCAGCGGGCGAGGGCCGAGCAGTCGGCGACGGTGCATGCCTGGATGCTCGCGTAGTAGAAGTGCCCGCCCGTGAGCGGGCTTGCTGCCGGCACCGCTGCCGAGGTGCCGGACGTTGATTGCTGAAACGCCATCGCGCTGGCGGCTGGGTCCCAAATGAACACCGTGTACTGCGCGGCCTCCGCAACCGCGCCCCAGCGCAGCGTCGGGGTGATGCTCACGCTCGTCGCGCCCTCGATTGGCGCACTGAGTTGCGGTGTCTGCAGCGTAGACCGTGTGGTGAAACCGAGCCAGCGGGCATAGTTGGAGCAGGAAGAAGCGTTACAGGAGACCACGCTGTAGTAGTAGAAACGGCCGCGCTGCAAAGCATTGCCGGCCGGGACGCCGGCCGAAAGCGCGCTGGTTGTCACCTGCCAGGCCAAGACGACAGCCGCCGGATCCCAGATGTACGCCGTGTACGAGGTGGCGCCGGCAGCAGCGTTCCAGGCGAGCGTCGGCGTCAGGCTGACGTTCGTCTGCCCTTCCGCAGGCGAGACGAGTTGGGGTGCGGTGAGGGCGTCGGCGCTGTCACGTGCGGGGTCCGCTGAGAGGCGCGGCCATTCGCGGTGAACTGAGTGACCGGCAGCGGCGAGGATGGGTGTCGCAGAAGCCGCGTGTGCGCTGCCGCGACTCAGCAGCAAGGGCGTCAGTGCCAGCACTGCAGCCATGGCGGCGAGCGCCGGCGCAGCGACGCGCAGGCGTGTCGGGTTGCGAAACATGCATCGTCCTTTCTGCTCGCCCGCGCATGCGCGACCGAGGTGTCAGCAGATCGAACCTCCGGACAGCGGAGCAGAGCGCCGAGGAGGCGTGCGTAGGAAGGTGCCAGGGGGGCCATCTATGTGCGGAGTGCGTGGGCGATGCCAGGCCGCTGGCCGCGAAGCCGCGCCCAGCGTGGTCGCGAGCTGCCGCGCGCTATGCCCATGCTGGCGAGGAGGATCGCGGAAGACGGAACGATCGGACCCGGCGCCTCGGGGGCGTCGCTCGACAGATCCGCGTGGACCACGGAACGAGAGGGAGCTGGCCTCGGCGAGCGGATTCGCGGTTAGCCGCGCACGATGTCCGCGATACGTCGGGCTGTGCAGGGCAGCTCCGTAAACGGGGAACCGGAACGCGGACCGGCCCCGAGAAGGGATTCCGTATGCAGCGGCGGGATGGCGAAGAAGCGGCTGCATGACGGGTCAAGCAGAAAGTCTTTGCAGCGAATACTCCATGTGCGAATTCATCGGTGCACCGGGGCCAGCATAACAGTGGTGCAACCTGATGTCTGCGGTACCGCGTTTCAATGTTATAGCATCACAGCGACCTGAGGGAGAGAGCAGTGTGCGGGGCGGGGACGGCGCTGAGCGGCGGGGATGCCTGTGGACATAGCCGGTCCGCTGGCGAACTCGTGCCAATTCGTCGTGGGCGTATGTGGATCCTGAGCGGTCGCCCGGCGCGCCGTCGATGAATCGGTCAAGGCGGAGCGATGATCGTTGGCGAGATACCGTGGTCTGGCCAGGGCTGATGATCCAACTGGTTCATGGATGCCGGCTGCCTTTGGCCCGTCGCTCCGAGCGGCGATAGCCGGCTATGCCGGTGCCTGACGCCCATCAAGCGGCGCGGACCCGCGGCCAGCGCTGCGGCTGTATCAGCGCGCGGCGTACTCCCGCACCGACCTCCGTCGCTGTGCGTCAGCGCCCGCTTTGATAGCCGGCGGCGTTCGCCGCGGCCAGGTTCACGTAGCAGCTCACGGGCGCCATCGTCGCGTAGCGGCCGCTCGTCACGTCATAGGCACGATTCTGCGCCGTCACTTTCACCGGGAAGTCCACCGGGCAGCCGTTATCGATCGGCCCCACGCTTAGTGGCGGCGGCGTTGGCGCTGCCGTCGCTTCCGGCGTCGGCGAGGCGGTCGGTTCAGGCGTCGGTGAGGATGTCGGGCCTGGCGTCGGGCTCGGCGACGGCGTTGGGCTGGGCGACGGCGACGGGCTCGGCGTGGGAGCTGGCGTCGCGGTCACGACGGGCGACGCCGTGGCACGGGAGTTCGGCGCTGGGCGCTCGATGCCAACCGCGCCGCGCGCGATTGCGGACCCCGCCGGGGAGGGCGTCGGCGGCAGCACGGTGCCGAAGGCACTGACCCCGCTGCCTACCTCGCCTTTGCGGTGGCTTTGCTGGCTGCCGCCGAGGGCGAAGACACCGGCAGCCGCAAGGGCGGCGATCAACGCCGCGGCCAGCACGATCCTGCCACGGCCGCCGCGCCGCCGCCGCTTCGATGCCGGCGGCAGCATGTCGAGACGCACCGCGCGCGGCGCCTTCGGCTCTTCCACGGCGAGCCCAACATGCTCGCGGTGCCGCGGGCAGTCTGCCTCGATCAGCGCCTGCGCGGCCTGCGCGGCGCGCTGCAGATCGTCGAGCGAGGCGCCCTCCGGCACGTCAAGCGGAAAGCCGCGCAGGCAGAGCGGACAGCGTACGGTGCGGGCGTCGGTGTCATCGCTGTGCTCGGCGCTCTGGGCACGCTCGCCCGCGCGCTCCAACAGATCGTCCAGCGTGCCGGCCTCGTCGGGCAGCGTCGCGGTGCCGATCGCCATCGTCGCCGCGCGGTCGCCCAGACGACGCAGAAAGCCGAGCGCCGCTTTGCGGTTTGTTTCGGGCAGCACAGCGGCCAGGCGCGGTTTGTGTCCGCCGAGCCGTCCCAAAATGTCGCAACTGCGCAGGGTGTGGGTGAGGATCTCGCCCGCCAGCGGCAGATCGGTGGCCGTTTTCAGGTCGAAGACGGCCACCGTCAGCGGCCGGCGGTAGCGCCGCGCCCGCTCGACCTCTTCGCTGGCGCGCGCGGCGAAAACCGCGGGGTCAAGCATCCCTTCGGCCAGCGGCGCGTTCTGGCGCTCCAGATGCCGGCCGGCGGCGGCGGCCGCGTGCGCGAGGACGCCCTCCAACAGCACCGATCGTTCGTCGTTGGCAACCAGCGCGATCAGTGCGCCCTGTATGCCGCGTGAGCCGTCGATCGCCATGCACAGCGCGGCCGAGGTGCCGCAACGCACTTCCAGCGCGGCACAGGTGCGCGCCCCCCAGGCCTGTCCGAGCGTCGCGGCCAGCGGATACGGGGCAAGGGCCTCGGGCGGTGTGAAGCGGAACGCCGCCAGCGGTACGCCAAGTTGATCGAGTGGCATCGCCTTCGCCGAGGCGTCGAGCAGCGCGGCGAGCTGCCACTCGTCGCTGGTGGTGTCGCGCACGAGCGCCAGCAGGCAGCAGGCCGCATCAAGCCGGCGCGCCGTGGCCACCGTCGCTCGCAGCACTCCGGCGAAGTGCGGCTGCCTGTGTACCTCGAGCGTATTCCAGAGCGAGACCGCCGCGAGGTGCTCGCCCGGCGCCGGATCGACCGGCTGTGCGTTCATCGCGCCCTCCCGGCGACACCCGTGCCTCTGGCATGAGTATCGGCCGGGAGGGTCGCAGGCTTTACCCAACCGTTACACGCGAAACAGCCGTTCTCACGGCGCAAGACGGTTGAGATCGCGGGGAAACAGCGTCGTCTCGCGGATATTCGCCGCGCCGATCAGGCGCGCCACGAACCGCTCCAGGCCGATGGCGAAACCGCCGTGCGGCGGCATGCCGAACTTGAACGCCTCCAGATAGCCGGCAAAGTCCGCCGGATCGAGCCCCCGGCCCGCAAGCGCGGCGAGATAGTCGGCGTAGAGATGCAGGCGCTGACCGCCCGTCACCAACTCCAGTCCGCGGAAGAGCAGGTCGAAGCTGTTGGAGAAGGCCGGACGCCGCGGGTCCGGGTGCGTGTAGAAGGGCCGCTTCTCCATCGGATAGCCGGCGACGAACAGAAAATCGGAGCCGTGCTCGCGCCGCGCCCACTCGCCCAGCCAGCGCTCGTGCGCCGGCGCCAGGTCCGGCTCGCCACGCGGATCCTCACGGGTCTCCCTGGCCAGCAGCTCCTGCGCGTCCGCGAAGTGCATGGCGGGAATCGTCTCGGGCACGTCCGGCAGCGCGACGCGCAGCAGGCTCAACTCGGACGCGCAGCCCTCGGCAACGGCGGCCAACATACCGCGAATCACGCCTGAGAGCACGGCCATCACGGTCGCGTGGTCTTCAATGAAGCCAAGCTCGGCGTCGAGCGAGACGTACTCGTTCAGATGGCGCGGGGTGTCGTGCGGCTCGGCGCGGAAGACCGGCCCGACCTCGAACACCCGCTCGAACACGCCGACCATGATCTGCTTGTAGAACTGCGGGCTCTGCGCCAGAAACGCCGGGCGGCCGAAGTAGTCGAGCCGAAAGACGTTGGCGCCGCCTTCCGTGGCGGAGCCGACCAGCTTCGGCGTTTGAATCTCGATGAAGCGCCGCGCCCGCAGCGTGCTGCGAAAGCCTTCCATCGCGGCTGCCGCGATGCGGAAACGCGCCCGCTGCGCCGGATGGCGCAGGGTCAGCGGCGCGTGGTCAAGCAGCGTCGGCAGCAGCGCCTTGATCGTGGGACGGAAGAGGTCGAAGGGCGGCGGCTCTGCTGCGGGCGCGATCAGGTCGATGCTCGGCTCGTGCAGCTCGACGCCGCCGGGCGCCTGCGGCATTGCCACAGCCAGCCCTTCGACCGTCAGCACCGACTCAGCGTTGAGCGCGGCCAGGGATTCATCCAGCGCCCGGTCGTGCACTACCACCTGGGCCAGGCCGCTCGCGTCACGCAGCACGAGGAACGTGACTTCGCTCAGGCGGCGCAGGCGATGCAACCAGCCCTGCAGGCACACACGCTCGCCGGCATGCGCCGGCAGCTCAGACGCCAGAATCCGTTCCACGATGACACCTCCGACCCGCGGCGTTCCCGCCGCGGACTACAGCAACGCCCCCTCGTCGTGCGGACGAGGGGGCGCCCGTGGTGCCACCGCACTTCACCGCGCCGGCCGGAACGCAGTCCGGCCCGCCGCCGTGCCTTTGGCGCGGACAGCGCGCGGCCTTGACGCCCGCTAACGGGGGCCAGCCGGCAGGGCTTCGGGGCAAAGTCGCCCGTTCTTCCCGGCACTCGGGAGGGTCTTCGCGCGAGGCTGGAGACCGCCTTCACAGCTACGGCGGCTCTCTGCGCTCCAGCGCGTCCCGCTACTTTTCTCCGTCGTCGCGTTGGCGATGCAGGCGCGGTGCTCGCGCCGTTGTCTGACGATCATAGGCGCAAACAGACCGCGCGGGAAGCGTTCGCCGCACGCATCCGGCGGGACTTCGCGGGCACGGTGGGACCAACGCCGACGAAATCGTATGGTGAACGAAGCTCCACCCGCAGGAGGATCACTGATGACCTTCGCTTCTTCCGCGCTGCCTCTGCTGCCGATGACGCTGCCGGGCGAGCAGCGCTCCGCCGCCGGCCTGCGCCAGTTCGTGGCCGCCCATTCCAACGTCCGCTTTGTTTCGCTGGTCGGCGTCGATCTCGGCGGCAACGAAACCGACGAGCGCATCCCCGTCTCGACGTTCCTGCCCGATGCGGAAACGTTGCTGACCGGCGGTGTGCAGACCGACGGCTCCAGCGTCGTGCTGCCCGGCATCGCCACGCTGAACGACGGCAAGGTTGATCTGATTGCCGACCCGGCGGCCCGCTGGACCGTGGATTACAACGACGACTATCGCGACGAGGCCACGGGCCAGCCAGTCGGCACGGTGAAGATCCCGGCGTTTTTGGAGCACGCCGGCAAGCATGTCGATGCCCGCGCCGTGCTGGCGCGGGCCGAAGCATCGGCGCAGCGGCGGCTGACCGCGCTGTTCGCCGCGCACCCTGAGGCGGCGCGGGCGCTCGACTTCGAGCCCGCCGATGTTTCCGTCGTGCTTCTGACCAGCGCCACAGAGCTCGAGTTCTGGGTGCGCACGCCCGGCACGCGCGAGGAGGTTGAGCAGCTCGCCGTCTCGCAGGCGCTGCAGGAGCAGTACTGGAAGCCGACCAAAGGCGCCGTGCGCACGGGGCTGGAGCGGGCCTTGACGCTGCTTGAGGCCAGCGGCCTGCGTCCGGAGATGGGCCACAAGGAGGTCGGCGGCATCGATGCGCGGCTCGCCGGATCGCAGGGCATCGCCGTGATGGAGCAGATCGAGATCGACTGGCGCTTCGCCACCGCGCTCGAGGCGGCCGACAACGAGCTGCTGGCCCGATCGCTGATCGCCCGCGCCTTCCGCTCGGTCGGGCTTGAGGTCACGTTTCTGGCGAAGCCGATCGAGGGCGTGGCCGGCAGCGGCGAGCACACGCACGTCGGCATCGCCGTGCGCCTCAAGGACGGCACGATCAAGAACCTGTTCAGCGCTGCCGAGCCGGAGCGAGACTATCTCAGCTCGATCGGCTGGGGCGCGCTGATGGGCCTGCTGCGCCGCTGGGATGTCGTCAGCCCCTTCGTCACCTGCTCCACCGACGCCTTCAACCGGCTGAAGCCGGGCTTCGAGGCGCCGGTCTGTGCCGTAGCCGCCGTGGGCCACACGGTGGAGGAGCCGTCGCGCAACCGCAGTGTGCTGGCCGGGCTGGTGCGCGACCGCGCCAATCCGCTGGCGACGCGCTTTGAAGTGCGGGCGCCGAATCCGCACACGAACAGCTATCTCGCCATCGCCGCGATGTACCAGGCGATGCTCGACGGGATCGCCTATGCGCTGAAGTCCGGCCGTTCGGCCGGCGAGCTGCAGGCAGAGCTTTCAAAGAAACCTGGTGAGCCAGGCGGTTATCTGGAGACGGAGCGCGCCTACCGCAGCGAGGCCGACGTGTTCGAGCACTACGACCAGATCGAGCGCGATCGCCTCTTCGGCAAGCCGCCGGCCACGGTCTTCGAGACGCTGCGCACCCTGAAGGCGAGCGCCGCTGGCCGAGCCGTACTTTTGGCCGACGGCGTGTTCGACGAGCGCACGATCGACTCGTATGCCGAGGCGATGCGCACGCGCTGGCTGCTGGAACTGAGCGAGCGCATTCTCAGCGCCAACATGGAGGCCGTGCGCGAGTGTCGCCGTATTCACGCCGGCGACGAGAGCGAGCTGCTCGGTGAACTGTGGAGCGACGTCGATGCGCTGCGCCGGCAACTGATGCAGGACAGCCGGCTTGAACCGTCGCTCTTCTCGCGCGTACGCGACGCGATCGCCCGCGGCGACGATGCCGAGGTTTCAGCGCTGCAGCAGGAGATGAACGAGCAGATGGGCGAGCTGCGGCGGCGCTACGCGGCCTACACGCGCAACGTGCTGGACCCGCTGCCGCTGCCGGTGGCGGCGGATTCGCTGCGCATCTTCTCCGCCGTCACCGCCAGCGGCGCCGAGGTTTGAGCGGACATGGGACCGCTGATTCACAAGGTGGATAGCATCCAGCTTTCGGTGCCGGACCTGGAGGCGGGGCTGGCGTTTTACCGCGACCGGTTGGGCCACCAGCTCGTCTGGCGCAGCGAGGACGCCGCAGCCCTGCGTCTGCCCGAAAGCGACGCCGAGTTGGTGCTGCAAACGGAGCGGCCCGGCCCCGAGATCGACCTGCTGGTCGATTCCGCCGACGAAGCGGCCGCGCGGTTCGCCGCGGCCGGCGGCAGGATCGTGGCTGGGCCGTTCGAGATCGCGATCGGCCGCTGCGTCGTGGTCGCAGATCCGTGGGGCACGCGGCTGGTCTTGCTCGACATGAGCAAAGGCCCGCTGCGCACCGACGCCGAAGGCAACGTGATCGGCGCAGGGCAGGCGGATGATGGTTTGTGATAGCGTATGAACATCAGGAGCACGGGTGAGTCAGAGAACGAGGCACACTATGGCGGTCGAACACGAGCTCGATCTGATCACCGTGGCCGAGGCGGCCCAGCTGCTGCGCGTGAGCAAGGTGACAATTCGTCGCTGGCTCGCGCAGGGAAGAGTGCAGCTGTATCACGTTGGTCCGCGTGCTGTACGACTCCGACGTGGCGATCTTTTGAGCATTGTGACACCGGTTGCTCCCTCAGTTTCCGTTGCCGCGGGCACAACCGACGATGCTGGTGTCGCGCTTCAGCTCCCAAGGCTGACCCAGAAGCAGGTGGAACGTGGTTGGGCGGCCGTCGAGCGGGCCCGCAAGCATATGGCGGAGATGCGAGCCGCGAGGGGGGGGCAACCGCTTGGCGAATCCTGGCCGATCATCCGCGCGGCCAGAGAGGATCCATCTCGCCATTGGTGAGCACCGCGCCCGTCGTCGTTGACGCCAGTGTGGCGGTGAAGTGGGTGCTCGATGAGAGTGATGCCGAACGAGCAGAGGCGCTGCTCACGGATTGTTTGCGAGCGGCTCGCGTGATTGCAACGCCGCCCCATCTCCACAGCGAGGCTGGCAACGCCATCTATCAGCGCACGCGCATCTCCGAGGTCACACTTCGACTTTCTCCGGCCGACGCGATCGAGGCATTGTCCGAGCTTCTCGAAGTGCCGATTGAACTGATCGCGCCACACGGTTTGTACGAGCGTGCGCTGGCCTTCGCGCAACTGCACGGCCTACCGAGTATCTACGACGCGCTCTACGTCGTGCTCGCCCAGCTGCTCGGCGCCGAACTGTGGACCGCCGACCAGCGCCTGCTCACCGCAGTCGGCGGCGCCGCGCCGTGGGTGCGGGCCATCCGTGACTATCCAGCTAGCTAACGCGGATCGCTGCGCCCACCCTATGTGATGTGATACCGTGAGAGTAGCACGCCATGCCGTGCCTGTTTGAACGGACGATGCAACGATGAGCAATATCCGTCTGCGGCTTCCCGAGATCCGCGCCCGCCGGCGCCTGTCGCAGCGCCAGGTCGCGGCCGCGGCTGGCGTGCGCCCAGACACCGTCTCGGCGCTGGAGCGCGGCGCCGTGCACGGCATTCAGTTCGAGACGCTGGCCCGCCTCTGCGATGCTCTTGGCTGCGAGCCCGGCGACCTGTTTGAACTGGACCGCAACGGCGGCTCAGTCGCGAATAGCGATCGCACAGACGAAGCGGCGCAAATCGCCGCGCTGCGCGCGCAGATCAAGCCGTTAACCGATGAGGAGCGGCGGCGAGCACTCGAATGGCTCGAAGAGGCTACGAAGTCCTCCCAGGAGCTACTCGCGCGGCGTGGTGGCGTGCCGTTCGCTGAGTCGTGGCCGATCATCCGCGAAGCACGCGAGGACCCGAGCCGGCATTGGTAGCGACCACAGCGGATACGCCCGCCGTTGTCGATGCGAGCGTGGCGTTCAAGTGGGTGGTCGGCGCGGAGGTCCACGAGGAACAGGCACGAGCATTGCTGGCTGACAGCCTGCGGTCCGGGACGCCGCTCGTTTGTCCTCCACACCTCTTCGGCGAGGTCGCGAACGGATTGTACCAGCGTGCGCGGACGAATGACCCCAGAAGACATCTAACCCAGGACCAGGTCCTGATCGCGATCCAACGGCTGGTTTCTTCACCGCTGCAGCCCGTGGCCCCACCAGCGCTGTATCGGGAAGCCTTCCGGCTTGCGCGGCAATACGCGCTGCCCAGCCTCTACGACGCGCTCTACGTTGTACTCGCCCAGCTACTCGGCGCGGAGCTATGGACGGCAGACCAGCGCCTGCTCACCGCGCTCAGCGGCACCGCGCCGTGGGTCACGGCGATTGACACCTATCCAATCCAGTAGGCAACCAGGCTGCGAATCGCGTCGCCCCTTTTCCCTGCTCACGATCCGGATTCCGGAGGACAGGCACCGATTGCTCTTGACAGACTTCTGAAACGCCCCGACACTGACTGCACCCACAAGCCAGGTCAGGAGCCCCGTTATGTTATCTGCCCCCCCCGCATAGACTGTTTCGTGCACTGATTGCGGTCGTCGCTCTCTCGCTGCTGACAGGAGCTTGCTCCGGCGGGGCGAGCCCCGGCGACCACTACCAGCGGGGGTTGCAAGCCGAGCAGAAGGGCGATTGGGACAGCGCCCGCAAAGAGTTCGACGCCGCCAAGAGCTATCAGGACGCGGCGGTTCACGCGGCAAAAGCCCAACAGAATGCCGCTACGGTCTCCGCCGCCTACGACCGCGGCAACACCGCCTTTAACAACCAGCAGTGGAACGACGCGCTGGCGCAGTTCAACGCCGTCCTCGCGCTCTCGCCTTCTTACAAAGACGCCGCGGCCAAGAGGGCGAAGGTGACACAGCAACTCGATGCGTTGGTCAGCGATGGCTCCGCGAAGCTGGCATCAGGCGACTTCCAGGGGGCGCAGACGGCCTATAAGGCGGCAGGCAGCTATCAAGGATCCAACCAGAAGGCGTCCGACGCCGGCACCGCCGCGGGCGCGTACGACGCGGCACAGAAGGACATCGCCGCGCAGAAGTGGTGGGAGGCCTATTCGCAGCTCGCGATCGTGGTGAAGCTCGATCCCGGCTTCAAGGATGCTCAGACGCAGCTCCAGACAGCGCAGGGCAAGCTCGACGGCTTCATCGCCGACGGCGACGCGAAACTGAAGGCCGGCGACATCAAGGGCGCAATCGACGCCTACGCGCAGGCAGGTGGCTACCAACAGGCCGACCAGAAGGTCTCCGCGCTCAACGCCAAGATCACCCGGCTCGACGGGCTCTACGGCCAGATGACGGCCAACGCCCAGGCCGGCAACTGGGCCGACGCGCTCGACGAAGCCTCAAGCATCCTCAGCGACACGCCGAGCTATCGCGATGTGAAAGCCAAGCGCGACGGCTACCTTGAGCAGATCTACGCTGCGGCCGGCATTGCAGAAAGCCAGAGCGATTGGAAGGAGGTCATCCGCCTCTACGGCATCCTTCAAGCCAAGGAGCCGAACTACAAGGATGTGAACGAGAAGCTGGCCGCCGCGCGCATCGCCGCCGTGCCGAAGCCCGGCACCGTGGTCTACGAGGCTGATTGGTCGAAGGGTCTGAGCGGATGGACGAACACTGGAGGATGGCGGAGCCTCAATGGCATGCTGATCAACGATGGATCAAATACGGATCACGGAGAGTGGAAGGCCAGTTGGGTTCCCGCGCCGTTTGACCTCAGCGGAATGACCAATTACGCCGTCGAGGTGGAAGCACAGATACTTACCATTCCCGGATGTGGTGACTTTAAGATCGTCGCCAGGAGTTCATACGAAGGCGGAATCGGGACGTGCAATGGCGGAAACAGTGTGGCGATCGTCTCGCTAAACGGCGATACGATGGATGGTACTAGAGCGTGTCTGAAAAATGTTCGAACCATCGTTCCGTGGCTGGTCGTGAGGCCTCTTCTCACCCTCGCCACGCGTGGGAGGGGCCGCCGAAACCGGCAATCCAATGCGGGCTACGGCCGCCCGTCGATTATTCAGACACGCCCTAGTACTACAGTGACCATTATCGCCTACGGTGCGGGAGTCACGCTCACGACAGAGGCCGCCACGCCTGCGGCGGCGGCCGTTTTGAGCACGAATAGAGGCCGTTCCCATGAAAGGGTCACTGTAAAACTAGCAGGGTGCTGAAAAGGGTAGCAGGGATCGCCAATAGGCGCGCATGGCTGTACCATTTCGTCAGGACACGGGCGAGGTGGGCGATGCGCGGCGAGCAGGATCGGCAGGTCGCGATGTTGCTGGGCGTG
>Ga0207416_1002394_pt1 | contig 20645 bp, 22 predicted proteins | sample PaiPotPPM11metaG_FD_184107 | JGI IMG/M metagenome (GOLD analysis project Ga0207416, IMG submission 184107) | Iron sulfur acid spring bacterial and archeal communities from Banff, Canada, to study Microbial Dark Matter (Phase II) - Paint Pots PPM... ...
GGGTTACCCCATCTCGCTCGGCCGGCAACGTGCCGAGGAGCCAGGCGGTGGAGTGTATCCCGGGTGGCGGGTATGGATACGCGTAGACCACATGAGGGACGCCGGCCGCCTCGAGGACGGGCCGAGGATCCTGGACCGTCCAGGCGACCGCGAGGTCGACCCCTTCCAGCCAGTTGCGCAGCTCCCGGCTGAGCATACCGGAGAAGAGTCCGGCAAACATGGGAGCCTCGATTCGCGCGACGGCGTCGACCATCGAGCCTGCAACGCTCCAGATCTCGGGCCGGCCAAGCGCCTCGATCGAGGCGTGTGGATAGTAGCAGCGCAGAACGTGAATGGCAGGGAGCGTCAGGACCACGTCACCCAGTGCACCGCTGCGCAAAACGACGATGCGTCCGGTCACTGGGGTTCGGGTGGTAAGGGCCAAACGGGCGATCGCTCGACGGTGCTCGAGGGCCAACCCTCAGGAAGCGGTGAGCCTCCCTCTTCTTGCAGCAGGCAAAATTCCGGAGTCGGGCCAAGCACCAGCATACGCTGCCAGAGCCGCGCGGCCGGAGCGGTTTCGATGGCATCGAGGACGGAATAGAGATGGGCATAAGACATATCATCCGGCTTGGCGAACCACACGGCGAAAGCGGCGCTCACTGCCGCCCGCGAGACACGAGCCGGTTTGTACAGCCCCGCGGTCCCGCCGGCGGCCAGCGCCGCTATGGGTTCGTGCAGCGTGTGAAGCGCACCAGACACGGCGGCAGTGTTGATGACGTCCAGCGCGCGGCTATCGTCGAGGAGATACCAGTCCTCGTAGGCCAATCCCTGCGGCAGCCAGGAGGCATGCTCAATCCGCCAGGTACAGGAGCGCTGCACGCCGGCCGGCCGGTCCTCGTTCAGCCATTTGTGGAAGCCGGCCAAGCGCCACTCATATTCCTCAGGAGGAATATAAGGCCGGGGCCAGTGCCAGAACACATACGCGAGCATAGCTGTTCTCTCTCCTGCTCGAGGGCAACGACGGGAGCCTCTTCATGGTAGCGACTTAGGGCTCCGTGGTTACCGGGCCGGGAGTCGAAAACAGACATGGCATCTTACGGTGGCTGGTGTCAGGGCCACCCCTCCCATGTACGCAGGGTGGGACTGATGGCCTCTTCTTCATATGCAAGGTGGGCCAGTAGGTGCTCGGCAAGCACGTTCAGCGCATCGATCACACGCCGGCGGCTGTCCGCGGTGTCCTGATGAACCAGGCTGTCCGCGGCAGCCTCGACCTCATCCAGATAGTCGGAAACCCGCCGGTGGTCCGCTTCGAGCGTGTCGACCACGGGGCCGAGCGCCGGGTTGGAGCGGCGCAGGGCCGGGAAGAGCATTCGGTCCTCGAGCCGGTGGTGAGAGTGCACGAACCGGCAGTAGTAGAGACAGTTGACTCGTAGCTTCCACAACGGGCTATTGGTCTGTAGCGACCCAATCTCCGCCCTTACCTGCTCGGGCGGCGCGCCGGCGCGCACTTGATCGGCCAGCTGCTCCACCGTCTGGAGATCGCGGCGGATCATACCGTGTACCCACAGCAGCTCCTGCACCAAGAGCTCTCCCGGCGCAGACTGTTGGCGCTCAGCGGGTGTGGCCATAGGTCTCCTCTGAGGAGACAGCTACTGCATGCAGCGGAGCTTGCCTCTCCCGGTCGTCCGGCCGAAACACCTCCGAGACGCCTCGCGTCAGCACCGCGACCATCTCGTGGACGGACTCGTTCAATGAGCGTCCGTCCCGGTCGCGGCTCCAGTCGATGCCTGCGCCAAAGATGGTCCAGCTCACGGCTGCGGCAAGGGACTCGGTGGTCACTCCCGGGAGCGGATCAATCACCGAGGATTGGCGGAGCCAGTCCAGGATGAAGGCATACAGGGCCTCCTGCACGGCTGACTCAAACAGCGGGCCATACCGAGCATCAGCCGGCCGGCACTGCGTATGCGCCTCGGCGAGCGATTCCAAGACAACGCGGCACAGCACATGGAGGCTCCGGGCGCTCAGAGCGGAGCTCGGCGGCAGTGCCGCCTGTAACCGCTCCACGAAGCCATCGCGGATCACGCTACTGACCAGGTCGTACTTGTCCTCGAAGTGGGCGTAGAAGGTCACGCGGTTGACCGTCGCCCGATCCGCGATGTCCTGAACCGTGATGTCCTGGAAGGGCTTCTGCGCCAGGAGATCGGACAGGGCCTGCTTCAAGAGCTGCCGCGTCCGTTTCACGCGCGGATCATTCGGATTCACTTTGACCTGCGTTGCCACCTGTGTCTCCCCTCTCTATCGATCAGCTCTGCTAACAGTCGCCAAAGCCTCTAAAGCGGCTGTCCTTGACATTTTGTCCGGCAGGGGCAGCCCTTCCGCGGGCCTGACGCAGCTCCCGGGTACCCCCTGGGTGTCCGCCGAGTATGGGTGCCCTCCCGGCCCGCCTAGTGCTCGTGGTCCAAGAATTCTAATCGTCGCCGTAGTTTTCGCTCGGACTAGATTCACGACAATTTCGCTCCTGTGTTGTCTAGACAACAATTCGAGGCATCTGTCTGTTGCTCTCCATGGGGCGCTACATCTATACAGTAAGATACGGACGTTAAATAAGCAACATCTGTTTAATATTCTGTCGCAAAAACCGACACACTGCACAGGAGAAATAGGGGTACCGCGTGAAGAATATCGCACTCTTAACCGTTCGGATCGTCTCGGGGTTACTGGTCGCCGGGCATGGGGCTCAGAAACTGTTCGGCTGGTTCGATGGTCCCGGCCTGCAGAACTGGACGGCCGTAACCGAACAAAAGCTAGGCATGAGGCCGGCGAAGTTCTGGGCGCCGGTGGGTGGCCTCGGGGAGTTCGGGGGAGGGCTCCTCACCGCCCTCGGCTTCTTGAACCCGCTGGGTCCGATCGCCATGGGATCTATGATGATCGCGGCATCGTACAAGGGGCACTGGGGCAAGCCGATTTGGGCGACCAAGGGTGGCGCCGAGCTTGCCGTCAGCTTTCTCTCGAGCGCCGTGATTGCCGGTACGCACGGTCCCGGACAGTACTCCCTCGACTCAATCCTCGGCATCCGTGTGCCACGGTGGATGACTGCCCTGGCGCTCCTGGGTAGCGCCGGTCTGCTGGCCGAGACAATCCACCCGATGCTTACGTCCCGACTGATCGACGCATCCGTCGCGCACGAGCAGACGGGGACATAGATCCATGGAGACCGACCCACATCGCTGGATCGCCGTACTCCGCAACTCGCAAGATCGGCTTGCGTCGATCGTTCGGCCACTGAGTCCGGAGCAGCTCCGTGACCCGTCCTACCACGACTGGACTATCACTCAAGTGCTGGGGCACCTTGGGAGCCAGGCAGAACTCTTCGAGGGATGGCTGACCGCGGCAGTGGACAGGACGGATCCACCAGGACGCGAGTCCGTGCAACCGGTCTGGGATGCCTGGAACGCCCGGACTCCCGAGCAGCAGGCCGCGGACTCCATCACCTCCAACGAGCGCTTGGTCCAGCGCTTTGAACGTCTGACGGACGACCAGCTGGCGCGGATGCACCTGAACTTATTCGGCACGGAGCTGGACGCGGTTGGTCTGGTCCGCCTCCGGCTGGCCGAGCACTCGGTCCATACCTGGGATGTCGCCGTTGCGCTCGACCCAACCGCCCTTGTCGCCTCCGACGCGGTCGCGCTGCTGATCGATACACTGGGTTTCCTTGCCAACCGTGTTGGTAAGCCACAGGACAAGACGTTCCGGCTGTCCGTGCACACGAGCGCACCAGAGCGGCATCTCTCGCTCCGCGTCGGTGACACGGTAGAGCTGACGGAGTGGACGGAAGGTCCGGCCGACGGCGAGCTGCGGATCCCGGCGGAGGCGTTCCTGCGGCTCATCTACGGCCGGCTCGATCGCGATCACGCACCGCCGGTCGAGCTGACCGGTGGCCTCACCCTGGACGATTTGCGCCGCATCTTCCCCGGAGTCTAGCCCCAATGATTCGTAGGCTGCGCGCTCCGTCGCCGGCACCCGAAGTATTCGGGATAGCCCGAATTCTTCGTAGGCCGCGCGCTCTGTCGCCGGCACCCCAATGATTCGGGCGAGCAGTCATGAAAGTAGAAACCCGGTCCGATCCGGAGCATCTGGCCGGCAAGGAGGACACGCTATGACCACAGCACCATCGACCACAACCATGCGCGCCTTTGCCCTCGAGGAGTTTGGCGTCCCCGGCTCGGTTCGGGAGATACCCGTTCCATCGCCAGGCGAGGGTGAGATCCTCATTCGCATCCGGGCTGCCGGAGTCAATCCCTTCGACATGGCCGTCATTGGAGGCTACCTCAAGGACATGATGGAACACCGCTTTCCGCTGGTCCCGGGCGCCGATGCCGCGGGCGTCGTCGAGCAGGTGGGTCCCGGCGTGACGCAGTGGAGTGTCGGGGATGAGGTGTTTGGTCAGTTCAACAAACCCGTGGCCGGCGAGGGCACCTATGCCGACTACGTCGTGGCCCCGGCAAGGGGATTGATCGCGCGCAAGCCGGCATCCATCGACTTCGCGCAGGCCGCGGCGCTGCCAACCGCCGGCCTTACTGCCCTCGAGTCGGCCAATGCTGTCGCACCCAGGGAAGGAGATACCGTCCTGATTGTGGGAGCAGCGGGCGGTGTCGGCAGCTATGCGGTGCAGATAGCAGCGCACCGGGGAGCGCGAGTGATCGCCACCGGCCGTTCGGGCCGGGAAGAGTACCTGCGCAGCCTTGGAGCCGCCGAGGTCGTCGACTACACGACGAGCGATATCGTCGAGACCGTCAAGTCGACCCACCCGGAGGGGATCGACGGACTGATCGACGTCGTAAGCCGGGATCCCGCCACGCTGCAGCGGAACGCCGAGGTGCTGCGGCCTGGTGGCCGCGTGGCGAGCGCGATGGGCGCGGTCAATCCCGAGGCCCTGGCGCAGCGGGGGATCGAGGGTACCAACATCATGGCAGGCTCGGCGACCGGCCCACGCGGGCTGGAGGAGCTGGCGGCGATGGTGACAGCCGGGGAGCTCAAGGCCCCGATCGCCCACGTCTTCTCCCTGGAGGAGACGCCCCAGGCCCTCGAGCAGTTGCAGTCCGGCGTTCAGGGCAAGCTCGTCCTCGACTGCCGGGTCTGACTCCGCGGAGCTTCCTCACCCGCTCGTAGCTGAGTGGGCGGCGGCCGGCGAGAAAGTCTGAGACGGCGGAGGCCGAGGGGAACACCGGCCCGGCAAGGTCGACCTGGCGCAGGCCGTTGTCCTCGAGCAGCGGGCGCACGATCTCCTGCGAGGAGACCTCGATCGAGCGCACCTTACCGGCGTCCGGTATGTGGTTGTGGCATGGCGTCCAGTGTCCGAGTCCCCTCGCGCCGTGGAAACGGGCAGGAGAGGAGTCAGCAGGAGAAGGGGAAGGATGCAGATCGCCTTGAGCATCGGGATTCCTCTCTGATCGTGACTGCCTACATCACGGAACGCGCTGAGATGACCCTTTGTTACCCGGTAATTCCCGTTCTTCGTCCGTGTCGTTACGGCAGCCATCTCGGTGCGCATCAGTGGCGAGCCGCCGACTACGCCGAGGCCGTTTCTCCCGTCCGAACTCGTGATTTGTCCAAGCACCGAACCCTCCATAGCGGCGAGATTATACCCCATTTCCTTGACAGTTTCTCTTTGCATGCTACACTACCTAGCAGGTGATTCCTATGGCACCTGAGAACGGACAATACACCGATCGAATCGTCACCGATCCGGAGATTATGGCTGGCAAGCCAACCGTCAAGGGGACACGGATCCCTGTCGACCTCGTGCTCAAGCGGCTCAGCCAAGATCTCGACCTCCAGACGCTCTTTATCAGCTATCCACGGCTTACCGAGGAGAATGTCAAGGCCTGCCTTGCCTATGCGCGGGCTTTGGTCGAGCAACAGGAACATGAGAGGCAACCCACCGGCAGCGGTCCGTCTCCGAATGTATGAGGTTCCTGCTGGATGAAAGCGCCGATCTGCCGCTTGCTGACTACCTGAGAGCCACAGGCCACGACGTCACAACGACCGTCGAGGACTACACTCGCTCCATCAAGGACACTGAAGTTCTCTCTATCGCGGTCTCAGAACAGCGCATCCTCATCACCAACGACAAGGACTTTGGCGAGCTGGTGTTCCACCGCTCACTTCCCCACCGAGGCATCATTCTCTTTCGACTTGAGGAAGAGCCCATCTCCCTCAAGGAGCAGTGGCTTGATCGAGTCCTACGTCAGTACAAGGAGGTCACCGACTCTCTCGTTGTCACCGAGCGAGGCATTCGCCGGCGATCGTCAGGACGACCGCGCACGCGCGTGTCCCGAAGAATGATGTAGAAGGACCGGGAGTAGACGCTCGGCATTGCGCACTTGGTCCGGTGGATAGCAGGCGAGCGTGTAATGCAAGGAAGTCTCCGAGCACAGCGTTCCGCCGGATGCTGCGTGCAATGTGCCCGGCGCCTGCAGGAGGCAGGCCATGACCCGTATTGTGCAGAGGGTAGCAGCCCCGAGCACAGGCCTGGTCATGGCCCCTCTCCATTCCGTATCTACTGCCGCCGGATTCGGTTAGAAATTGTACATGGCGTAGTTTCCATACGACCCAATGCTACCCGGGACCTACCTCGCGATGGTTCGATGCCGATCACCGCTGTGCCAGCGCCGCAGGGCGATCATCGCCCATATTGCCTCGACCACCCCGAAAGGCCACGTTCCGGCAAGCCAACCGTAGGCCGAAGATGCCGCACAGGCAAGGGCAAAGACCAACACCCACCGGGCTGACCGCCGCTCCAGCGCGTACGACAGCATCATGACGGTGACTGCTGTAGCGCCGAACAGGGTCAGCCCATTCATGTGCTTTTATAGCTCACGCCGATGGGCGGAGATGAGGCGGCACCATCTGCTCTCGGACGAGCGTCTTCACCTCACCCGGACCCGTGATGTGCAGCCACACCGGCCCTCCGTTGGGTTCAAAGGCGATGGTGAAGCCAAAGAACGGGCAGCACTTGCGTTCGGCAACAATCAGCTCCACGGCGCCGGTAATCCAGGAGTCGCGGTTCGGAAATTTGAGGGCGTAGCCATCTGCCAGTTCTGCCACTTCTTGCGCGTCCCTCAAGAGCTGCTCAAAGCCTTGCCCGCGTTCTGCCCGCTCAGCCGCCGAGAGGCTGCAGGCGATGTCGATGTCGAACGTCGAGTCGTCGGTGATCGTGGTCATGGTATGTCCTATCTTGGCTAATGTCTGCGGACCGTCCATCGGGCCGCCTGAGGTACACTCTAAACCTTAAAGCGCACTTTAAAGCGCACTTTAAGTCAAGAGGGAAAAATTCGATATGCCGGTGAGGGTGGGAACGGCGTCTATACTATGACCGATGTCTCATGTTTCCGCTCGCTATGCCACTATCGCGGCCGGCTTCACTGCTCGCGTGGAGGGCTGCCCGGGGGACAAATGGGACGCGCCATCACCGTGCGAGAGCTGGACGGCGCGCGATGTGGTCTCTCATGTGATCCACGTACATCGTCGGGTCGTCGCGAGCCTCGACGGAGCCGACACCTCGGCCCCTTCGGCGGACTGCGAATTTCAGTCCATCTCTGCTTCTCCGAGCAGCCGCTCGACGATCACGCAGTCACGCCACTCGCCATCTAACTTGCCGTGACGGTGGTAGATGCCGACCTCGCGAAAGCCCAGACGCCGGCACAGACTGCGGCTGGCGGTATTCTCGGGGAAGATCCGGGATACCAGCTTCCAGAAACCCCGCTGCTCGCACTCGCGCAGCAGCGCCTCGAGGACTGCTCTTCCAGCTCCCGTGCCTCGGACCGCTCGCGCGGTATAGACCGAGAATTCTCCCACTCCTGCGTAGCAGCTGCGTGGACGGTAGGGACCAACCCAGGCGAAGGCGATGATCTGTCCGTTCCGTTCACCCACGACCGTTGGAAACCGGTCACCGCGTTCGCGCAGGACCGCCATGATGTCGCCGTCCGTGCGTGGCTCAACTTCAAAGGTGGCGATGCGCTCTTCGATGCCCTGGTTGTAGATCTGGGTAATAGCAAGTGCATCGTCGGCACGCGCGACCCGCACCCGCGTGACCTCCTCATGGTCCGATTCGTCTGGCATCTCTCAAGAATCATCTATTGAGTCGAGAGCAGGCGGGGAGTCCTCAGCCCATTGACAGATAGGGAAACGGAAACATCCGGGTGGTTGGGAGGACCAGGGCGGTGGGCTAAGAGCCAGATCGTGGCCGTGCCGATCCGAATGCGGGTATACGGCTGGCGCTCGAGATACCTGATAAACCCGGGAGGATACGATGATGGGCCATCACTCACCACGGCAGCGGTCGCCTGCAGACGGCGCTCGAGGGAGCGCGCACCAACGGTGCCACGCATGTTCCAGAAGTAGTCGGTGACCGATGCTCGGCGAGCAAGATAGGCATACTCGAATTGATCGGTAAGCACGCGCTGGTTCTGTGTTGTCGCCCGGTCGAGCACATGCACGGCGTCGCTGATAGAGGACAGGCGTAACATGGCCAGACCCGCCTGAGTTGGCTCGGCGTTCAGTGCAGCGGCCCATAGCGCAAGGAGGGCTGTTGCCGCGAGGACTACCAGGCGCGGAGCCCAGCGGATGATCTCGATAAGGAGGGGAGCGGCGAGCAGCGCGGCAAATGGCACCACTGGGACAAAGTAGTGGTAGTACACCTCCGAGGTAAAGGTGAAAAGTCCACCCATACCGAAACCGGCCAGTACCCAGCGAGGGGCTCGGTACCGGACCGCGGCTACTGCCGCGAGGGGGTTCAGCAACAGCCAGAAGGACAGGACTGCCGGCACTCGGTGCAGGAGGTCCGTGTGTGGGTGGTGGAGCAGCTGCCACCCGACGCTCTGTACGGCGAGGGGGTAAAGCTGATGAGCAAACGGCGCAAACACCACTATGTCGGTCATCACAGCGGCGGCGATGACGACAAGTGCTCTGCGCGGTGCAGCCAGCAGGTACACCGGGAGGAAGAGGAGCGCTGGATACTTGAACCAGATTGCCAGGCCAAGACACACGCCGGCGAGGGCCGCGCCTGCCGATGAACGGACCGAGAGCAAGAGGAGGAGTCCGGCCAGTCCCAGCGCGGTGATGAGCGAATCCTGGCCGACCCGAACCGCTGCGAGAAGGGCGATCGGACTGGCAGCGTAGAGCAGCCCGGCCGCAAGCGCGCCTCTCCGACCGTAGAGGAGGGTACCGATTCTCCAGACGAGCAGCGCGGTGATGCTATCGATCAGGACTACGACCATCCGAGCCGAAGGCCACCACCAACCGATGAGTGGCTGAAGTGCACGGAAGAGGGTGAGCACGCCGGGTGGGTGAAAGAACGAGAAGTCGCGATACGGTACCGCGCCGTGGGCAAAATCACGGCTGAGCGCCAGCACGACAAATTCGTCCGGATCGTAGCTATTGGCGGTGAGCGCCGCGAAGGCCAGCCGCAACCCAAGCGCACAGACGAGCACGGCCAGGGCATCTCGCCAAACGGCTCGGTGCGTCCGAACGGAAGCCATGGCGGCTGCGCACGCGGTTACGCCGCGCTCGTATAGGCGCCACAGGCGGAGTGGGTTCAGCACGGGCATCATGCTCATGGAGCGATCTTCCTCACCATACTGGCACAAACCGGTATCCCGTGCGGGAATACAGCAAGAGCGAGACCAGATCTAGTGCTCGTCCATGGTGAATGGATTGAGTATTCGGTGAATCTACGGAGCATTGCTCCGTAGATTCACCGATGACGCCGGCACCGTGGAGAAGTATGCTGACTGCATTAAACACTTGGCGGCAGGAGGCTACAACCGTGAACGACGAGTCAAGGCTCATTTTTGCCGCGAACCCCGCTCTCTTCGCCCTCCTGACGCTGGGCCGCTTCATCGGTCCGGTGAGGAGAGTGCCACGGCTAGGTTGGTTGGTCACAGATCCACTGGTCGCGCGGCGCCTGCTCGGTGACTCTGCGCATACGAGCCTGCTCGGCGAGGGAGGCGTTGGACACCTGTGGGCGCAGCTCCTCGGTGACTGGGTCAACGACGCATTCGATGGCCCCGGTCACGCCGAGCTCCGCGGGCGGGGTCGAGACCTCTTCACCGACGCGAGTGCGAAGCGTCACGTGGCGCGAGTCTTTCATGAGCCGGCCGGTAGGCTCGCCAACGCGCTGCGTCAGGGTGCTACGGTCGACATCTCCGAGACCGCGCGGGTCTGGGTGGGCCGAATGGTGGCGGATCTCCTTGGCCTGGCAATGGCGGATGGCGGAGACGATGCGGCGTTCCGGAGCATCTTCGCATGTGGAGAACGTTTGGCCGCCCTCGCGCGTGGAACGATGGGCTCGACGGTCATCAGACCGACCGTCGTGACCGAGGCGAAGGGCATTCTCGAGCAGCTCACCGCCGGGGTCCCTGAGGCGTACGAGACCGCGGACACGAGCGCGCTGCTGGGGCGTTGCCGCGAGGCCGGGATTCCGTTGCGTGAGGCGCGAGGACTTGCCAGCCTCCTTCTCATCGCAGGAACGGAGACGGCTGCATCTGCCATGGCACGCGGAGTCGCCTTGCTCCACGACACCGGACAGCAGCACGCCCTCCTCGCTGAGCCGGATCTTTTGCCAGGCGCCGTCCGGGAGATCTTGCGCGTCACGACGCCGGCGCCACTGATCGGCCGGCACGTCACCGCAGACGTCCACGTATCCGGGAAGACACTTCGACGTGGCGAACGGGTGCTCATGCTTACCTATACTGCCAACAATGCGGTCGGACGCTTCGATGTACGGCGCCCCCCAGAGCCGAAGATTCGTCAGCTGTGGTTCGGTGCAGGGCGGCACCTGTGTCTCGGAGCACCGCTTGCCCGCGCGGAAATTGCCTATCTGCTGGAAACCCTGCTGGCGCAGGGGCGGCCGTGGCGCATCGTCCGTCGCCGTGCTTCCCGGCGGGTAATTATCCCGTCGTATGCAGAACTGATGATCACATGCGGCCCCAGGGCGGCGGCATTCAGTAGCGAAGGGTACCACGGCGGGTCGGACCTTGACGGTAAGGCGAGAAAGCACAATGCTTGACACTGCGCTCCGGAACGGCCCCGGCCGGCTCGTCCCGCTCTCGCCGCGCAGTCGGGCTCCGCGCGCCCGGCTCGCGGCCGTAGGGGCGTACCTGCCGGAGACGGTCCGGACCAGCGCCGAAATCGAGTCGCTCGTCGCTCAAGCGAGCGGTGGGTATGTGCCCGCCCCGGGAATCGTCGAGGCGATGACCGGGATACGAAATCGGCGCGTGGCTTCTGACGATCAGCAGTGTTCCGACCTTGCGGCGCGCGCGGCCCGAGATGCGCTTCAACGGGCCGGTATCGGTCTCGGTGACATCGATCTTCTCATCTTCGCTTCCGCCGGTCAGGATCTCGTGGAACCCGCTACCTCCGCCATCACCGCGAGCAAGCTCGGCCTCCGTTGCCCGACTTTCGACGTGAAGAACGCCTGCAACAGCCTGCTGAACGGGATCGACGTCGCCGGCACCCTCATTGCGGCGGGACGGTATGAGACGGCACTCGTCGTGACCGGCGAGATTCCGTCTCGCTGCATTCGATGGCGCGTCACTGACCGGGAAGACTTCCGGCTCTGCTTCGCCGGGTACACATTTGGCGATGCCGGCGCCGCCGTCCTGCTCAGCGCCTGCGACGAGAATCGCGGGTTCGTCCACGGAGAATTTCTGACGGAGCCTGCGCACTGGGCCATCGGCACCCTCGCCGGCGGAGGGTCGATGCACCCGCGCGGCGACGAATTTACATATTTCCGGGGCGACGGCGCTCAACTCGGCGAAGCATTCGCCGGGCTTGGCACCACCGTGCTCGATCGGGCTCTCGCCTCTATGGAAACGGATCTCGACGCCTGGGATGTCGTGCTCGTGCACCAGGTCACTGTCCCGATGCATCGAGCATTTCTCCGTGCAACTGGAATCGATGGTGCGAGGACCGTGCTGCTCGTCGACGAATTGGGTAACTGCGCCTCCGCCTCGATGGCGCTCCAACTGCACCGTGCATTCGAGACCGGACGGCTGGGTGCCGGCGCCAGCGTTCTCTGGGTCGGCCTGGCCGGCGGCATCAGCGTCGGCGTCATGGGTCTTCAGCTGTGAGACGCGAGCTGGGAGTCCTCCCACCCATCCTCGCAGTCATCTTCGTCGACACGCTCGGCTACGCGACGGTCATTCCAATCATTCCGTTCGCCCTCCGCGGGCACGGTGCTGCGCCGGTCGCGGTGGGCGCCGTCTTCGCAGCCTTCAGCCTCTGCCAGCTCGCTACGGCGCCGTTTCTCGGCCGGCTCAGCGACAGGATTGGACGGCGTCCCGTGCTCGCCCTCAGTCAGTCGGGTAGTGTCGTGGGGTTCGCCCTCCTCGCCCTATCCTCCGCTTTTCCGGTCGTCTTGGTATCGCGGGTGATCGACGGTTGTTCTGCCGGAAACATCGCCATCTGTTATGCAGCGGTAATCGATAGCGACCGCGAAGATGAACGCCGTCGCGGGATTCCCGCACTGGGAGCTGCCGCCGGCGGTGGGATACTCGTGGGGCTTGGCCTCAGCGCTCTCCTCGCGGGATTCGGACTGGCGACTGTGGCCGTCGCGGCCATGCTCCTGAGTCTCGTTAGCCTGGCGCTCACCGCAGTCGCCGTTCCGGAAACACGCCGTCGCGATCGAGCCGACCTCAGCGTGTCCGCAGCTTTGCGACTGCCGGAGCTCCGGCGCGGTGGTGTCTTCGTCGCCCTCTGCGCCGCCTTGCAGGCGGCCTTCTTCCTCACACTCCCTGCGTATCTCGCGAGCGCTCTTGGTCTGCGCGTGCAAGGGACAACGGCCCTCATTGCTGGCCTCGTCGGAGCGGCGGCAGCTTTCCAGCTCGTTGCCCTCCCTCGCCTGCTCGGCCGGATCGGGCCTGGCGGGACCGCGCGATTGCTCGTCGTCGTGACCGTGTCTGCCGCAGCACTTGTCGCAGCGACCGGCGGTTCTCCGGCGGTGTTGGCTGCAGCCGTGACGCTCGCGACGGCGGCCGCGGCGCTCGGTCCCGTGAGCGCGCTGCTCCTCGCCGAGGGCCGCCCTGATGCCCCCATGGGGCTCGTTATGGGCCTCAACGCCTCATCCGCCACCGGAGGACAGATCGTCGGACCGCTCGCTGGCTACGCCGCCTTCGGAGTCGGAGGATCTCAGGGACTTGGCCTTACCTGTATCGGGCTCGGAATCTGTGCCGCCGTCGGACTGCGGGGACTGAAACATGGCTGAGGATCGAATAGGTGCGGGGTCGCCCGGGACCGCGAGATCGCACAGAGGATCAATCGGCGACCCGTGTCCTAATCTATGGATCGTTGTTCCCTTTTTCAACGAGGCCGCTGGGATTGGCCCGACCCTCGCTGCTCTCACGGCCCAGCGCGACCGGGACTTCACATTGCTCCTCGTGGATAACGGCAGCACGGATAGGGGTGCAGCCGCTATTCGCCGAATACTCTCCGCACCCCCGGCCCTTCGGTGGTTCCTCGTCGACGAGCCGCAGAAGGGTACAGGAGCGGCCGCGGATACAGGCTTCCGCCACGCGATCGAGGCTGGTGCCACTCACGTTGCTCGAACCGACGCAGACTGTCTCCCAGATCCTGGGTGGATCACAGCGATCCGCGCCGGGTTTGCTTCCGGCGCGGAGCTGATCGCCGGCGAGATTCGGCCGCGTCAGGACGAGGAGCCCCTTCGTCTCGCTGAAGCCACGCTGCTGCGACTGATCGTCGCCGCGGCTGCCGGCTTCGGACGTTTGCGGCCGGGAAATCGCGACCGCCGCTATCTCACCGGCTATGTCATGGCCGCAGGCAACAACCTCGCTATCACTGCCAGTCTCTACCTCCGATGCGGCGGTTTCCCGCGCACCCGCATCGACGAGGCCCACGAAGATCGTGCGCTCGTCAACTCAGCACGCCTTGTCACGTCCCGCATCGCACGCCGGCGCGACATGCTTGTACTGAACTCGCTGCGCCGGCTGCGTCGATGGGGACTGCGGCGTACGCTGCTCTGGTATTGGGATCACCGCTGGCTCCCCGAGGAGGTCGACATTCGATGACGATTCCATCGGCGGTACAGCGTGGGGCAAACGACGCCGCATTGCGGCGCGCACTCCGCTGGGAGCGGCGCGTCCATATGGCGGCTCATCCCCTGGCATACCCATTGGCGCTGGTGCTGAGACGGCTGGGGCCTGCGCTCCGCGTCCCCGGCATTGGCCACCTCGTCAACGATCCTGCCATTGCTCGTGCCGTGCTTCTCGACCATGACGGCTTCACGAAGAACGGGCCCGGAAGTGCCGGCGAGCTTATTACCCAGGTGATGGGTGACTACGCCCTCCTTAACCTCGAAGGTGACTCGCACCGCGAGCTCCGCGCGATGCTCGTTGCCGCCCTCAGTGCGTCCGCCCTTCACGATCTTGTCGACGAGGTGTGGGGCACGCGACTGGACGAGGCGGTTGCCGCTCTCCGTGTGGGCCGGCGTGTCGACCTCGCTCGGCTCGCGGCCGTCCTGACGGGGCGGACGATGCGCCACCTCCTTGGGATCGGCCATCTGGGCGACGACGACGCCGCGAGTCTTGCGACGTTCGACCTCGGCGAGAAGATGGTGAGCGTCGTCCGGTTGCGTAGCGGGCCGCTCTCACCGCGGGTCGTCGCGCGCTCGCGCGAGCGCTTTCGAGCGCTCACCGACGAGATGGCCGCCGGGATGGCAGGCGCACCCGCCGGCTCCATCATCGGTCGTCTTCGTGCCGCCGGCTTCAGCGAGGCACAAGTGCGGGGTGTCGGTGCTGCTCTACTTCTTACGGGGACAGGTACCGTGTCCACCGCCCTTCCACGTATGGCCGCACTCATCAGTGACGCCGGTATGTGGGGGCGGCTGGGTGACCGGTCGTCGCGCCTCGCCACGGTCGATGAGTGCCTGCGCGTCATCACGCCGTCCCCCGTGATGCTTCGCAGCGTGCGGCGCGACACTGTAATCGAAAATCACCGTTTTCGGGAAGGGCGGCGCGTTGCCATCCTGACCTACGTCGCCGTCCGCGCCTTTGAGGACGGCGACTCGCTCCGGCCGGGCAGGGACGTACCGCCCTCGGTCCGCGGGCTGCACTTTGGCGCAGGCATGCATCACTGTATTGGCTACGCCCTGGCGCGCGCAGAACTCGATCTGTCGATGGAGCGGCTCAGCGCAGCCGGTCCGCTCCGCGTGAGCCGGCGCGCGGTCGCCCGTCACGTCCTCATCCCACGCTATCGCGTCCTCGAGGTCGAGAGGGTTACATGACGCGCGTTGCCTCTCTCGCCGATGTTCATGCAATCTTGAGCCGCAACGCCGTGGACCGCCGCGACGACGTTGCGCTGGTATCTCCACGTGGCCGGCTCACCACGTTCGGCGCGCTCTACGATGCGGTGAGCGCCGCGGCGACGCGCCTCAGTGCAGAGGGGTTGCGCCGCGGCGATGCCGTCGTATTTAGCGTTCGCCCGTCGGTTGAAGCCATCATCCTCATCCTCGCGACGATTCGCGCCGGCGGGACCATCGTTGCTGCCGACCCGGGAATGGGCGCGGAATTGTTTGCCACCAGGATGGCTGCGGTGCAACCCAAGTTTGTCATGGCTGAGAGTTTGCTCTACGCGCTCTCGTCGAATCGTGTCGCGCGGACATTGTTACGTAGTAGACGCCTGGAGCTGCCCCAGGTGGGCCGCCTGGCCGGTTGTCAGTTCGTGCGCGTAGGGCAGTGGCTGCCGGGAACACCGCCGTCCATCGACGCCGCGCTCCTCATGCGCCCGTTGGCACGTCTCGGCGAGCGGCCTGTCAGGCTGCATGCGGATGACGCAGTCTTCATCGTGTTCACGTCGGGAACGACCGCTGATCCGAGGGCCGTCGTCCACACGGCGCGCTCTATCGCCGCTACACTCGATGCTTCTCTCCTCCTATCAGACCTGGACGCCCACGCGGTTGTGCTGACGGACCAGCTGCATAGCGCACTCCCTGCCTTGCTCGCAGGTGCCCGCGTTGTTGTTCCCCGCATAGGCGCACGCACTGCTGACATTGCCCGCCTGCTGCACCGCTCCCATGTCACTCACGCCTTCGCCGTGCCCTCCGATCTGCACCGGCTTGTCACCTATTGCGAGCGGCACTCGCTGGCCCTCCCCGACACGCTCGGTGAGCTCGTGCTTGGAGCAGGCCCCGTTGAGCGGCCACTACTGGCCCGGCTGCGCTCGCTCCTGCCGAGCAGAACACAGGTCCGATCCGTCTATGGACTGACGGAGATGGCGCCCGTCGCGTGCGTGGGCATGTCCGAAAAGCTCGCGTGGCCGGGTGACGGCGACCTCGTCGGCGCTCCGCTGCCCGGTGCGCTCGTCCGGCTTGATAAAGGCGGAGAACTCTACGTTGCCGGCGACCGGCTCTGTGGGCGATATCTCGGCGGGGAGCCGCTGACGGAGGTTGCAACCGGCGATCTTGCACGGTTCGATGATGTCGGTAGGATCGTCCTTCTCGGCCGCTCGAAGGAGATGATTATCCGAGGCCACTACAACATCTACCCGACCCTCTACGAAGAGAAGATCGCGGAGATCCCCGGTGTCGGGAGATGTGCCTTGATCGGATTGTGGGACGAGCGCCGCGGAGACGAACGCGTCGTGCTGGTACTCGAGCCTGCGGCGGGAGAGACCAATGCCACTCGGCTCCGCCGTCGAGTCGAGCAGGCGCTGCGCGTTGATGCGCTCATAGATCGTTTGGCGCTGCCCGACGAGGTCGTGGTCATGCCACTGACCGAGTCCGGACGTGCTCACAAGGTCGACCGGGACGCTCTGCGGCACAAGCTCGCGGAGAATCGACCTTGAAGGTGGCGGTCACCGGCGCGAGCGGGTTCGTCGGAGGCGCGGTCCTCCACGGGCTCCAGCAGCGCGGGCATGAGGTGATCGGCCTCTCTCGCCGTGGACCTGACGTTTCCTGGGACATCACGCTCGGAGCGCTATCCGGTGCCCCGGCTGTCGACGCCGTCGTCCATTGCGCCGCGCTCGTCCGCGACGGCCGTTTACAGCCGACCCACATTGCGGTGAACGTCGAGGGCACACGCAACGTCCTGAGTTCGTTTCCGCGTGCCCGCATTGTCCATATGAGCAGTGCGAGCGTGTACGACCCGTGGGTTCCGAAGGAGCTTGTTCGCGAGGACGCGTCGCCCCCCCGCCGATGGCTCAATGGGTACGGAAAGACGAAGCGGGCGGCCGAGGAACTCGTGTTTCGGCTTCGGCCGGACGCCGCGGTCCTTCGTCCGCACGCAGTCTATGGACCGGGCGATACAACCCTTCTGCCCCGCGTCCTGCGGGCGCGACTGGCCGGCCGCCAGCTTGCAGTTGGCGATGGGCGCAATCGGGTCACCCTGACTGCCATAACCAATCTCGTGGATGGGGTTGCTGCGGCGCTTCGTCGGCCGGAAGCTTCCGGGCCGTTTAACATCGGCGACCCCGACACGCCGACCGTCGCCGAAGTGTTCGAGTACCTTCTGCACAGCCTGGGTCTGCCGGTCTCCATCGCCTGGATCCCACGGGCAGTCGCGTGGCGCGCTGCCATCGTCAGTGAGCGCCTGGCAGGGCCTCGCGAGCCGCTGCTCTCGCGGTACACTGTCAACCAGATGTCCCTGAACTTCACGCTTAACCTTGACCGCGCACGTCGAGAGCTGGGTTGGGAACCGGAGCAGACCTACCGGAGCGCCTTCGCCACCCTGACCGAAGCCCAATGAGGCTCATGGAGCACAGATAGGGTCAATTGACCAAAATTGGGTGCAGACCTTGACACTTGGAAGCGCCTCACTATAGGCATAGACCATAAAATGGCACATGCCTGAACTTTCTGTGGTACTCGTCGGCACGTATCCGCCACGGCACGACGGCTTGGCGGCGTTCGCCGCGGATTTGGCGCAGGCGGTGTGCGATCAACGGACCGTCCGGCTCCAGGTGATCGCCATCGACCCGCAAGGTGAAACCTGTCACTACAACCCCTCCGTCGTCGGACGCATCGAGCAGCTGCAGCGCGACAGCTATCTGCGGGCCGCCGGCCTCGTCCGGCGCCTCCACCCGGATGTGGTGTGCCTGCAGCACGAATTCGGACTCTGGGGGATCTGGCAGGACCAGCTCGTCGACGACTTCGCCGTACCGTTCGTGCAACGAGTCGCCGATGGAGCGGGTGGGGTGCCGGCGGTCACCACCCTCCACACCATTCGGCCCGATCCCGGGGACTACGAGCAAGCGGTGCTTCGAGGGCTCGTCCAACACTCGGCGGCCACGGTCATGATGGCACGGACGGGCGCCATCATCCTGATGGAGTCGTATCAGGTCGCCCCTGACCGGCTGGTTCAGATCCCGCACGGCGTTCCGGTGGTCGAGCGCCATTCCCGCCGCTACTTCAAGCGCCGGCTGGGCCTGGAGGGACGAACCATCATCAGCACGGCCGGCTTGCTCGATCGCCGCAAAGGACTCGATTACGCCATCTCGGCGATGCGCCAGGTGGTGGAGCGGCACCCCGAAGTCCTGTACCTGGTGGTGGGCGAAACGCATCCTGAGGTCCGAAAGCGCCAGGGCGAGCAGTACCGCAACGAGCTGGGCGCGCTGGTCCAGGAGCTCGGACTTGCCGACCAGGTCCGCTTCGTCAATCAGTATATAAGCGAACGGGAGCTGGTGGGCTACCTCCAGGCGTCGGATATCTATCTGACGCCCTATCTCGATCGCGATCAGATTACCAGCGGCACACTGGCCTTCGCCATCGGCCTGGGGAAGGCGGTGATCTCGACGCCCTACCTCCATGCCACCGAAGCGCTGGCGGAGGGTCGGGGTCTGCTGGCAGAATTCCGCAGCGCTGAGTCGATCGCGCACTGCGTGCTGCTCATGCTGGACGACCCCCATGAGCGCCGCGAGATGGAACACCGCATGGCCGCCTATGGGAAGCAGGACGCCTGGCCGCTGGTGGGCGCGCAGTACGTCGAGCTCTTCCGCCGCGTGGCAGGTGGGGAGTCGCTCGCCGATCTGCTCGCTGTGAGGCCGGAGCTGCCTCAGGTGTAGGCCGCGCCGCTCCGTCGCCGGCTCCTCCCTCACGGACCAGGTCTGTAATAACCGCTCCCGGGTCTCCATACCCTTACGCGGAGGAAGAGTCAAAGAGAGGCAGCTGCCCGCTCGGGGCAGGGATGAAGTTCGATATCCCCAGACCTATGAGCCGGAGCGGCCGGCCATCCCAGCTCTCCTCGAACAGCTGAAAGACTCGCGCTCCCAGAACCTGGGCGGTCACCACCGTGCCGGGAGTGTGGCGCCGCGTGACAATCGTCAGATCGGCATACCGGAGCTTCAAGATGAACGTCCGGGCCGGTGGAGCGGCTTGCAGAGCAGGAACCAGATCGGCGATCAGCCCTTCCAGGATGCCGCGGAGCTCCTCTCGTCCCGAGATATCCCGGGGGAAAGTTCGCTCCCGGCTCACCTGTTTGGGCTCACTCCGGGGTTCCACGGGCCGATCGTCGATTCCCTGGGCCAGACGTTGCCACTCCAGTCCGCCCTGGCCAAAGCGAGCTACCAGCCAGCCCGGATCAGCCTCTGCCAGCTGGGACACACTCCTGATTCCGGCGGCAAGTAGACGTTCTTCGGTCCGCGGTCCAATACCAAAGAGACGTCGTACCGGCAGCGGGGCGAGAAATTCCCTCTCCTGCCCGTGCGGGATGATCGTCAGCCCATCCGGCTTCTGCCTTTCTGAGGCTACTTTGGCAATCAGCTTGTTCGAGGCGATGCCGATGCTGGCAGTGAGGCTCGTGACGTCCTGGATGCGCTGCTTGAGACCGCGTGCCACCCCTTCCACCTCGTGTTGCGACTGGACCAGCGACGAGATGTCGAGGAACGCCTCGTCGAGGGCGATCGGCTCAATCAGCGGTGTCAGTCCCAGAAACATGTCGTGAAGCTGCCTCGAGACGTCGTGGTACACCTGAAAACGCGGGCGGAGGAAGATCGCCTCCGGGCAGAGCCGGCGTGCGGTCCGGCACGGCATTGCAGAGTGAATGCCAAAGCGACGGGCTTCGTAGCTGGCTGTCGCCACCACACCTCGAGCATCTGGATCGCCGCCGACGACAACCGGCTTCCCGCGCAGCTCGGGATGATCGCGCTGCTCGATCGAGCTATAAAAGGCATCGAGATCGACATGCATGATAGTTCGCATGAAAGACTCCGAGCCATGATACCGGCGCTGATACTGCCGCTGCCTTTGAGAGGACGGACCCGCACGGACTGCAACGTCGACGGACAGCGGGATGTAGATCGGCGCTCCGTTACACGGTGTAGATCGGCGCTCCGGCGCCGATGAACGCAGGCCGGTCTGACCCGTTCAGGGTCGGACCCGGCCGGGATGGGCAGAGCTGCTCGTTCCCGCTCCAGCGCTTGGGAAGCACCGCCCCAGCCCCGAACCATGAGGGAAGGGGAGGCAGGTGCGCAATGCCCGGCCGGTTCTCAGCGGGCACCCAGGGGGTCACCCAAGCCTGCGGCGGGGTCAGGGTGCGCCGCAGATTGTTGGAGGAGGTTATGAGGTGAGCGCCCCTGCCGATCGCTTCTTCCAGGGATGGTCGTCGGTCGGCTTGCCATTGACGATGGTCTTTAGCCGCTCCGGCTTGGGCGATGAC
>Ga0207416_1002397_pt1 | contig 20624 bp, 22 predicted proteins | sample PaiPotPPM11metaG_FD_184107 | JGI IMG/M metagenome (GOLD analysis project Ga0207416, IMG submission 184107) | Iron sulfur acid spring bacterial and archeal communities from Banff, Canada, to study Microbial Dark Matter (Phase II) - Paint Pots PPM... ...
CGCCCATGACCGTGTTGATGTACTGCACCCCGAGCTCGGCGCCGCGCTGGATCAACTGGCCGGCCGACGGGTCCCCCGGCGGCGACAGCGGTGTCAGCACCCCCAGCGTGACCGGCGCCGGCGCCGACCACCCCGCGTCCCGCCCGCCCCCCACGATGAGGCCGGCGGCCAGGGCAAGCCCGATCGCCGCGACGAGCGCTCTCTTGCGTCCGCTCTCCTTGCGTCTGTTCTCCTTGCGTCCGTTCACCGTTCTCCCTCCTCCCGCTCCGCCGGATCGACCCCGACGAGCGATTCCTGAACGATCTCCCGGAGGCTCGCCGCGAAGACGTCGCGCGGCCCCTCCCGCTGCACCCGCCCCATCCCGATCAGGTAGACGTAGTCCGCGATTCGAACCGCCTCCGTGATGTTCTGGTCTACGAGGAGCACCGTGATCCCGAGCGCGCGGCTGCGGTCCAGGAGGCCATAGACTTCCTCGGCAACGCGCGGAGCGAGGCCGGCCGTGGGCTCGTCCACCAGGAGCAGGAACGGCATCACGACGAGCTCCTTCGCCAGCGAGAGCATCCGCAGCTGGCCGCCGCTCAGGGCCGCCGTCCGCGCCCGCCGGAGGGCCGAGATCTGGGGGAACAGCGCGTAGACGTGCGCCAGGCGCTGCGCGAGGTGCGCCCGGTCGTGGCGGATCGTCCACCCGCCGACGAGCAGGGTCTCCTCGACCGTCATCTGGGGGAACGTGCTCGCCCCTTGCGGGACGTAGCCGATGCCGAGCCGCTTGCGCTCGTCGGGGCGGACGCCCCTGAGGTCACGGCCGTCGAACACGACCCGGCCGGCGCGCGGCGCGAGCAGCCCGAAGATGACGCGGAGGAGCGTCGACTTCCCGGCGCCGTTCGGACCGATGACCGCGGTGATCCGCCGGGGAGCGACCGCGAGCGTCACCCCGCTCAGAATGTCGATCTCCTCGTGATACCCGGCAACGACGCGGTCAACGGCAAGCATCCGTGTGGCTCCGCGGATCACGCCGGCGGCGCGGCGGACCCGAGCCCCGCCCGCCCCAGGTAGGCCTCGATCACCTGCGGGTCGCGCGCGACCTGCTCGAGCGTGCCCTCGGCGATCAACGCGCCGTTGTGCATCACCGCGATCCGGCCGGCCAGCCGGCGCAGCGTCGCCATCTCGTGGCTGACGACGAGAAACGCAACCCCCCGGGCGCGGTTGATCTCGCGGATCGCTCCCACCATCTGCGCCTTGATCGCCGGATGCACGCCGGCGAACGGTTCGTCGAGCAGGCACAGCGCAAGCGGGCGTTGGATGAGGCAGCGGGCGAGCTGAAGCAGCATCGCCTGCCCCCCGGAAAGCATCCGGGCCTCTGTGCGCGCCAACCCCTCGAGCTGGACGAGCCGGAGGAGCACGTCCGCGTCGCGCCGGCCGTCGGCCCAGCCCGTCCGCCGGTGGTCGGCGCACAACGGCACGAGGAGGTTCTCCAGCACGGTCATGTGCCGGAAGACGCGGGGCATCTGGAACGTCCGCGCGATCCCGCGGGCGGCGACGGCATCCGGGGGGAGCGTGTGAATGGCCCGGCCGTCGAACCGGATCTGGCCGCCGTCCACGCGCAGCTGGCCGCCGATCAGGTTGAGCAGGGTGGTCTTGCCGGAGCCGTTCGGCCCGATCAGGCCGCAAATCTCGCCGCGGCCGATCGTGGTGGCGACGCCCCGGACGGCGGCCACCCCGCCGAACGACTTCCGTACGCCGTCGAGGCTCAGCAGCGGATCGTTCATGCAGCTCACCGCGCCGCCTCACCCGAACGCGGCGGTCCGGCGTGTGGTCTCATGCCGCGGCCCCCGTCGCGCCACAGGATGACGTTGATGAGGATCAGGACCGGCACCGCGTACATCATCTGCCCCATCACCCACATCAGCGCGCCCCCGAGCTTCAGATCCTCGAGCGGCGTCAAGCCCCACAGGCGGGGGGCAAGGGCATAGGGCAGGTAGAAGGGCCGGCCGGCGAACGTCAGCGCGAAGCCGAGGACGAAGTTCACGATGTCCGCGCCGACGAGCAGGGCGAGCCGGAGGCCGAGCGGCGCGCGGACAAACACCGGGGCGGGCGAGACGATGACGCCCCAGAAGACCAGGCCCGCGGCGACGAAAGTCGCATGCTCTGCCGCGTGCACCCAGGGAGCGCGCAGCGTCGCATCGTACGCCGCCGGAATGTGCCAGAAGAGCAGGATCCCGTTAAAGAGCACGAACGCCGGGATGGCCGCCCAGAGGGCCCGGAAGACGCGGCGCAGCGCCGGCCGCTGGTAGACCCAGCCGAGAAGCGAGGGCGGGACGGCCAGCGCCATGAGCGCCGGCGCGACGAGCAGCAGCAGCATGTGCTGGGCCATGTGCAGCGTGAACAAGTAATTGGCGCCCGTATCCAGCGGCGACAGGAGGGCGAGCGCCGCGACCAGGAGGCCCGCCCAGAAGTAGGCGGCCTGCCGGCCGCGGGCCGGGAACCGGTGAGCCAGCCGGGCATACACAAGCGCGGCGAGCACCAGGCCGGCCAGGACTGCGGGATCGGCGTTCCAGTCTGTCCACCGAAGCGTGATAGTGTTGTGCACGGGAGGACTACCGCCCGGCCCAGCTCCGGTTCCGCTCCACCGCCAGGGTGAGCTTCAGCAAGGCCATCCGGACGTACATCCCCGCCTCGGTCTGGTCGAAGATGATCACCCGCGGGTCCGCGTCCACGGAGGTCGGCAGCTCCGAGGACGGGCCTTCGACGCGGGGAAGCGGGTGCATGACGATCGCACCCGCGGGCAGCGCAGCGAGGATCGTGGGCGTCACCGAGAATGCGTCCCGCACCTTCTCGTAGGCGTCGGGCTCCTCGAACCGCTCTTTCTGGATCCGTGTCACGTAGAGGACGTCCGCACCGCTCACCCCGGCGGCCAGATCGTCGGTCTGCACGACCGGCACCTTGTGGCGCCGGAGGTAGGCAAGGAGATCGTCCTTCATCTGGACCGCCCGGGGGGCGATCAGCCGGAACGACACGCCGGGATACTTCGCGAGCAGGTAGCAGAGCGACCGGGCCGTCCGGCCGTTCAGCAGATCCCCGGCGGCGGCGACCGTGACGCCTTCCAGACTGCCGCGGTGACGCCAGATCGTGTACGCGTCGAGAAGCGCCTGGGTCGGGTGCTGGCCCGGCCCGTCGCCCGCGTTGAACACCGGCACCGGCCGTCCCGTCCGTGGATCCAGGGAAACCGCCGCGGCGCGTTCCGCGGCGCCCTCCTGATAGTGCCGGATGACGATCGCGGACGGCCGGTACCGGCAGACGACACGGATCGTGTCCTCGATCGACTCGCCCTTCGCGGCGGATGAAAACTCCCGGGCGGCCTCCGAGGAGAGCACGCGTCCCCCGAGGTGGTACGTGGCGAACTCGAACGACAGACGCGTGCGGGTGCTGGGCTCGTAGAACAGCGTAATGACGATCTTGCCCTTGAGGAGGTTGCTGCCCCCGCTGTTGATGATCTCCTCGGCGAGACGCGCCTCCCGGAAGATGCCGTCGAGCGCCGCCGGGTCGAACTGCTGGGAGCGCAGCACGTGGGGCCATCCTGTCCACAGGTGCACGGTTGCCGGCGCAGCCATACGCTTACGAGAGTTCGTGCCCGCCCGCGGGCGGCCCTCCCCCCCGACGGCCACCAAGGGGTCGCCCCGGCGAGCGAGAATCATTGTGGCAAGAGCGACCCTGCACGAAGAGGAGGAGCCGACCATGGTCCCGCCGGCGGGGACCACAGACTACCAGAACCTGCTGGTCGCGCATGCGGCCGCCTGGACCCGGCACGACATCGATGCGATCATGGAGATGATGAGCCCGGACTGCACCTTCGAGACGTCCGGAGGACCCGATCCGTGGGGACGGCGGTATGAAGGGCCGGCGGCGGTCAAGGAAGCGATCGCCGAGATCTTCGAGATGCTGCCGGACATCCGGTTCGCGAACGCGCGCCACATCGTCTTCGGCGATCGGGGGATCAGCGAGTACACCTTGATCGCCACCCGCCCCGATGGATCCCGCATCGAGGCGCGCGGCTGCGATCTCTTCGAGTTCAAGGGCGGCAGGATCCACCGCAAGGACTCGTTCCGGAAGCGCCGGCTCGCCCGCTGAGCCCGGGTCGAGCGAGGCGATCGGCGCGCTCGAGCGGCTCGCCGTGCCGTGGAGGGTGCGCGGATGATCATCGACGTGCACACCCACTTCTACCCGGACAGCTACCGGGAAGCGCTGGAGCGGGACCCCCGGCCGTACGCGCTCGGCCGGGACGCGCGCGGGCGCACGATCCTCACGCTCCACGGGGAGCGCATCGTCACGATGACCCCCGAGATGACGAGCCCTGAAGACCGCATCCGCGAGATGGCGCGCCTGGGTGTCGACCTCCAGCTCATCTCCATCACGATCCCCAACGTCTACATCGGCCCGCAGACCCGGCGGCGGGATCTCGCCCGCCGGGCCAACGACGGCGTGGCCGATCTCGTCCACCGCTACCCCCGGCACTTCGCCGGCCTCGCCAGCATCCCGCTGCCCGACGCCGGCGCGGCGGTGACGGAACTGGAACGGGCGGTCGGCGAGCTGGGCATGATCGGAGCCCTGATCGGCAGCAACGTCGACGGGCGGTACCTCGACGATCCGGCGTTCTTCCCCGTGTATGAATGCGCCCAACGCCTGGGCGTGCCGCTCCTCGTGCATCCGATGCCGCCGGCCGTCCCGGACGCGACCTTCTCGCCGGGGCTGGTTCCGCTCCTCGGCTTCGTGTTCGACACGTCCGCGAGCGTCGCCCGGATGGTCCTGGCCGGGGTCTTCGAGCGCCTGCCGCGCCTGGCGCTGATCCTCGGGCACCTCGGCGGCACGCTGCCGTACCTGATGCAGCGCCTCGACAACGGGTACCGGGCCTACCCCGAGATCCGGGATGTCCTCCCGCATCCGCCCAGCCATTACCTCAAGCGGTTGTTCTACGATACGGTGTCGTTCTCAGTCCCGTCGCTAGAGTGCGCCCTGGGCGCTGTGGGAGCCGGCCAGATCGTGATGGGCACGGACTACCCCCACGTCATCGGCGACATCGGCGCGGCCTTGAGCACCGTCCGGGCCCTCGGCCTGCCGGACGCGGACGTCGCCGGCATCATGGGCGGGACCGCCGCCCGCATCTTCCCGCGCCTGCACCCGCGGTAGTCCGCCCTCTACGCCGTTACTGGCACACCGCGCCCTGAGCGGAGGACGAAACCAGCTTCGCGTACTTGGCGAGCGCGCCCATCTTGTAGCGTGGCTCCGGCTCTTTCCACGCGCGGAGCCGGGTTGCGAGCTCGCCGGCCGGCACCTCCAGGTCGATGCGGCGGTTCGGCAGATCGACGCTGATCGTGTCGCCTTCCCGGACCGCGGCGATCGGGCCGCCGTGCGCCGCCTCGGGCGCGACGTGTCCGATGACGAACCCGTGCGATCCGCCCGAGAAGCGGCCGTCGGTGATAAGCGCCACGTCCTCGCCCATCCCCGCGCCGTAGAGCGCGCCGGTCACCGACAGCATCTCGCGCATCCCGGGGCCGCCCTTGGGCCCCTCGTAGCGGATCACGACCACGTCCCCACGCGCGATCCGCTGGTGGACGATCGCGTCCATCGCGTCTTCCTCCCGCTCGAACACGCGGGCGAGACCGCGGAACGTCTGCCGCTTGAGCCCGGCGGTCTTGATCACCGCTCCGTCGGGCGCCAGCGTCCCGCGGAGCACGGCCAGGGTGCCGGTCGGCGAGATGGGACGGCTGAAGGGATGGACCACGTCCTGCCCCTCCGGCAGACGGATGCCGCTGAGATTCTCCGCCATCGTCTTTCCCGTGACGGTCAGGACGTCGCCGTGGAGGAAGCCTCCCTCCAGCAGCTCGTGCAGCACGATGCCGACGCCGCCGATCCGATCGAGATCGACCATCATGTACCGGCCCCCGGGATGCATGTCCGCGATGTGGGGAGTCCGCCGGGCGATGCGGTCGAAGTCGTCGAGCTCGAGCGGCACTCCGGCCTCCCGGGCGATCGCGAGCAGGTGGAGCACGCCGTTCGTGGAGCCCCCCATCGCGACGAGCGCCGTGATCGCGTTCTCGAACGCCTTCCGGGTCAGAATGTCCCGCGGCCGGATCCCGTCCTCGAGCAGACGCATCGCGGCCTCCCCGACCTTGCGGCAGACCTCGATCCGCCGCGGGTCGAGCGCCGGGACAGAGGCGCTGCCCGGGAGCGACATGCCGAGCGCTTCGACGCACGACGCCATCGTGTTCGCCGTGTAGAGCCCCCCGCACGAGCCGGCGCCGGGACACGCGACGCACTCGAGCTGGTACAACTGGTCCGCTGTCATCTGCCCCGCGGCAAACTTTCCGACCGCCTCGAACACGTCGGCGATGGACACGTCTCGGCCCTCGAACTTGCCGGGCATGATCGTCCCGCCGTACAGGAACACCCCCGGTACGTTCAGGCGGGCGAGGGCGAGCATCATGCCGGGCAGGCTCTTGTCACAGCCGGCGATCGCCACGAGGCCGTCAAACGCCTCGGCCAGGACCATCAACTCGACAGAGTCCGCGATCACCTCGCGGCTGATGAGGGACGCCTTCATCCCCTCGTGGCCCATCGAGATCGCATCGCTCACCGCGATCGTGGTGAACTCGATCGGCGTGCCTCCGGCGGCGCGGACGCCCTCCTTCGCGTACCCGGCGAGGACGTTGAGGTGGAGGTTGCACGGGGTGACCTCGTTCCAGGACGAGGCGACCGCGATCTGGGGCTTCTTGAGGTCCTCGTCGCCGAGACCCGTGGCCCGCAGCATCGCGCGGTGGGGCGCGCGCTCGGGCCCCTCCGTCACCGCCGCGGAGCGGCGCTTCACGCCTACCGTTGTCTTGGCCATCGGACCGAGCCTCCTGGATGAAGCGTTGATTACCGCTGGCGGCGGCCGGCCGCCCGGGAGTGTTCGGCTGCCGGGGGCCCGCCGTTCGTGCTCATGACCTTGAACAGACGCCGCAGACGCGCCCGCACCGCACGGCCGGTCTCGAGGTCCCACGAGTTCACGATCGCCAGCCGGAATCCACCCGGCGGCATCGCGTGATATTCGGGAGGCCGGAGCGGGTCGAATGTAATCTGAATACTCGACACGCCCGGCAGCGCGCGCAGCGCCGCGACGCGCTCGGGGTCGATCCAGTACCGGGGTCCGTGCAGGCCGAACAGGACGCTGCTGTACCCGGTCTTCCGCCGGCCCCGGTAGCGCCACCGGCCGCGCGCATACAACTCCACGACGGCCTCAAGCCAGCCCGGCCCGTTCAGGTCCACCCACTGCTCGGACATGCGCAGATGGCACTCGATGATCGCGCCGCCGATCGACTCAAAGTTGACGATCCCCGTGAACCCTCGGAGGTTCGCGCGGATCCACCGGCCGAGATACGCCTCAAGCACCGGCAGCCGCTCGGCAAGCACTATCCAGTAGTCGAACATCCCGCCCGGTAGCGGCTTGCCGACCGTGTGGCACCACCACCGCGGCGTGCCGCCCACGAGCGCCACATCGGTGCTGACGTGCCGGCCGGTGAAATGGGTCATCCACATATGCCCGGGCGCAAAATGGGCCTCGAGTTCGGCCGCGGTGTGAATGATCCGCCCGCCCGTTCCCATGCCGTGCAGGTTCATGATCGGCTTGCTGAACACCGGAAACCGGTCCGGCATGATTCCGTGGGGGCCGTACGCAATCCCCTGGCTTTCGCAGATGAAGAGCTTGTCATAGATCTTGTGGCGATCCGGAAAGAGGCGCCAGGCGGTCGGATCGTCGATCGGAACGACGAGTGAGCGCGGGCAGGCGACGCCCTCGAAGTACTGCCACCGCCAGGAATCGACGCCCTCGAAGGCCGCCCGGTGTTCGGCGGGCTTGTCGGCGTGCAGGTTGTGGAGCCGCAGCAGGTCGCGGCGGCCGTTCGCCGATCCGTTGTACCGCGCGCGGGCCTGGCCGTTCCCCCGGAACGGGGACGTGCCGGCCGGGAACAGACGTTCCGAGGCTGAATTGTCACCTGAGTCGGTTCGCATCATGTCCTTTGTGTCGGATGTGTCGGAGAGAAACGGGTGATTAACTTCCCCGCGGACCCGGCCTCTCCTCTGTCACCGGCGTGGGCAGAAAGCCCTTGCTTTTTTACCCGGCTCGCGCATACTGAGGACAAAAGACGCGACCCCGGGAGGTGAAGTGCCGTGCACGTCCTGGCTCGCAACTGGTGGGCGCTCGCGCTTCGCGGCCTGTTCGCTGTGCTCTTCGGTCTCGTCGCGCTCGCGTTGCCGGGCATTGCGCTCGGAGCCCTGGTGCTCTTGTTCGGCGCGTACGCGCTCGTGGACGGGGTCTTCGCCATCATCGCCGCGGTCCGGGCGGCCGAAACCCACGCGCGGTGGGGGTCGCTCGCGATCGAGGGGATCGCCGGCATCATCGCCGGCATCGTCGCGTTCGCCGTACCGGGCCTGACCGCGATCGTGCTGCTGTATGTGATCGCCTTCTGGGCGATCGTCACGGGAGTCTTCGAGCTCACGACAGCGATCCGGCTGCGCAAGGAGATTAAAGGGGAATGGACCCTGGCGCTCGCCGGCGTGGCATCTGTGGTCTTCGGGATCCTCCTGCTCCTCTTCCCCGGCGCCGGCGCGCTCGCCGTGGTCTGGCTGATCGGCGCCTACGCGCTGATCTTCGGGGGCTTGCTGCTCGTGCTCGCGTTCCGTTTGCGGGGACACGCGCCCGCAGCCGCGGCGGCGTAGCGGAGGCGACCGGGCCGGCGCACCTCTCAGCCCGCGCGCAGCGCCTCGAACTCCTCGTCACTCAGCCGGAGGCGCGCCGCCGCGACGTTCTCCTCCAGGTGGACCGGTGAGGACGTTCCCGGGATCGGCAGGACCACCCGGGACCGCCTGAGCAGCCAGGCGAGCACCACCTGAGCGGGCGTGGCGCCGTGGCGCTCCGCCACCTCTTGCGTGCGCGCCTCACGGCGGCGGGCGAGCGCGCCCGCCGCGAGCGGGTGCCACGGAAGGAAGCCCAGGCCGTCTCGCTCGCACACATCGATCACGTCGTCCGAGGCTCGGTCGGCGAGGCTGAAGCGGTTCTGCACCGACACGATCCGCGCCACGCTGCGCGCCCGGGACAGCTCCTCCACGCTTACATTGGAGAGCCCAATGTGCCGGATCTTCCCCTGCGCCTGCAGGTCCGCGAGGGCGCCGACGGATTCCTCGACCGGGACACGCGGATCCACCGCGTGCAGCTGGTACACGTCAATCCGATCCAGCCGGAGGCGCCTCAGGCTGCCCTCCAATGCCTCGCGCAGGTGAGTGGGCCGGCCGTTCGAGATCCAGCCGCCGCCGGGCCGCACCAACCCGCCCTTCGTTGCGATGACGAGCCCTGCCGGATACGGGCGCAGGGTCTCGGCGATCAGCGTCTCGGATACGTGGGGGCCGTAGGAATCGGCGGTATCGATCAGGGTGACGCCGAGGTCCACGGCGCGGCGGAGGACCGTCTTGGCCTGTTCGCGGTCGGCCGGCTCGCCCATGATCCGCGGCCCCGTAATCCGCATGGCGCCAAAGCCGAGCCGGTTCACGGTGAGGTCTCCACCGATGACAAACGTACCGGCAGCGGCCGCGTTCGGCGCGGTATGGTGGTCGGGCATTTCGGGGTCCTCCAGACTTCGGACTCGGACGGTTCCTTCGAATCAGGCAGCCGGCATTCCTGGCCGTTCCGGGACGGCGGGAGCGCAGGAGGGCCCCGACCCGCCGCGAATGATCGCCCCCATGCCGTCTGCGCTCATCCTGCTCGCCGCGACCCTCTACGGGATGTCCCCGATCCTCGCCAAGATCGCCTATTCGCACGGAGTGACCCCACTCACGCTCCTGGCGCTCCGGGCGACGATGGGCACCCTGTTCGTCTGGATCGGGCTGGCGGCAACCCGGCGGCTCGCTCTTCCGCCGAGGCCGTTCCTCACCCCCCTCGTTGTGCTGGGCCTGACGGTCGTGCCGATTCAGGTGGGCTCATACTTCTACGCGCTCACCGTGCTGCCGGCGTCGTCCGCGTCGGTCATCGCCAACACATCACCCGTGCACGTCGCCTGGATGGGATGGCTGGTTCTGGGAGAAACGCTGACGCCGGCCGACCTGGCCATCCTAGTCGGGATCGTCGGCGGTGCGGCACTCGTCGCCGGCCAGACGCCCCTCGCGGGCCACATCGTTGGCCTGGTCGCGCTGATTGCCGCCACGTTAGGGGCCGCCTTCTATCTCGTCGCGCAGCGGCGGCTGGTCCGTGACGTCGCGCCACTCACCGTGCTGGCGGTGGTGCTTCCGTCCTCCGCGGCCGTGTACTGGAGTGCCGGGCTCGTCACAAGATCCATTCATCTCGCCATGCCGCTCCCCGCCATCCTCGCCGTAGCGGCCGCGACCGTTGCCGGGGCCCTCGCGTCGTTCGTGCTGCTCGTCGCCCTCCAGGTGACGCCGGCCACCCGCGCGTCGATGCTCGGGATGCTCGAGCCGGTGGTCGCGGTGGTGCTGAGCGTGCTCCTCCTGGGAGACACGATGACGTGGCTCCGGGCGGCCGGGATTGCGATTGTCCTGAGCGGGATCACGCTGCTTCAGCTGCGCCGGGCGGGATAGGCCTCAGCGCGATCGGCTGCTGGCGACGACATGGGCCGAGACGGCGGCCATGACAATGGCGCCGCCGAGGAGGGTCGGCGGGGGAGGAATCTCCGTGAATGCCAGCCAGACCCAGATGGGCGCGAGCGGCGTCTCGAGCGCGCTCACCAGGGCGGATTCGGTGGCGGAGATGAGCCGCGTCCCGAGCGTGAGCAGCAGGAGGCCGAGACCCAACTGCGTGGCGCCGAAGAGCACGAGATAGGCCATGTCCCGCGGACCGGCGGCGCCCGGGCTCGCGAACGGCCACACGAGAAGGGCGCACAAGAAGGCCGACAGGCCCGCGGCGGGGAGCATCGATGTCTGCCGGTACATTCGAATGATGACCATCATGACGGCCATGCACAGCGTCATGCCGAAGGCGAGCAGGTCGCCGGCGAGATGTCCATGCGTGGCCGCGCCGCCGACCATCACGAGCACGCCAAGGAATGCCACGGCGCTCGCCAGCAGCGTTGTCCAGCTTTCGCGCTCGCCGGTCCAGAGCCAGCCGAGCGCGGCGGTGACAAAAGGCGCGGTCGCGTAGATCACGGTGACGTCGGCCACCGACGTCCGGCGGAACGCATTGATAAACAAGATCGTCGCGAGCGCCGACAGGCCGGCGGCGATGAGACCGGGGCCTCCGATCGCCCGAACCGCCGCGAGCGCCCCGCGCCGGTTCTGCCAGATCATGAAGCCGGCAATGAACAGGCCCGCGTAGATGCCCCGCCAGAACAAGATGGTCCAGGCGTCGAGATGGATCAGGCGGGTGAAGAATCCGGCCGTGCTGTACGCGACCGCCGACGCGGTGGTCAGCAGGATCCCGAGCCCGTGCTGCTTGTGATCGTCGGCGGCCATCCCGTGCCTAGGCGCGCGCGATCGCCAGCCACGCCCGCAGCGTCTCCGCGACGCTCCAGGCCTGCGCGATGCATCCGCGGGGCGCGTGCGGCGCATCACCGTCAAAGATCTCGGCAATGCTGCCCACGCCGTAATCGGCGAGGTGGTGCGCCAGCGGCTCGAGGAAGCCGGCGGCCGCGGCGTGGTCACCGTAGACCTTGAGGTGGGCGAGGGCGAACGGCCCAAGGAGCCAGCCCCACGCCGTGCCCTCGTGGTACGCGCCGTCCCGCTCCACGACCGCTCCGGTGTAGCGGCCGTGATAGCGGGGGTCTGCGGGCGCCAAGCTGCGGAGGCCGAAGGAGGTCAGGAGGTCCCGACCGCAGGCATCAACGACGGCCCGCTGCCGCTCGGGAGCGAGGGGACTCTCGGGGAGCGAGACCGCGAAAATCTGGTTCGGCCGCATGGAGCCGTCGTTGCCCGCCGGGCCGTCCAGCACATCGTAGCAGCATCCCGACGCCTCGTTCCAGAACCGCCCGAAGCCTTCGCGGACCCGGTCGGCCTGGCCGTCCCAGGCACCCGCCCGCAGGCCGAGACGCCGGGCGAACCCGGCCATCGTGCGGAGCGCGTTGTACCAGAGGGCGTTGATCTCCACCGGCTTGCCGATGCGGGGCGTCACCACCCAGCCACCCACCCGGGCGTCCATCCAGGTGAGCGCCGCCCCGGGCATCCCCGCGCGCAGGAGGCCGTCGGCGCGGTCCTCACCGATCCCGTACCGGGTGCCGCCCCGGTGCCGGGCGACGATCTCCTCCAGCATCGGGTACAGCTCCGTGAGCAGGGCGTCGTCCTCGGTCGCCGCGTGGTAGGCGCGGATCGCCTCAAAATACCAGAGGGTCGCGTCAACGGTATCATACTCCGGGATCTCGCCCTGGTCGGAGAACCGGTTGGGCAGCATGCCTTGATCGACGAAGCGGGCGAACGTGGTCAGGATCCGGCGCGCGATCTCCGGCCGCCCGGTGGCGAGGATCAGTCCGGGCAGGCAGATCATCGTATCGCGCCCCCAGTCGCCGAACCAGGGATACCCGGCGATCACCGACATACCGTCCGGCCGGCCGGCCAGCGGACGCCGGACGACGAACTGGTCGGCGGCCACCACGAGCTGCCCGATCCAGGCGGGCGTCCGCCGCGTGGCCGGGTCGACCCGGCGCCAGCGGGTCATCAAGGCCGCGTCGGAGCGATCCCGGCGCCGCACCGCGGCATCGCCGTCCAGATCCGGCTCCGGCTCGGCGGAGCAGACGAGGGTCACGACGGCGCCAGGCGCCAGCTCGGCCCGCGCGGTCCCGGCGTGAAGGTGGTCTTCCTGCGCGTCGAGCCCCCGCTCTTCCTCAACGCGCAGCCGGAAGCGCTCGTACCAGGTGTGATCCGGCTGGAACGTGGCGTCGCGGGCGAACAGGGCAAACGGCCGAGCCCCCGCGAAGGCGGTGATGCGGAGGCCGTGCGGCACCGGCTCGACGTGCATCTGCCACCCCGGTCCTCGCGTCGTCCCATGGTAGTCGCGGTAGTTGACGAGCAGGGCCAGCTCGAGCGTCACCGGGGCCCGCGCCCGCAGCAGGCGGTACTGCGCGTACGTCGTGTTGGCGCCGGGCTCCATGAAGATCCGTTTCTCGAGGCGGGCATCGCCGCACGCGTATGTCCACACCGGCGTGGTTCCCTCCAGCCGGAAGCGCTCGACCTCCCGGTATCCGTTGGGATCGACCGTGCCGTCGCCCCAGCGGTTCGCGGCCAGCGGGTAGGCGCGGCCGTCGTAGTGCACGACTTCGTCCGCCTTGGTGACGAGGAGCGAGCGCCCCAGCGGCGGGGCGAACGCCGCGATGAGGAGGCCGTGGTAGCGGCGGGTCAGGAGGCCCGCCACGGTGCCGGAGGCGAAGCCGCCGATCCCGTTGGTGCACAGCCACTCGCGGGACTCGGCGACCGGCAGGACGCCGCAGACCTCACGCCCCCAATCGAGGAGCAAGCGCCGAGACCCGCCGCTCATCAGAGGAACCCTGCGCTGCCCCGCTCTCGGCGGTGCTACGGTCTGAGGACCGTATCGATCTCGTAGACGATCCCGTTGGCGCAGGCCGTTCCGGCGTCCAGCACCCTCGCCTTGCCGTCGAGCACGATGGCGCCGTTCTTCACCGTAACCGGAAGCAGCTTGCCGTTGAGGGTCGGAAGCAACCGGATTTGCTGGAGCTGCGCGGAGGTCAACGCCGCGCCCGTCAAAATATGGTACTTCACGGTGCCGGAGATCATCTTCTTGTCGTGAAGCGCGAGGTTGAGCTGCCACGGCGGGATCTGCTTGAACGCCCCTTGATTCGGGGCGAACACGGTGAACGGCCCCGCGTGAGTGGCCAGCGTCTGGTCGAGCCCGGCCGTCTTGAACGCCTCGGTGGTGGTCGCGAAGTTGCTGGAACCGGTCAGCACGTCCATGACGCTCGCGCACCGCGGCTGCTGCGCGTGCAGCGTCTGCGGACCGGACACGAACGCCAGCCCCGCAAGCAGCCCGATGGCAATCCTGACCACGCGGCGGCTGAACATCGGCTGGTGTCCCACACTCGCAGGCATCATGGTCGTACAGGCATTATAACACCGGGCAGGCGTCCCCAGGCTCGTCCGCGAAGAGGCCACCGGAGCCGCCGCCATGAGCCTTCAGACGTACCGTCAAAAGCGAAACTTTGCCGTCACCCCGGAGCCTTCCGGCCGGACACGAGGCCGCGCGACCGCGCGCCGGCCGCTCCGCTACGTCATCCACAAGCATCAGGCGAGCCACCTGCACTACGATCTGCGCTTGGAGTGGAACGGCGTGCTCCTCTCATGGGCGGTGCCAAAGGGTCCCTCGCTCGATCCGGCCGTCAAGCGCCTCGCGATGCAGGTGGAGGATCATCCGCTCGACTACGCGGCGTTCGAGGGCATCATCCCCGAAGGGGAGTATGGGGCGGGCGCGGTGATGGTCTGGGACCGGGGCACGTGGCTCCCCGACGATCCGGACGTGGATGGCAGCCTGCGGCGGGGCGAGCTGAAGTTTACGCTTAAGGGAGAAAAGCTCAAGGGTTCGTGGGTCCTGGTGCGGACTCGGAGCGGGTACCCTCCGTCGTCCGGCCGGCCGGCCTGGCTTCTGATCAAGCACCGGGACGCGTTCGCCTCGACGCGGGACGTGGAGACCGCGATGCCCCGCTCCGCCGCCTCCGCGCGGACACTCGCCGAGATTGCCCAAAGCGACCCGGCCGCCGGCGCCACGGCCGCCCGCGCCACAGCCCGAGCGCCGCGGAAGGCGGCGGCGCCGCGCCGGAAGAAAGCCCGGTGACCGGGCGCATTCCGTTTCGGGTCCACCCGATGCTCGCCACCCTCTTCCCCAAGCCGTTTGACCGGCCGGGGTGGGTGTACGAAGAGAAGTACGACGGCTACCGGATCCTCGCGTATAAGGAAGGGCACCGGGTTCGCCTGCTGTCCAGAAACGCCCGGGATCGGACCGCGACGTATCCCACAATCGCCGCCGCGGTCGGCGCGCTGCCGTCCCCGACGCTGCTCCTCGACGGGGAAGTCGTCGCGTTCGATCGCCGCGGAGTCTCGCGGTTCCAATTGTTGCAGCAGGGGCACGGCGCCCCCGCCTACGCGGTGTTTGATTGCCTGTACCGCAATGGGCAGGACCTCCGCCGCGCGGCGCTTGCGGCCCGGCGGGAGGCGTTGGAGGCGGCGCTCGGCGCGAGAAGGCGCGGGCCGCTCCTCCTGGCGCGCAGGCTGGCCCGGGACGGTCTCGCCGCGTATCGGCTCGCCAAGCGCAAGAGGTTCGAGGGGGTGGTTGCGAAAGATCTCGCTGCGCCCTACATCGAAGGACGGTCGACAAAGTGGTTGAAGGTCAAGGTGCGCCAGGAAGAGGAGTTTCTCATCGTAGGCTATACCGCGCCGGAGGGCTCGCGGGTGGGGTTCGGCGCCCTGCTGCTCGGCGCCTATGACCGCGGGGAGCTGCGGTACGTCGGGAAGGTGGGGACGGGGTTCAGTGGGCGCTCGCTGGCGTCCCTGTACCGGGCGTTCCAACCGCTGGTGCGGGCGCGCTCTCCGCTCGCGAATCCGCCGCGCGAGCGGGGGGTCACGTACCTGGCGCCGCGCCTCGTCGCGCAGATCGCCTTCGAAGAGCGGACGGCCGATCGCAAGCTCCGGCAGCCGGTGTTCCTCGGGCTGCGGGACGACAAGGCCCGGGCGGAGGTCGTCCTCCCGGAATGAACCCTCGGCGGACGTGGAGTGATTACGCCGGCTTGCCGGGCTTCACGATGTCGATGTGCACGATTTTGACCGGCGCGAGCGGCCGGTCCCGCGCGTCGCGCGGCATGCGCGCGATCTTCTTGACCAACGCCACGGCCTTATCGTCGCACTGGCCGAAGATGGTGTAGCCCGCGCCGTGTCGCGGATTCAGGCCGGGCTGCTCTCTTTCCGTGATGAAGAACTGCGACCCGTTGGTATTGGGGCCGGAATTCGCCATCGCGAGCCGTCCGGGGCGATCGAACAGCAGGTCCGAATGCAGTTCGTCTTCGAACCGGTAGCCTGGACCGCCGGTGCCTGTGCCGATGGGGTCGCCGCCCTGAATCATGAACTCGGGGATCACCCTGTGGAAGATCACCCCGCTGTACAGGGGCCGGTGATGCTCCACCTTGCCGGTCGCCGGATTGGTCCAATCCTTTTCCCCGGTGGCGAGGCCGATGAAGTTGGCCACCGCCTTTGGCGCCTTGTCGGGGAACAGCTCGCATCTGAAATCCCCCGCGGTCGTGTGGATAATCGCGACGGGGTTCTTCGATCGGGGCTTCGGTGTCGCTTGCGTTTCGGACATACGGCGCACCTCGGCTTCGGCAGTATCATGCGTTGCCGCGCGGCCGGCGCTCGTCACACGGAGCACCGGCAGCAGACAGACGCTGAGCATTAACAGCATCACGGCGCCGCGCCGCATCGGCATGCACCTCTCGTCAGGATCTTGCGGACCCGCCAGACGCGAGGGTCTCTGCACTTATTGGATCGTGCGATCCGCGGCATCGCCGTGCACACAGCGGCGCGCATCGCGTCGCTGGCCGGCGCCGGCGAAGTGCTTGTTTCAGGAACGGTGAAGGATCTTGTCGCGGGCTCAGGGATCAACTTCGCCGACCGCGGCGTCCATGCGCTGAAAGGCATCCCGGAGCCACGACATGTGTTCGCCGTGAGCACAGGCGCGTAGCACGGAATCAGGGGAGCGCTATCGCCCTGGGGGACTGTACGGGACGGACTTCTTGACGGCCTGGTCGATCTCTTCCGGGGTCAGGAGGACGGTCGTCTTGACGGCCACCGCGCCGCTCGCGGCGGCCGCCAGCGAGAAAGCGGCGACACTGACGTTATCAGGCGCATCCACGATCAAGTAGACGTCGGTGTCGCCAAACGCGAAGTACAACGCCTCCAACTTCCCGCCGAGACTCTGTAGCGATTGCTGGATGGCGGTCCTCCGCGCGGTCCCTCCCCCGCCCTTGACGACGCCTTTCGTGCCCTCGCTGGTATAGGTCGCCTGACACAGGTACTTGCCCATGGGACATCCCTCCTGTGAGGATTGCGTGGGATACCGCGTGTCCCTTACCGGCGGGATGATGCGAATCCTGCTCACAGACCACTTCACGCAAGGCTCGGGATCACCATCGTAGAGTTAGAGGGCCCGTCCCCCTTTCCTGGAACGTATGTGTGACGGCAGCACCGAAAGCCCCACCTGCGCGCTGCCCGCGGAGGGTGTCTGTGATCGCGTCGTTTGTCGATCGCCTTGTCCGCAGCCAGAAGTGGCTGGATCCGTTTGGAAAGTTCGTTCAAAACGTGGTGGGGGCGATCTACAAGCCTCTTGGGGCGCCCGGCCAGGCGCTCAAGAGCTTCCTCCACGGGACCTGGCTGGGACACGCCCTCCACCCCGTGCTCGTTGACATCCCCCTGGGCGCCTGGACGGCCGCCATCATCGCCGACCTCACCGCCTATACCGGCAGGCTGAGCCCGGAGGTCGGCGACTTCTGCGTGCTCATCGGCGTGCTGGCATCGTATGCGGCCCTCGTCACCGGGTACACGGACTTCCACGAAACCGCCGGCCACGAGCGCAAGGTGGGTGCCGCCCACGGGCTGATCATGACGACGAGCATCCTGCTCTACACTGCCTCGTGGCTGCTCCGCTGGCGTGCGGGCGGCTCCACGCACGATCTTGCGGTCCTCCTGGCGGCGGCCGGCTACCTGCTGTTGATCAGCGGCGCATACCTTGGCGGGGACCTCGTCTTCAAACTCGGGACGATGGTCAACCGCAACGCCTTCAGCGACGGACCAAAGGACTTCGTGCGCGTCGGGAGGCCTCAGGATTTCGTCGAAGGGAAGATGAAGAAAGTGGAGGCCGGAGGGATGCCGGTCCTTGTCGTCCGTCATGGGGGCCGGCTTCGCGCCATCGCCAACACCTGCGCCCACGCCGGCGGACCGCTCGACGAAGGTGAGCTCGACGGAACCACAGTCACGTGCCCGTGGCATGGATCGCAGTTCGATATCACGACCGGCCGGGTCAAACGCGGGCCGGCCACATTCGACCAGCCGGCCCTGACCGTTCGTGAGAATGGCGAAGGTGTCGAGGTGAAGCTGAGCCGGTCGCGCCCTGCCTGACGTGGCGTCGAATCAAGAGATCCCGCTCAGGGGCGGGCATCTCTCCACTGTCGTCCGCGTTGGAGATACCGTCCGGCGCCCGATAGGCCCGTGGACTCCCGCCGTGCATTCGCTGCTCGGACACCTTGAAACCGTCGGCTATCAAGGGGCGCCACGGGCCCTCGGCCTCGATGATCGCGGGCGGGAAATCCTCTCCTACATTCCCGGTGAGGTCCCTGCCGGCGACGCTCCCCAGGCGTATGTGTGGACGCAACAGACGCTGATCACCGTGGCCCGGTTGCTCCGGCGTTACCACGACGCGGCCGCGTCCTTTACGCCTCCCGCCGATGCGGCGTGGCGGACCAGCGATCTTCCGTCTCGGGAGGCCGAGATCATCTGCCACAACGATATCGCCCCGTGGAACACCGTCTTTCATGCCGGATGTTCGGTTGCTTTCATCGACTGGGACCAGGCAAGCCCCGGCCTAAAGATCTGGGATGTGGCGTTCGCGATATGGCACTTTGTGCCGCTGTACGATGATGAGAAGTGTTCCCGGCTGGGGGCCGACGCGTCATTGGATGCACGCGCCCTGCGCGTGCGCTGGTTTTGCGACACGTACGGCTGTCCCCCGTCTCCGAGCGTGATCACGGCCGTCATCGAGCGACAGCGGCGCGCGCGCGCGCGTATTCGCGCATTGGCCGATCAAGGCAGCGCCGCCTATGTGAAGCTGTGGCAGTCTGGTGTCGAACAAAGCATTCTTCGTGAGGCGACGTTCGTTGAACGCAACTCGCCGGCTTTAGCACGCCATCTTACTCCGAACTCCGGCGCCGCGGCGCCTGCAGACGCCGACAGATAAGACGACATCGCTAGACAGCACCTGCCGGCGCTATCATAGAGAGCAAATCAGCCGGGAGCCTTAAAAGTGGGTCCCGGTCAAAAGCAAGATTAGCAGGATCACGACGATGAGGCCTACCCCGCCGCTCGGGTAATACCCCCAGCTGCGACTGTGGGGCCATGTCGGGATCGTGCCCAGCAACACCAGAATCAGCACAATGAGTAAAATCAGTCCCATGGCGCACCTCCAATTAAGACCGGATCCAATAAAAGTGTACCCCGGACGAAAAGGGATCAACCGAGCGCTCTCGTCCCGCCTGAAGTCTCGTTTCGAGGTGATCACTCGCATCTTGGCAGGCTCGTGACTTGATTTATACGGGCTGGTGGAGACGACGGGATTCGGACTCGTGACCCCTGCGTGCAAATCAGGCGTCGCCGGTAAGCTCGACGCGGACGAGGGCGCGTGCGCGGAGCGTGGGACCCGCGGGCCGCGGAACGACGTAGCTTCTCGCAACGCGGCTGAGCGCCGGGAACCCGTACGGAAGCGGGGTCGTCAGAATAGTGGGCGCGCCCGCCGCGGCCTTTATACAATCTTCATAGACGCTCGGATATACTTCGGACAGCCAAGCGGGCACACCGGACGGGGACGACAAACAGATCAAGGAGGGGCCGTATGCGAATTGCTCGGTGGTCGATGCTGGGAATCGCAATGCTCGTCGCGGTCGCGTTCGGCGTCCAGGCGATGTTTGCGGCGGAGATGGGGTTGGGGGCAGAGCTCAAGACCGCGATCACGCACACGGGGTTCGCGCAAAAGTACGATACGTTGAAGGAAGTGACCCTGCACCTGCACCACGTCATCAATTGCCTCGTGGGTCCCGGCGACAAGATGTTTGACAAGGCAGCCGGGAACCCGTGCCAGGGTCAGGGCAAGGGCATCATGCCGGATATCAAGGCCAAGATGGGCACAGATCAAGAGTACCAGGTGGCGTGGTGGCTGGCGCATATAGCCGACCAGGCCATCTCGATGGGAAATCTTCAGCAGGCCAAGGCGGCCGCGCACATCATTGGGGTCCAGCTCACCGGCATGGCGAAAATGTAAGCTGACATGGTGGACGCCATGCCGGCTTCCACCGAGGGGCGCGTGCTACACCGCCGCTCCAGGAGCGGCTGGGCACCACCGAGGCGTTCGAACGCGCCAAGCTCGAGGTCGAGCAGCGACCGGGATCACCCCGGTCTCGCCGAAAAAGGCGGGAACTTCTGCGACGCGATGCGACGCAGTCTGACCTGCCGAATCCCGCGTCCGGCGTGGCATCCGGCTCCGTGATGAACCACGGGTTCTGACGCACCTTCCCGGGAATCGCGATGAAGTTGACCCGCTTTCGTGGACAGCCTATCGTTGGGGCAATAGCCCGGGGGAGGTCCACGATCCATTCACCCTGGGCTGGGCATATGCTCATCATCCCGGCCACCAAGCACGCGGCGGCGGACCGGCTCGCCGAGCGGCTCCTGGGACGCGCTCGAGAACCTGGGATTAGCAGGGATTAGCAAGATGGCCTTGAGCGGACGTTCAGTGCGAAGGGAGGATCACGTGAAACGCCTTGCGCTACAAGGCTTTGCGTGTGGTGGAGACGACGGGATTCGAACCCGTGACCCCCTGCTTGCAAAGCAGGTGCTCT
>Ga0207416_1002398_pt1 | contig 20614 bp, 16 predicted proteins | sample PaiPotPPM11metaG_FD_184107 | JGI IMG/M metagenome (GOLD analysis project Ga0207416, IMG submission 184107) | Iron sulfur acid spring bacterial and archeal communities from Banff, Canada, to study Microbial Dark Matter (Phase II) - Paint Pots PPM... ...
GCACGAGGCCCACGAACAGGGCGACCAGCCCCTTGTGCTGCAATTTGCCCAGCATACCCGAAATGATACCCCCCGCCAGCGCGCCCGCGCCAAAGCCCGCCAGAATGATGCCATAACCGCTCGCGCCAGCGTTCAACGGCCCATGCGCCAGTGTTGGCAGCGCGACTTCGATCAGGCCGCCGAAACAAAAGTTGGCGACCACGGCTACCAGTAAGCCGGCCTGCATCACCCGCGAGGCGCGCAAAAAATTTGCTAAGCTGATTGGCACGCCTGCCTGTTCGCTATCGGGTAGGGACAGGGCATTGTCCTCGTGGCCCGCCAGGCTTTCCTGAACGGCCTCCGCGTCTTTGCCAACGGTCTGCGCCGTGACGCGCATCAGCGCCAATGAGACCGCCGAGACGACGAAGCTCACGGCGTCGAGGGCCAGGGCCGCGCCGGATTGCAGGGCGGCCACGATTGCGCCCGCCGCCGCCGAGCCTACCAGCGTCGCGCCCTGCGCGGAGGAGAAGTTTAGCGCGTTCCCGGCCTGCAAATCGTCGCTGGAGAGAATATCAGGTAAGATAGCAGCAGAGGCGGGAAGAAAAACGCCCTGAAACGCTCCCAGCGGTACGGCAACCGCGCACAACTGCCACAGATTGGGATGCCCCCAGAGCGCCAGGGCGGTCAGGATAGCTACCAGCACGGCGCGCGCCGCGTCCGCGATCAGCATGACGCGGCGCGCGCCCAGCCGGTCGCTGAGCCAGCCGCCCAGCAGCACGCTGCCCACGCGCGGGATGCCGTAGGCCGTCAGCACGATGCCCAACTCCTGGGCATTGCCGCCGTTCGTCAGGATCAGCCAGGGCAGGGCCACGGCATAGAGCGCGTCGCCCACGGTCGAGATCGTCTGGCCGCCGAACAGCAGGCGGAAGTTGCGCACTTTGAACGGCCCCAGCATCCCGGCTGCCATCGCCCGTTTTGTCTCCGGCGCGCCTGCCAGTTCGTTGGAGAGCGCGGGAGTATCTTCTGGTATCGTTCCACCCGGTTCCAGTGGTGATGACATAAGCGTGACTCCTGGTCAGATATTTTCGCGATTGTCGGTCAAAGGGTTCCCATGATTGGTTAGCGTTTTTTCATCAAAATGTCGCGCACGTCGGGCGGAGCTTGAAGCTGACCGATCAGCGTGAATTTTTCGATGGCGCGATCCGCCAGGTCGGCGCTGACGTCGTTGGCGAAGATGCAGATGCCAGTGACATTGACGTTCAAACGCTGGCCTTCGGCGATGATCTGTTCCAGTTCCTGCCGGTTATAATTGAGCGCGCCGACGGCCCAGGTATTCTTCGTGGTGATCGCCCCGGCAGACGCTGGCCGCTGTTGCGCGTCCGCCTGCGCATAGGCGATCATGGTTACGGCCATTTCCTGCTCTCCCTCGGCGCCGCGCGGGCTTTCATACTGCTTAAACAGCGCGATTACCTGGTCGAAGAGCTGTCTGTGTTCTTCCGACGTGATGTACAGGCGCGAGCCGCCAAGAGTGAGCGGTGTATGTTCGTCCTTGCGTTCCAGGGCGGCGCGAAAGGCACGCTGGAAGTCGTCTTTGATCTGATCGATATACGCGCCTATAGCCGCCAGCGAATCGTCATGCGGCGCGGTCAGGAAGAGGTCGTTGGAAACGGAAAAATCTCTGGCGATGGACTGGTAATATTTCTCCAAAACGCCGCCTTTTTCGCGCTTCTCCACCAGTTGTAGCAGGCCGACCTTCTCCAATTCGCGCACATGGTAGTGAATTTTGGCCGGGGCAAGGCCCAACGCCTCGCCCAATTGCGTGACGGTCATCGGATGGTCTATCAGCAGATCGATGATATGGATGCGCAAGGTGTCGGCAACCGCGCGCAGTTGCTCCAGCGTATTGATCTCGTAGCTCTCAAGCATCTGATATTCCTTATCGTTCAAATTTTTTTAATCATGTAAAAATAATAAATCATGTGAATTTGTTTGTCAAGAGTTTTTGCTATCTCCGTTCAGGCCATTGTAAGGCGGGGGCGTCAAACTGCAAGCCGCGTGAGAGGAAAGATCGGTATAGTAGTGGGAAACTAGTCGTATTTTGCCATCATATCCATGGTTTCATGGTGTGGGAGCGCGCTGTATGGCGTCCCCCATCCAGGACGCAAGGCATTGCGTCCCTACATCTCTATTTTGTAGGAGAAGAACTGTGAGGATGCCGATATTTCGCAAAATGAAGCGCTGGGGTACGCTATGCACGGTAGTAGCGCTGTTTTCGATCCTCTTTGCCGCGTGTGATACCGGCAATTCGCCCAGCATCCTGAATACAGCCGGGCCGGTTGCCGGCCAGGAAGCGAACCTGTTCTGGTTCATCCTGATTGTGGCCTGTATCGTTTTTGTTGTCGTCGAGGGATGGATCATTCTCAATGTGGTGCGCTTTCACGCGCGGCCAAATTCACCCGAGCCGAAACAGACGCAGGGCAATAACGCGCTGGAAATTGGCTGGACAATCGTGCCGTCCGTGTTCCTGTTCCTCGTGCTGGCCGTTACCATCCGTACCATGTTTGGCCTGGCGCAGCCTCCTGGCAACCATGTCACCGTCAGGGCCGTCGGCCACCAGTGGTGGTGGGAATTCGATTATCCCAACGATGGCAACGTTACCACTGCCGATAGTCTCTATGTGCCGGTGAACACGGTGGTGCAGATTGACCTCGTATCCACCAACGTGATCCACAGCTTCTGGATTCCACAGTTGACCGGGAAGACCGACGATATCCCCGGCCACAACAACACGATGTGGTTCAAGGCTAACACGACCGGAATCTATCGCGGTGAGTGCGCCGAGTATTGCGGCACGCAGCACGCGCACATGGACTTCGACGTGGTGGTACTGTCGCCCGCTGACTACGCGACATGGTTGAGCCAGCAGCAGCAAGCGGCTTCCTCTTCGGCTAGCGGGATGGCGGCTCAGGGTCTGGCCCTCTTCAAGGGCGCGGGCGGCTGCTCGGGCTGTCACGGCATTGTCGGCGTCGATTTGCCGAGTTATACCAGTTCAACGGCGGCAAATTTTATCGGGCCGAACCTGACCCACTTCGCCAGCCGTCACCTGATCGCCGGCGGCATCCTGTCCACCACCAATATTCACCAGTATAACTGGGCCAACGATCCGGCCTGCCAGATCGTCAACGGCCAGGTTGCCAGCCCATCCACCTGCGGCCTCTACCAGTGGCTCTTGAACCCGCAGGCGATCAAGCCCGGCAGCGATATGGTTATCGGGCACCTGACGCCGCAGCAGATTACCGAACTGATCGCGTACCTGCAAACGCTACAATAGGCTGTTGTACCTGTAGCCCCACGGGCAGGCATGGAGGGGCTGTGGCTTGTCCCAGCCCGTCTGCCCTGACGGGACTGGATATTTGGAGGATTTGCTCATGGCAACCCGCACCGTTGTTGAGGGTGTCAGCATAGAACGTCGCAAGCGTTTTAGCGAAAGCTATCTCGGCCAGTGGGTCATGACGACCGACCACAAAAAGATCGGCATCATGTACATTGTGACGGCCTTTTTTTTCTTCCTGGTGGGCGGAACCGAGGCGCTGCTGATCCGCACGCAGTTGGCCGAGCCGAACGGGAAGGTACTCAGCCCGGAAGTGTATAACCAGGTTTTCACCATGCACGGCACAACGATGATCTTCCTCTTCGTGATGCCCATGCTGGTCGGCTTCGGCAACTACGTCGCTCCGCTCATGATCGGCGCGCGCGACATGGCCTTCCCGCGCCTGAACGCTTTTGGCTACTGGGTGCTGCTCTTCGGCGGCATTTTCCTGACCTCGAGCTTTCTCTTTAACGCGGCCCCCAATGGCGGCTGGTTCAACTACGCGCCTTTGAGCGAACTGACCAGCGGCTGCGGCGCGACGGCTTACACCTGTACTCCCGGCCCCAATGCCGACTTCTGGGCGCTTGGTGTCCTGTTGCTCGGCGTTTCGTCGATTGCCGGAGCGGTCAATTTCGTGGTCACTATTTTGCGGCTGCGCGCGCCAGGCATGACGCTCAACCGCATGCCGCTCTTTGTCTGGATGACGCTGGTAACGGCGTTCTTGCTGCTTTTCGCCATACCGAGCCTGTCGGCGGCGAGCATCTTGCTCCTGCTGGATCGCCACCTGGGAACCCATTTCTACCAGGCGGCCTACGGCGGCGACCCGCTGCTGTGGCAGCACCTGTTCTGGTCGTTCGGCCATCCAGAGGTGTACATCCTGATCCTGCCGGTCTTCGGCATGATCTCGGAGATTATCCCGGTCTTTTCGCGCAAACCTCTCTTTGGCTATACCTTTGTCGCCTGGTCGGGCGTCGCCATCGGCTTCTTGAGCTTCACAGTGTGGGCGCACCACATGTTCGCCGTTGGCCTGCCGCCTATCGCGCAGGCGTTCTTCGCCACCAGCACCACGCTAATCGCCATTCCGACGGCGGTGAAGGTCTTCAACTGGTGCGCCACCATGTGGGGCGGCAAACTGGTTCTTAAAGTACCTATGCTCTTCGCCATCGGCTTTGTCGCCATGTTCTTGATCGGCGGCCTCAACGGCGTCGCCCTGGCCGTTGTGCCGTTCGACTACCAGGTCACGGATAGCTACTTCGTCGTCGCGCACCTGCACTACGTGCTGTTCGGCGGCAGCGTCTTTGGCATCTTCGCGGGCATCTACTACTGGTTCCCTAAGATGACGGGCAAATTATTGGGCGAGCGACTGGGCCAGCTACAGTTCTGGCTCTTCCTGGTCGGCGTGAACCTGACGTTCTTCCCCATGCACCTGCTCGGCCTGATGGGGATGCCGCGCCGCATCTATACCTATCCCAGCGGTCTCGGCTGGAGCCTCGATAACCTGCTCGCCACGATTGGCGCGTTCACCATCGCGACGGGCGTCCTGGTTTTCCTGTTCAACTTCATCTTGAGTTTGCGCAGCGGCCAACCCTCCGGTGACGATCCGTGGGATGCCTTTACGCTGGAGTGGGATACGACTTCTCCACCGGCGGTGTACAACTTCCCGACGCTGCCTGTCGTGCGCAGTCGCCGGCCTTTCTATGATAAGAAGAACCCTGATATTGCCGACTGGAAAATGGGAACGCACTAGTCGTAGCTGGAAATGAGATGTATGATGCCCGAAGAGCAAGCGCAAGATCGGCCAGCGCTGGAGCAACCGACAACCAGCAGAAAAGCGCGGAGGCTGGCGCAGGTGGAGGCGTTGAAGCCTCATCCCAGCGTGTGGCCTTTCGCCCTGGCCGTCTCACTGATGGTCTTGCTGATCGGTTTCATCACCTATCCCGTTTTGTGTGGGATTGGCATCGTCTTGACGATAGCCTGCGTTATCGGCTGGGGCGTCGAACGCCAGTGATTGATAGAGGGAGCAAATAAGTATGAGTTCTGTTCACGCTGAACCAATAGCCGCCGAACACGAACATGAAGGAGGCGGGCGCAGTATCAACTGGTGGGGCATGATGTTCTTCATCGCCTCCGAAGCCATGATCTTCGCCAACCTGATCGCAGCTTACCTGTACCTGGAGATCAGGGACAATGGCGGGTCTACGGCCTTCAATTTGCCCGGCGGCGGTCACCTGGACTGGGTATATGCCCTGGGCAACACCATCATCCTGCTGTGCAGCAGTATTCCCGTGCGGCTCGCGGGCGCGGGCATCGCCAAAGGCAATCGCCGCCAATTGCTGCTGGGCCTGATCTTTACCATTATCCTGGGCGCGGTTTTCTTGAGCGGCCAGATTTACGAGTATACCAACCTGTTCGCGCAGAACTTTACGCCGGCATATCAAACTTTTGGTTCCGCGTTCTTTACGCTGACCGGCTTCCACGGCCTGCATGTGAGCATCGGCCTCCTGTTCTTGCTGATCATTCTCATCCGCTCGCTGCGCGGCGATTTCACCGCCAAAAGCCACTTCGGCGTGCAGGCAGCCGAGATGTACTGGCACTTCGTTGACTTCGTGTGGGTTGTCGTGTTCTCGACGGTTTATCTTTTGCCGCTGCTCTTCCACAGCTAAAAAGCCGACAAAGCGCGAGAGGATTGGCAAGCAATCGGCGATTGCTTGCCAATCCTCTCGCGCTTTGTCGTATAAAAAAAATATGGTACAATTGATACGTACCAAACTATTTTCCATGCAAGCGGGCAAGACAGAGAAAAGGTAGGCGACCATGAAAGAGACTATGCGCGGACATAGGCCGGGTACTGAGGCCAGTCGCGTGACATATCGTCGCAGAAGCTACAAGACCGAGGTTTGCTCTATTTGTCATGGCCGCCTGCGCGCGGATGCTATGCCCATTACCGAGCCGGAGGGCGTGCCTGAGCCACGCCGTTCCTGGATTCTCTGCCGCGACTGCTACCAGGCGCTGGTGGTAGAGATGCGCCGCTCGCCGGTGCGCACTCCTACGCGCCTGCGCGTGGCGATGGGCATCGTAGCCGCGGAGCGCTGGCCGGGGGCGTACACGTCCGCGCCGCACATGGTCTTCCACGACCGCCGCAAGATCATGTTCATTGTCTGGATGTTTATCATTGCCATGCTCGTCCACCTCGCCCTCATTGTCGCCATCGCCTCCATCATGCGCTAATCGATCCTGATGTGGTAGGGGCCGGAAAAAATAGGGCGGCACAACGCGTTGCGCCGCCCTATTTTTTCCGGCCCCTATTAACCTTGACCGGTTTGCTACAATAGGAGTGAGCCAGCGAACCTCTGGCCTTGCAAACAGGAAAGGTTGTTCTCGTATGGATGTCGCTGCCGGTCACAAGGCAGATAAGAGCAATAGCGGCTGGTGGGCCGTGGAAAGCGCCCAACCCTCATCGCAGGCCGCCTCCAATGACACTACGGTCGTTCCGGTCGAACTCATCCGCGAATATCGCGTCCTCGCGGGAGTGGCCGCGACGATGGAATCCGGCTTCTTGCTCTTGAACCAGCGAGAACACGTTACGTATTTCAATGCCAGCGCGCTGCGCCTGCTAGGCATCCAGAGCCGCGCTGTGGTCGAGCAGCCGGCCTTTGACATTCGCGGGCAATTGCTCGCGCGCTCGGTCGAGCCGGAGCGGGCGCAGGAGGCTCTTGCTGCTCTCTGGGCGCACCCTGAACAAGAACTATTCACCGATCTCGCCCTCGTCGATGCCGCGCTTCGCTGGCTGCGCGTGCGCAGCTTCCCCATGCACGATCCGCAGGGGCTGCTGTTGGGGCGCGGACTGCTGCTCGACGATATCACGTTGGAACGCTCCGCCGCCGAGTCTCGCACGGAGACGCTGGCGCTGGCGGCCCACGAACTGAAAACGCCGCTCGCCATCATCAAGGGCGCGGCAACGACCTTGTTGAGCAGTTCCATGCGCTGGGATGCCTCTTTGCAGCGCGAGATGTTGCAGATGATCGATGTTCAGGCCGACCGCCTCTACGATATCCTCAATACGCTGCTGGATGTCTGGCGTTTCGATACCGGGACGCAGAGCCTGCGCTTCGCGCGCGTCTACCTTGCCGAACTGCTGTCCCAACTGGTCGAACGCTGGCGCAAGCGCGCGCCGCGCCACGTCTTTGTCCTGCAATTGCTCAACGAGGCTCCTCCCGTTTCCTGCGATGCGGTGCGCATCGAGCAAGCCCTGGACGCGCTGCTCGATAATGCCGCCGCCTACTCGCCCCAGGGCAGCGCGATCACCGTGCGCCTGGAAACCAACGACATGGAAGCGCGCGTCAGCGTTGTCGATGAGGGTATCGGCATCGCACCGGAGCATCTTGACCGCGTCTTTGATCGCTTCTACCGCGTGCGCCAGGGGAGCGATGCGCCGCCCGGCAGCGGCCTCGGCCTCGCGATGGCGCGCGCGATTTTCGAGACCCACGGCGGCAAAATCTGGGCCGATTCGCCCGGCCTGGGGTGCGGCGCGACCTTCTACGCCACCCTGCCATTCCTGCCGCCAGCGCTTTCGACGGCGACAACTGCCGCTCTGCCCGCGCCATTGCAGCCAGACAGCGCATCTATATCCGCGCCGCGCGCTGCCGGAACGTTACGCGCCAGCGAGCGTTCCTCTGTCCTCGTCGCCGAAAGTGATCCGCGCGTAGCCCGCTACTTGCGCGCTCACCTGGAAGAGGAGCATTACCGCGTGCAGGTGGTCAGTCATGGCGTGCCGTTCTTGCGCCAGCTTGACCTGCAAGACCCCGATCTGATCATGCTGGCGACGCAACTGGCGGATATGAGCGGCGCTGAACTATTGCAGCGCCTGCGCGAGTTTTCGCAGACGCCGGTGATCTTGCTCTGCGACGAGTGCGATGATGATGAACGCGCGCGCCTGCTCGATCTGGGAGCGGATGATCTCGTTCTCAAGCCTTTCGGCATGAAAGAACTGCTGGCACGTATCCGCGCCGTGCTGCGCCGTCGCGGCGCCGCGCCCGATGAGGCCGCGGGCGAGCCTATTTTCACCAACGGCGACCTCGTTATCGATTATGCCCAGCGCCAGGTCTGGCTGCGCGGCAACCTCGTGCAGTTGAGCCGCACCGAGTACAAGCTGCTCAGCGCCCTTGCCCACAACGCCGGGCGCGTGCTGACGCACGAAATCCTCTTAGAGCGCGTCTGGGGGCCGGAATACCAGCGCGAAGTCGATTTCATCTGGGTCTACATCAGCCGCCTGCGTCGCAAGATCGAAGACGACCCGCGCCACTCCCGCTACATCCTGACCGTGCCGGACGTCGGATACAAGCTGGCGAAAATCTCATAGGATTTGTACCATGTTCCCAACATCCAAAGGGATGTTGGGAACATGGTACAAATCCTACTATCTTGACCCACTTTCGCCTCTGACGTATACTTGACACAGAACAAACAGGCTCATCCCATCATAGACCCACGTTCGTCTAGCATCTGGCAGGAGGAAATTTCGCATGGGCATGACCAATGACGGCCTCTCGTACTGGCAAGCTGAAACCAGCACTCCGCTGCTCGAAGGCACTATCGGCGATCTGCTCGATAACTGCGCCGAGGAATTCGCGACCCAGGAAGCTATTGTCTACTCGTGTTACCCGGAATTCGGCGGCGCGCTCGACATTCGCTGGACGTACCGCGAATATCGCGACCGCGCTAGCGCCGTGGCGAAAGGGCTGATGGCGCTCGGTCTGCAAAAGGGCGATCACATCGCCGTCTGGGCCGCCAATTTGCCGGAGTGGCCGCTGCTCCAGATGGGAGCCGCCAAAGCCGGCCTCGTGCTGGTCACGGTCAATCCCGTACTGCAAAAGGCCGAGGTCGAGTATATGCTGCGGCAAGGTGATATCAAAGCGTTGTTCTTTATGGCGCGCATTCGCGATCATGACTGCGTCGCCACCATGCGCGCGCTGACGAACCCCGGTCAGCATAACGGCGAGGTGCAGGGCGACCGCCTGCCGGAGCTGCGCCACCTTGTTCTGCTCGGCGCGCCTCCCGCCGATCTGTTGGCCCAGGAAGGCTGGCGTCCGCTGCTCTTCCGCGAGGTCGTCGGCCTGGGCGCGCAGATGAGCGAGGCCGCCCTGACCGAGCGGCAAGCCACGATCTCGCCGCGCGATCCGGCGCTCATGCTCTACACCTCTGGCACGACCGGCTTCCCCAAAGGCGCGCTATTGAGCCATCGCAACCTGCTGAATGAAGCGTATCTCATCCCGCAACAGGTTGGCCTGACGCCGCGGGGCCGCAGTTGCGTACTCGTGCCGTTCTTCCACGTCTTTGGCTGCGTTGGCTACAATCTAGCGTGCCTTCCCATCGGTGGAACCATTCATCCCCTACTGGCTTTTGATCCGCTCAAAGCCATGCAGGTGATCAGCAGCGAACGCTGTAACTACACTGGCGGCGTCCCCACCATGCTGATGGCGATATTACAACATCCAGACTTTGAAAAATATGATCTTTCTTGCCTGGAAATAGTGACGTGTGCCGGTTCCCCCGTGCCGGTCGCGCTCATGGAAGCGGTGAAGGCGCGCATTGGGGCCGACGTGGCTATCGCCTACGGCCAGACCGAAAACACCGGCGCGATGACGCTCACACCGCGTGATGATCCCTTCGAGTTGAAAGCCGCCACCGTTGGTTTGCCGGTTGCGCACAGCGAGATCAAGATTACCAACCCGGCAACGGGCGCGGTTGTACCCTGCGGCGAGCGCGGCGAAATCTGCTATCGCGGCGTCCTGACCATGCTGGGCTACTACAAGATGCCAGAGCGCACCGCCGAGGCCATCGACGACGACGGCTGGCTGCACACCGGCGACCTCGGCACGATGGACGCGCGCGGCTATGTCAATATCGTCGGACGCATCAAGGATATGGTCATTCGCGCCGGCGAAAACATTTTCCCGCGCGAAGTTGAAGAATTCCTGCTTCGCCATCCCAAAATCGCCGACGTGCAGGTACTCGGCGTCCCTGACAAGTTCTACAGCGAAGAACTGCTGGCCGTGGTGATCGCGAAACCGGGCGAGCCCCTCACCGAAGACGAGCTGCGCGAGTTCTGCAAAGGCCAGATCAGTTACCAGAAAATCCCGCGCTACTTCAAGTTCGTCGAGTCTTATCCCTTAACAGGCAGCGGCAAAGTGCAGAAATTTGTCTTGCGCGAACAGGCTATCAAAGATTTGGGGTTGGAAGAGGCCGCGCGAACAAAGACGGCATAGTTAACCTGACATGTTCCTGTGACCTGATGCCCACAAGGGGCATCACTACATTCTCGTCCGTCGGTGCGCGTGAAATGTAGTGATGCCCCTTGTGGGCATCGGGTGGACATCAGGAAAAAACACGGACATCAGGTAGGGGATTCCGTTCAGGCTCCTGTAAGGTCTGTAGCTTTTCTGGCAATGCCCGCGTAAAGTATGGCAGCTACACTCACTCTCAACGAACGATGTAAGCATATCATTGGGCAGCGGTCTGTCGCCGCCCGCGCAGAGAGGTATACCATCCATGTCAAACGGAGCGCGCGCAACCGTTCTCCTTGTCGAACCCGACGCCGCGCTGCGCAGGCTGCTGGCGCTGGGCTTGCAGCACCAGGGAATGCGCGTCATCGAAGCCAGCGCCCTTAGCATCTTCTCCGCGCGGCAGCTTCCGCGCGCGGATTTATTGCTGCTTGATATGGATAACAGCGCCGCCAGCGACTGGTCCCTCCTCGACGAGGCGCGGGAACATCCATCACTGGGCGCGCTGCCTGTTGTCGCGCTGGCCTGGGAATCTCCCGTCGCCATGCCGGCACTTATTGGCGATGACGACCGGATCGCTGCGCGCGAGCGCGTCGCCTACGTCGCCAAGCCGTTTGACGCGCGCGCCCTCTACGCCACCATCAACGACCTGCTCGTGGCAAGCCTTTCTCAAGAAGCTGCGCAGCCGCAACTTGCCGCACTGTCCGCGCCAGCGTCTTCTACCGCGTCCGGCGCGAGCATCTGGCCGCTCATTACCGCTATTGGCCTGCTCATTATCATCGTCGGCTTCATGCTGCAAATCGCCGTCTCCGCCGCCGGTCTGCTGATCGTGCTGATTGCCCTGCTCTGGTGGACGCTGGAGACGGGAAAACCAAAAACGCAACTGGCCTGACGTGCTATAATACCCCCATGACCATAACATCCACATCTATTCATACTCATCCAGATAAAACCATAGCGCAGAAAACCGATCTGCTGGCGCTCACGCTGCCCCAGTTGCAAGCGTGGCTGGCCGAACGCGGCGAGCCGGCGTTTCGCGCGAAACAGATCTATAACTGGCTGTATCGCCATCTTGTTACCAGCTTTGAGGCTATGAGCAACCTGCCGCGGCGGCTGCGGGCGCGGCTGGAGGAGGAGGCGTGCATTGGGCCAATGGTGGTGCGCAGCGAGCTGCACTCGAAGGATGATCGCACGCGCAAGATTTTGCTGCAATTGGCGGACGGCAAGCTGATTGAGTCGGTGTTAATGCTCTACCCGCCGCTGGGAGAGGGCAGCGCGCGCGCCACCGTCTGCGTCTCGACGCAGGCAGGCTGCGCCTATGGCTGCACGTTCTGCGCGACGGGTCAGATGGGATTTGAGCGACACCTGAGCGCGGGAGAGATCGTAGCCCAGGTATTGTATTATGCCCGTGAGCTACGGGCCGCGCCGTGGCAGGCCGCCGGATTGCCCGGCAGCGTACCCATCGATCGCATCACCAATATCGTGCTGATGGGCATGGGCGAGCCTTTGCACAATTATACCAACGTCATGCAGGCGCTGCACATCCTCAACAGTTCCGACGGCTTCAATCTTGGCGCGCGGCACATGACCGTCTCCACCGTCGGACTCGCGCCCGCCATTCGCAAGTTGAGCCAGGAGCCGTTGCAGATCAACCTTGCCATCTCGCTGCACGCGCCGACCGACGAACTACGCAGCCAGACCATGCCCGTCAATCGCAAATATCCCATCCAGGAAGTGCTGGCCGCCGTCCAGGACTATATCGCGGCCACGCGGCGGCAAGTGACCTTCGAGTATGTGCTGCTGTCCGGAGTTAACGATACGCCCGAATACGCGCACCGCCTGGGCGAACTGCTGGCCCCGCTCAAACAATTCGCTCACGTCAACTGCATTCCTGTCAACGCCACATCGGCCAGCTATCGCGCGCCGGGGCCGGACGCCATTCACGCCTTCCGCGAGATTCTCTTCGCGCACAACATCAGCAACACGATACGCGCCGAGCGCGGCGACGACATCGCCGCGGCCTGCGGCCAATTGCGCACACGCTTTAGCGAAAGCAAAATGTAAATGCTGCGGCAAACTGGCGCAATGAATTGCGCCGCCACAGCGATCTAGGTTCGATTAAATCTTAATCTTTTCGGGGGACTTCAGCATCGTGCGCATACAACGGGTGCAGATGTTGACCGTGCGCGGCTTGCCGTCGATGACGAGGTGGCGTTTATGCACGTTGAGAACAAAGCTGCGCCGCGTGCGGCGATGCGAAAAGCTTACATTGCTGCCGTGCATGGGCTTGCGCAGGCAGACATCACAACGACCTGACATGGATAGTTCCTCTCTACATCATACGGGCGAGCTATCCTCGCCTGTGTATTCGCTTGATTACCGGTAGCACTATTTGCTATACTGCATGAGTCCCCGGCAAATCAACAGGGGACAGATGTGTGCCATGCGAGTATACCATGTGCTGTTCGTTTTGGCAATACTGGTATGGCGTGGCTCTCCACCCTGGCGGGGAAGATGGCCGAAATCCGTAGGGGCGTGGGCTTGCCCCGCCCTGGCGAGCAACGCAGGACCTCCACCGTTTTTGGGGGGGCAAGCCCACGCCCCTACGGGTTCACGCAAAGGATGGTGAGCCATGCGCGAGGTGTATGAATTCGTTGTGGCCGAGCGAAGTGGCGGCGAGTGTATATGACCGGAGATGATGTAATGTTGAAAACATCCACGGGCGGGTCGCGGCTGACCACGCGCCCGCTGGGAAAAATAGAAGTGCTGCCCAGCGCCATACGCACTATTGCCGTGCAGGCTACCAGTTCGTGCTACGGCGTCGTCGGCCTGACGAGACCCCGCCTGCGCAATGGCAAGGCGACCCTGCTGCCGCCGGAACGCGGCAGCGAGGGCATTCAGGTACGCATCGTTCACGATCAGATCTGCGTCGAAGTGTACGTCGCGCTGGAATATGGCCTGCGCATGTCGGAGATTGCCCATAATATCATGAGCATGGTCAAATTCTCGATCGAGAAGATGTTGGGCGTGCCGGTGGCGCAGGTCAACGTCAACATCCAGGGGTTGATCCACGGCCCAGCGCCTGATGGAGGGGCGCAATCATGAACTTGCAGCGTCCGCGCCGCATCAGCGTGTTTGATGGGCAAGACCTCAAGAAAGCCATGCTGGCGGCTGCGACCTGGCTGGAAGCGCACCGCGAAGCCATTAATGCTCTCAACGTCTTTCCCGTACCCGATGGCGATACCGGCTCCAACATGTCGGCCACGATGCAGGCGGCGATCCACGAGATTGCCGACAGCAACGAGACCTCTGCCGGCATCATTGCCGAGAAGCTGGCGCGCGGCGCGCTGATGGGCGCGCGCGGCAACTCCGGCGTCATCCTCTCGCAGACCCTGCGGGGGCTGGCGCAGGGATTGGATAAGAAGCCAACCTTCACCGCCGGCGATCTCGCCGTGGCGCTGCAAAGGGCTTCGCTCCTGGCCTATCGCGCCGTCCTGAAGCCAGTGGAAGGGACGATCTTGACCGTGGTGAAGGACTGCGCGGAGGCCGCCAGGAGCAGCGCGGAGAGCGGGGCCGACCTGGTGGGTCTTATGCAAGAGGTGGTCACGGCTGCCCGGCAGTCGGTGGCGCGCACGCCCGACCTGCTGCCCATCCTCAAACAGGCGGGTGTGGTTGATTCGGGCGGCCAGGGATTCTGTACGCTGCTCGAAGGCATCTGGCGCTATATTCGCGGCGCGGCCACAGCAGAGATCGCACTGGAGGTCAGCGCCGCGGCAAATGCGGCCACTGCCAGAAAAGGGCGCGTCAGCGTCGAGGAGGAATACGGCTACGAAGTCGTTTTCCTGCTGCGCGGCGAACGTCTTGATGTCGAGGCCATCCGCCAGAGCATCATCGACCTGGGCGGCGTCTCCACCGTCGTCGCGGGCGACGAGCGTATGCTCAAGATTCACACGCACACGCCCTCGCCCGGCAAAATCCTCGATTACGGCGTCAGTCTCGGCAGCCTGCTCGACATCAACATCGAAAACCTCCAGGAACAGAGCCTCGCCTACGCCGCCAACAGCGCGGCGGAACACGCCGGCGCCGCGCCGCCCGAAGCAATTCCTATGGGGCATCCCGTCGCCGTGGTGGCCGTGGTCTCCGGCGCAGGCTTTGAGCAGGTCTTCAAAGGGCTGGGTGCCAGCACCCTCGTCGAGGGCGGGCAGACCATGAATCCCAGCACCGAAGAGCTGTTACGCGCGGTGAATGACGTAACTACCGAGCAGGTGATCTTGCTGCCGAACAACAGCAACGTGATCCTGAGCGCGCGCCAGGTGATCGGCCTCAGCCCCAAAGAGGTCTATATCGTACCCACGGAAACCCTGCCTCAGGGCATTGCCGCGCTGCAAGCTTTCAATTTCGAAGCCGATTTCGCCGCCAATTCCCAGGCCATGACCGCTGCCATCGAGACGGTGCAGACGGCGGAGATCACCACTGCCGTGCGCTCGGTGCAGATCGAGGGCGTGCGCGTGCGCGAAGGCGATTTCATCGGCCTGATCAACGGCGATCTCGTCGTAGCCGGTTCCGTGAAAACTAACGTTATTCGCGACACCCTTCAGCGTATGAACATCGACAACTACGAGATCGTGACGCTCTATTACGGCGAAGACGAGACGGCCCAGGACGCCCAGGAAACCGCTCGCCGCATCAAACAGGCATATTCGCACATCGAAATCGAAGTCGTGAATGGCGGCCAGCCCTATTACGCCTACATCATCTCCGCGGAATGATTTATGGAGTCAGCCGGTTCAGGTCGCGCGGGAAGAGCGTCACCAGCTTGATGTTCTGCGCGCCCGTCAGTTGCATCAAGAGGCGTTCCATGCCGATGGCGAAACCGCCTTCAGGCGGCATCCCGTAGCGGAACGCCTCCAGGTATTCCGCGAACGGCTCAATGGGCAGATGCGCCTTCTCCAGCGCCGCGATGTAGTCGGCGTAGCGGTGCAGGCGCTGGCCGCCCGTCACCAGTTCCGTGCCGCGGAAAATCAAGTCGAAGGAGTTGGAGTAGCCGGGATGATCCGGGTCGGCATGCGTGTAAAATGGCCGCTTGCCCATCGGGTAGCCCGTGACGTACAGGAAGTCACTGCCGAACTCCTGCCGCGCCCACTCGCCCAGCCAGCGCTCGTCCTGTGGCGACAGGTCGGGTTCGCCGCGCACATCGACGCCGTGGCGGCGCAAGATCAGCTCCTGCGCCTCCGGGAAGAAGATGTGCGGAATCGTGGCGGGAACAACCGGTAACTCCACCTTGAGCAGCGCCAGTTCGGCCTGATATGCTTCGTTGAGGGCCGCCAGGATGCCCGCGATGACATCGCGCAGCAGCGCCATCACTGTGAAATGGTTCTCGATGAAGCCAAACTCGGCGTCCAGGCTGACTAATTCGTTGAGATGGCGCGTCGTGTCGTGCGGCTCGGCGCGGAAGACGGGACCAACCTCAAACACGCGCTCGAAGACGCCGACCATGATCTGTTTGTAGAACTGCGGACTTTGCGCCAGGAACGCGGGCCGTCCAAAGTAGTCCAGCTTGAAGACGTTCGCGCCGCTCTCGGTAGCCGAGGCCACGAGCTTCGGCGTCTGAATCTCGGTGAAGCCGCGCTCAACCAATGCCTGGCGGAAACCAGCCATCACGCCAGCCGCCAGCCGCAAGACGGCGCGCCGCGCGGGATGGCGGTTCGTCGTCGCCGCGTGATCGAGCAGCGTTCCGGCGCTGGCGGTCAGCTTGCGCTTGTTGATGGCGACGGGCGGCGGCTCCGTCACGGGCGTGATCGCCTCGACGCGCAGTTCGTGCAGCTCGAAGCCGCCGGGAGCCTGCGCCTCGCGCAGCACCATCCCCTCGACGGCGATCACGCTCTCGACACCCATCTCGCCGCCTTGCAGCGGCCCCAACTCGGCATCCGCCTCCGTCACTGCCTGCACCATGCCCCAGCCGTCGCGGATCACCAGGAAATTGATGCCACCCATCCTCCGCAGCGATTGCAGCCAGCCCGCCACGCGCGCGCGCTCCCCGACGTGTTGACCAACCTCTGTTGTTCGTGTTCGTTCCATGTTCAAAACATCCTTTCAGTACCCAGACCGGGCAAACAAAAAGCCCTCGTTCTCCATCATTGGAGGACGAGGGCGAAAATTGCCGCTTCGTGGTGCCACCACCATTTGCCCATAACGGGCCTCTGCCGGTTTGTTTCGCATCTCTGCTTTGCGCGAAATGAGAAGAAGACCGCCGCGCGCTAACGGGCGCATCCCGAATACGGCTACTGGTCGCGCTTCGAGCTTGCTTGATCCAGACCCCGTCTGGCTCGCCAGCAAGCTCGTTACCTCTCTCCCAGAGAGGCTGCTGGCCCTTACGCGGCCAGGGTGCTGCGCTTTTCACCGGTTGGCTCGAAGGTGTCATCGAGAATAGCTGGCGGCAACACTCGCAGCAAGTGTGTTGCTCTCTGCTCGCCGGCGATCTTCTCAACCTGTCCCTGTCATAGCCGATCTGTATATCTCTTCTATGGCTTGACTATATCATTATGAAGGCACAAAAGTCAAGCTCGCGTCCAGGGATCTCAGGGCTGTTGCAGAATGGACCAGGAACAGTAGGGGCGGGAGTGGTGGTGGACGTGGGGATGGGGCGCTTGCGCCGCCCGCATTGTCCACCACCACTCCCGCCCCTACTGTTCCTGGTCCATTCTTGAGGGAGAATTCCGTATTTGCGGCGCATTTTCTCGCGGTGATGAAGAGCTAGTCAAGTGGATTATGTTGACACCGTTGCAGATTAGATTATATGATTCACGCGAATATGGCGGGAACAAATCGGTGCATATTGGCGCGTAGGAGGCAGGCGGGCAATGATACATTTTTACGAACTGGCAACCATGACTACTGCTCAGCGCACGCGCCTGCTGCGGCGCGCCGAGATCGAGATTGACGAACTGATCGAGCGGGTGCGGCCCATCGTCTACGGCGTGCGCGAGCGCGGTGACGCGGCTCTGATCGAGTATGGCGAGCGTTTCGACAGCGTGCGGCTCGCGCTCGACCGGCTGCGAGTCAGCCGTGAAGAGATCGAGCGCGCGCACCGCGAGCTGGCCCCTGCCGTGCGCGATGCACTTAAACACGCCATCCGCAACATTCGCGCGTATCACGAGCGGCAGATGCCGCAGGAGTTGTGGTTCACGCAGGTTGCGCCGGGAGTCATGGCCGGGGAGAAGATTTCGCCGATCAGCAGCGTCGGGCTGTACGTGCCACGTGGCAAGGGCGCGTTTCCCTCAGTGATGTATATGCTGGCGACGCCGGCCAGCATCGCGGGCGTGCCGCGCGTCGCTGTCTGCACGCCGCCGGGGCCGGAGGGCGAGATCGATCATGCCTCGCTGGTGGCCGCCGATCTGTGCGGCGTTCACGAGATCTACCGCGTCGGCGGCGCGCAGGCCATCGCCGCGCTGGCCTATGGCACGGAGAGCATCCCGCGCGTGCATAAGATTACCGGTCCCGGCAGTGGCTTCGTCTCGGCGGCCAAGCGCCTGCTCTATGGCACAGTCGATGTCGGTCTGCCCGCCGGGCCGAGCGAGTCGATCACCCTGGCCGACGCCAGCGCCGACGCGGAACTGGTGGCGCGCGACCTGATCATCGAGGCCGAGCATGGCCCGGACTCGTCGGCCCTGCTCGTCACGGATAGCCGCGCGCTGGCCGAAGAGGTATTGTCGCTGTTGCCGGAGAAGATCGCGGCGCTGCCCGAATGGCGGCGCAACTATTGCCGCACGGTTTTCGAAGCGCCGCAGGGAACAGGCGGCATCGTGCTGGCGGAGAACATGGACGAGGCGATCTGGTTTGTGAACCAGTACGCGCCGGAGCATCTCGAAGTGCAGGCACGCGATCCCTTCGGCCTCTTGCCCAAACTGAAAAACGCGGGCGAAATCCTGCTTGGCCCGCACACGCCCTTCTGCACGGCCAACTACAGCCTCGGCACGAATGCTGTGCTGCCCACGGGCGGCTTTGCCCACACATTTTCCTGTACCACCGTCTTCGATTTCCTGAAACGTACCGGCATTGGCTATCTCACCCGCGAAGGCTTCGACTCGCTCAGCGAGACGACGCGTACGCTGGCCGAGTTCGAGGGCTTCCCAGCCCACGCCAACGCCGTCACGTATCGCCCATTGCCGCGCGCAAAACCAGAAGCGTAATAATGTATATTCACAAATACTACGGAATGAAAGCCATCCTGATCGTGTTTTATCTCATGTAAAGGCACAATCCAGGTGTGGCGGCGCAATCCTGATGTGGCGGCGCAATTCATTGCGCCTGTAGGGGCAGATTTATCGCGCCCGGAATCGATCCTGGCGCAATGAATTGCGCCGCCACACCTCGTAATGCCGCAGAAAGTGAAAATACTAACATGACACAAACACCAACCTCTATTCATCCTGATACCCACATCGGCCTCGTGACGCTGCGAGTTGCCGATCTTGAGCGCGCGTTGAATTTCTATCAGGGCATACTCGGTTTTCAGAGCGTAGAGCAGACGCCTGACGCAGCAATCTTGAGCGCGCAAGATGGTTTGCCGTTGCTTGCCTTGCAGAAACTGGCGGGCGCGACGCCGCAGCCATACCGTTCGACAGGACTGTACCACGTTGCTATCTTGCTCCCGACTCGTCCAGACCTGGGCCGCGCGCTGATCCGTATGGCCGAAGCCGGTCTGGAGATCGGACAGGGCGATCACCTGGTCAGCGAAGCTCTCTATATCTCTGATCCTGACGGCAACGGTCTTGAAATCTACCGCGACCGTTCCCGCGATACCTGGGGCTGGTCAGGCGGCATGGTGAAGATGGCAGCCGACCCGGTTGACATACGCGGGCTGGTCGAGGAAGGCAAGCGCGCAGATGTGCAGTGGCAGGTATTGCCCGCCGGTACGCGCGTCGGACACATCCACCTGCGCGTCGGCGATATCCCGCAGGCCGAACATTTCTATCACGAGATTCTCGGCTTCGATGTGACCGCGAGTATGCCGGGCGCGCTCTTTGTCAGCGCGGGCGGCTATCACCATCACATTGGCATGAACACGTGGCAGTCGCGCGACGCCGGTCCCGCCCCACAAAACACGGCAGGCTTGCAGTCGTTCGTCATTGCGCTGCCTCATCGCGACGCGCTGGCAGAAGTGCGCGCGCGCCTCGTCGCCCATGACATACCCATCCAGGAGGAAAACGAAGATACGATCATTGTCGCCGATCCCTGGCATAACCGGGTTGAGTTGGCGGTACAAAACTCGTAACTTCTTGCTTTCCGAAATACCGTCCAGGTATCCACAACAGTCAGGGCAAGCGCAAGGCATTGCCCCTACGGGCGCGGACTTTCCCCCAATCCCGGCCAGGGCAACCGCAAGGCATTGCCCCTACGGGCGCGGACTTTCCCCCAATCCCGGCCAGGGCAACCGCAAGGGATTGCCCCTACAGGCGCGGACTTTCCCCCAATCGCGGCCAGGGCAACCGCAAGGCATTGCCCCTACAGGCGCGGACTTACGCGCAATCGCGGCCAGGGCAACCGCAAGGCATTGCCCCTACAGGCGCGGACTTACGCGCAATCGCGGCCAGGGCAACCGCAAGGCATTGCCCCTACCATATACGACGTGGCTCTACGGGCCGATCCGTGGTATGGTAGGGGCAATGCCTTGCGGTTGCTCTGGCTGTTGATTGCCCTGATGGCTGTTGATTGCCCTGATTGTTGGTTGCCCTGGCTATTGTTGATTGCCCTGATTGTTGGTTGCCCTGATTGTTGATTGCCCTGATTGTTGGTTGCCCTGATTGCTGTTGGTTGGCAGGTGTATACCGATAGTGAGACACAAAAGGACAGCAAACGAGAAGGGTGTAGATTTTGATGAGACGGACGCTATTTTTGGTGTTGATACTGCTGGTTATCCTGCTGGCCCCGGTGGCCTGGTTCCTGCATATTCCCCTTTTTGGCGGACAGGGCGGCGCGCCGTATA
>Ga0207416_1002399_pt1 | contig 20601 bp, 17 predicted proteins | sample PaiPotPPM11metaG_FD_184107 | JGI IMG/M metagenome (GOLD analysis project Ga0207416, IMG submission 184107) | Iron sulfur acid spring bacterial and archeal communities from Banff, Canada, to study Microbial Dark Matter (Phase II) - Paint Pots PPM... ...
GTGGTAGTCGCCCTGCTGGGCGGCTTTTACGGTGGCTACAAGGTGGGTGGCAGCGGCCAGGCCAGCGCGGCCGGCGCGACGGCCGCCAGTGGTACCGGCGGCGGCGCGGCCTTCGGGCGTGGGCTTGGAGTCGCTGCCGCCTGCCCGAGCCCGGGCGCGACACCGGCGCCCTCCGCGTCTGGCCGGGTCGCGCGGCGCGGCACCAGCGGCACGGTGACCAACCTGACCTCCAGCAGCCTTACCGTCCACGATGCCCGCTGCAACACCGACGTCAAGGTGACCTTCGACCCCAGCGTCATCGTCCGCAAAACCGCTCTCGGCCAGGTTTCCGACCTGCAGGAGCAGGAGACCGTAACAGTCATCGGTACCCGGCAGGCTGACGGCAGTGTCAAGGCCAACTCGATCCAGATCGTGCCGGCAGGCGCGGGCGCAGGCGGCTTCGGTGGCGGCGCGGCGAACGGCGGCTGATCAGCAGCTCATCAGGAAGCGGCGGGTGCCTGGCTGGGTTCGGCAACGGGGTCCAGCCGGTAGCCGGCGCCCCTGACGGTCACGATCTCGAAACCGAGTCGGCCATGACGCCCTAGCTTCTCGCGCAACCAGCGGATATGGACATCGACCGTCTTGCGGTCGCCCAGGTAGTTGTATCCCCAGACCTGCTCCAGCAGGATCTCCCGGGTGAGAACGCGCCCGGGGCGATGAACCAGGTAGGCGAGCAGCTCCCATTCCTTCGGTGTCAGTTTCAGCTCCAGGTCATCGACGAGCGCCCGGCGTCCGGCGCGATCGATGCGCAGCCGGCCCATACGCTCCTCCTCAACCTCCGGAGGGACGTCCCGCTGCTCGCTCCGCCTCATCACGGCGGTCATGCGCGCAAACAGTTCACGCAAGGAGAACGGCTTGGTTATGTAGTCGTCCGCCCCGAGCTGGAGCCCGACGATCTTATCGACCTCACTTTCCTTGGCGGTGAGCATGATGATCGGCACGTTGCCCTCCTGCCTGAGGATGCGGCACACCTCGAGGCCGTTCAGCTCCGGCAACATCAGGTCGAGAAGGATGAGGTCGGCGCGCGCCTCGCGGGCCCTCACCAGCGCCTCTGAGCCGTCCTGGGCGACGGTCACGAGGTAACCCTCCTTCTTCAGGTTGAAGGTCAGCGTCTCCCGGATGGTCGCGTCATCCTCGACGACGAGGATGCGCTTGGGCACTAGCTGAGCTCCACGATCCGGCCGGTATGGAGGAAGACAACGTCCTCCGCGATATTCGTAACGCGATCAGCGATCCGCTCGAGGTCCTTGGCCAGGAAGAGCAGGATTGCCGCGCGGTGGACATTTGCAGTGTCCTCGATCATGTAGCCAAGCAGCTCATCCCAGAGCTTGTGATACAGGATGTCGACCTCGTCATCTCGCTCAGCGATCGCCCGGGCGCGATCCTGGTCGGCCTCGATGACCGCCCCCAGGATGTCGTGAACCTGGGACTCCGTCAGCTCCGCCATCCTGGGGAGGTCCACATAAGGTTTGAGCAGCGGCAGGTCGTTAAGCCGTAGCGCCGCGCGAGCGATTCCGACTGCATGGTCGCCCATGCGCTCCAGCTCGAGAACCATGTGCTGGAAGCTGACGATCAGGCGAAGATCGCGCGCCACCGGCTGCTGGGTGGCCATGATCATGAAGGCGCGCTCCCGGAGCTGGCGATGCAGCTCGTTGACCTCCTGGTCCCGGGCGATGACCCGCTTGGCAAGCTCGTTGTCGCGCTCGACCAGGGCACGCATCGAGTCCGAGATTGCCTGTTCGATCATGCTTCCTAGGCGAAGCACACCCGATTTCAGCTCAGCGAGCTCCTGGTCGAACTGTGTCCGGATGGCAGCCACTGCTAGCCGAACCGCCCGGTGATGTAGTCCTCGGTGCGGTTGTCTTTCGGCCGGTTGAAGATATCGTCAGTCGGCCCAAACTCGATCAGCTCGCCGGCACGCTGCTGGTTCATCAGCATGAAGGCGGTGAAATCAGACACGCGCGAAGCCTGCTGCATGTTGTGGGTCACGATCACGATCGTATACCGCTTCTTGAGCTCTTGCATGAGTTCCTCGATGCGCAGGGTGGCAATCGGGTCAAGCGCCGACGCAGGCTCATCCATCAGGATCACGTTCGGCTGGACCGCGAGCGCCCGGGCCAGGCAGAGGCGTTGTTGCTGACCCCCCGAAAGATTGAGCGCCGAGCGCTTCAGGCGGTCCTTGACTTCATCCCAGAGCCCGGTGTCCTTGAGACTTTCCTCCACGATGCGGTCGACCTCGAGCTTCGACCAGCCAAGCATGCGCGGGCCATAGGCGACATTGTCGTAGATGGATTTCGGAAATGGGTTGGCGCGCTGGAACAACATGCCGACCTGCCGGCGCAGCTGAATCACGTCAGTGTCCGGGTCGAGGACATTGTGGCCGGCGAGGAGCACCTCGCCAGTGACCCTGGCCGTCGGCACGAGGTCATACATCCGATTGAAGATTCGAAGGAACGTGGTCTTCCCACAGCCGGACGGCCCTATGAGGGCCGTGATCTTGCAGGCCTGGACCGCCAGCGAGACGTCGTGAAGCGCCTGGAAGTCGCTATAGAAGAAATTGATCTGCCGTGCGTCGAGCTTGATATCGGGACTCACGTCAGCGATTTGCGCGGGAGATGTTTCAGTCTGCATGTCGACCCACACCCTCATTGTCCCACTGGAGTAGGCGAGAAGGATTTACCGTTGGGCGCGACGAACGTAGAGCCGGGCCAGGATGTTCGTAACGGAGACGATGATGACCAGAAGTAGTGCGGCCGCCCAGGCCTGGTCCTGGAGGTTGGTGTAAGGGACCAGGGCGTTCTTGAAAACAGTGAGGGATAGAGCTCCCATCGGGCGGCCGGGGTTCAGCTGAAGGAACTCATTTCCGAGAGTAGTAAAGAGGAGAGGCGCCGTCTCTCCAGCCGCACGCGCCATAGCGAGCAATGCACCTGTAACGATCCCTCCGACCGCCGCCGGTACTACGATCTGCATTGTCACCCGCCACCTCGGTGCGCCGAGCGCCAGGCCGCCCTCCCGCAAGGAGTTTGGCACCAGAATCAGGGCGGTCTCGGTTGCACGAAGTATGACCGGCAACATCAGGACAGCCAGCGCCGCCGAGGCGGAGATGGCTGAGAAATGGCCCAGCGTCGCGACCAGCACGGTGTATCCGAAGATCCCAAAGGCGATCGACGGGAGGCCCGTCAACACGTCGCTGACGAAACGCACGCTGTCCCCCACTTTGTTTCGCCCGAATTCAGAAAGAAAGATCCCGACCAGCGTCCCGATCGGCACCGCTAGAAGCGATGCGATTCCTACGATAATGAGAGTGCCGATAATCGCGTTGAAAACGCCACCACCGGGAACCCCTATAGGGTGCGGCAGGTCCGAAAAAAACCCAGGAGTCAGGATCCCTGGGAGTCCTTTGAACAGCACGAAGAGCAAAAGAATAAACACAGGAATCGCCGCTGCCATGACGCAGGCAATGATCAGGGTGGTAACGATGCGATCGAGCAGGACCCGAAGCCCGAGACGGTTCATACAGTGGTCGATTCGCGGCCGCCCTTGAAGCGCCAGACGAGCAGCCGGGCCAGGACGTTGACCGCGATCGTAATCAACACAAGGACGAGGCCGAGTTCGAATAATGCCCCCTGATAGAGCTTGCCCACTGCCTCGGTGAACTCGTTGGCCAGAACGCTGGGGAGCGTATAGCCCTGGGCAAATAGGGAGCCGTTGATCTCGGGTCGGTTCCCGATCACCATTGTGACTGCGATGGTTTCGCCCAGGGCTCGACCGAGCGACAGAAGTACGGCCCCTGTGATGCCCGCCCGGGCGTATGGGAGGATTACCGACCAGGTCGTCTCGGCTTTTGTGGCGCCGAGAGCAAGGCTTGCTTCGCGGAGCGACCGCGGGACGGCGCGAATCACATCGCGCGAGAGCGCAATAAGGATGGGCAACACCATGATGGCCAGCACTACACCAGCGGTCAGGAAACTGCTGCCGCTGAAAGAACCCTGGAAAATTGGCAGAAAGCCGACAGTGTGGTTTAGGAACGGCTCAACCGATGTCCGCATCAACGGGACAAGGATGAAAAGCCCCCAGAGACCGATGACGACGCTGGGAATCCCGGCAAGTAATTCAATCGCGAATGAGAGTGGAACGCGGATGAAGCGAAGCCGTGCGTCATCGGCCAGGAAGAGCGCCGCGCCGATTCCTATGGGAAAGGCGATGACCATCGCGACCAGGGAAGTAACCAGCGTTCCGTAGAGGAAGGGCAGGGCACCGAAGCGCAGGCTGACAGGGTTCCATTCCCGGCTCGTCAGAAAGCCAAGCCCGAAGGCCCGGATGGCTGGGAGGGCAGGAATGAACAGAGCAACGACGAACACGGCGGCGATTGCGAGGATAAGTAGGCCGGCGGTGATCGCCAGGCCCTGGAAGATCCGATCGCCGTCAATGCGGTGCCGCCGGTGAAGAAGGATCACCGGCGGCACCGGAACTACCCGTTCGGCAGTTCCCTGACCCATTTGCTTACTACTAGGAGCCGCTAACCGTTAAGAGTGGGCTGGCGCCAGACGTAATGGTTTTCAGCGCCGCGACGTCGTTCCGCTCGACGTTGGCCGGAAGCTTCGCGTAATGGACGTTGGTGGCATATTGCTGTCCATCGGTGACTAGCCAGTAGAAGAGGTCGACGAGAGCGGTCCCCTTGGTCTTATCCGCCTGGTCCTTTGAAAGAAGTACCCAGCTGTAGCCCGAGATCGGCGCGCTCTCTTTACCAGGCGCGTTGACGATCGAGAACTGCGTGGGACTCGTTATCAGGAACTGGCTGGCGGCAGCCGTGGCGCCGGCCGGGCTTGGCAGTACGAAGTTACCGTCCCGGTTCTTCAGCTTGGCCTGGGTCATATTGGTCTGAATGATATAGGCGAGCTCGACGTAGCCGATGGCGCCCGGGGTCTGCTTAATGGTGGTGGCGACGGCTTCGTTTCCTTTGGCCCCCTGACCGGTCGGCCAGGAGAGTGACTTGCCAGTACCCACCTTGCTCTTCCAATCTGAACTTACGTTCGACAGGTAGTCGCTGAAGATATATGTCGTTCCGCTGCCATCGGAACGGTGGACTACTGTAATCGGTTGGTCCGGGAGGCTTACTCCACTGTTGTCGGCCGCGAGGGCAGGATCGTTCCATTTTTTGATCGTCCCGAGGAAGATGCCGGCAATCGTATCGGGGGTTAGCTTCAACTGCCCGTCACTAACACCCTGCAGGTTGAAGGCCAGGCCCTCAGTCCCGAGAGTAGCTGGGAACTGAACCGTCCCATCAGTGCCAATTGGTTGGAGCTCGGAATCTTTGGCGGGCACGTCGGTGGCACCGAAGTCTACGGTCTTCTTGGCGAACTGCTGGATCCCCCCACCCGAACCTATCGATTGATAGTTGACCGTGAGCTGGCTGAACTTCTGGTTGTAGGCATAGAAGGCGGCTGAGAAGAACGGATATATGAACGTGGAACCAGCCCCGGTTAGCGAGGCCGCGGGCGGCGTTGGACCCGTGGCCGCAGCTCCTGACGGACCGAGCGATGTCGAGCCGGTACTGCCGCATGCCACGAGCAGCAACGCGGTAGCGACGCCGGCGGCGGAAAGAGCATGCTTCATGCTGGCGCTTTTCCCTCCTTGAAAATAGGCGTACAAAAAACCAGATGACCCTGTTGCCAATCCTAGGGACGGGGTGTAATCGGCGGGGGTGCCCAGGATTAAAGGCAGGTTAAGGGGCGATCGGCGCCCTGGGAATGAATAGGCGGAGGGTTGTGCCGCTGCCAGGTTGGCTCTCCGCGACCAGCCGCCCCCCCTGCAACTCGATCAGGTGGCGGGCGATCGACAGCCCGAGACCGGTGCCCGACACCTGCCTGCCGCGCGCACGGTCGACCTTGTAGAAGCGCTCGAAGATGCGCGGCAGATCCTGTGGCGGGATTCCGACCCCGCTGTCCCTGACGCTGATCTGGACCAGCGACTCGCCTCCGGTCGCGCTGAGCACGATCTCGCCCTGCGGCGTGAACTTCAAGGCGTTGTCGACCACGTTTTGCAGCGCCTGGTCGGTTTTGGCCCGATCACCGAGGGCCGCGATTCTTTGATCACCCGCTTCGGATCGAAGCACCAGCCCGGCGGCCTGGGCGCGGGGCTGGTAACGCTCGACCAGCTCTTCTAGCAGGTACGAGACCGAGAAGGGGGCGCGATCGACCGTCATCTGTTCGGCATCGAGGGCGGAAAGCTGCGCCAGGTTGACCAGGATCGCGGCCAGCCGCTGCGACTCCTGGAGTATTCGATCCATGAAGATTCGCGCATCGCCTTCGGGTGGCAGCTGGGCAGCAAGCGTCTGAGCCGCCAGGTCGAGTCCGGCCAACGGCGTGCGCAACTCGTGGGAAAGGTTGGCCACGAACTGCTGCCGGACGGTCTCGAGATGGCGCAGCCGGGTCGCGTCGCGAACTATGAGCCCGACACCAGCGCCGGAGGCCAGCAGCACCGCCCTGACGTTCAGCGCCCGACCCGAAACCGGCATCACGATATCAAGCACTTCCTCGGACTCCCCCTCGGCCAGACGGGCAACAAGGGCGTCAATTCGGTGGTCGCGGACGACCTCCACCAGCGGCCGGCCAACCGGCTGGTCGATGGTTTCGAATAGCCCTCGGGCCGCCGGGTTGAGCCACCCCACGATCCGGTCGGGGCGCACCAGCAGCACGGCATCCTCGAGCCGCTCGAGCACCTCGACGTGGTCGATTCCCTCGTCTCCGGTCATTCTGTCGGGGACCGGAGGCGGCTCGGGTCGCTTCCGCCAGGGGGGCGCCACCTCAAGCGAAATCTAGCAACTTGATGGCCGAGACAAAAAAAGAGCCGCTCGGCAGGGGGAGAGCCTGAGAGCGGCCGGGAGGGAGTTCCTATCGCGAGTCTGAAGGTAGTGCAGGCGGGTAAAGGCCCGGTACGGGGCTGGTTAACAATTCGGAGCGGGGGCTTTACCAATTCCTTGCGTAGAATGGCCGCAACCTTAACGTTGGTGGTCCGTAATGGGGGTTGCTGTAACCGCCGCACATTTTGGAGGGAAGTGCATGAGGCTATCGCGAATCTTTCCGCTTCTCGGGATCGTCGCCCTGGGAACACTTACGCCGGCGTCCGGCAGCGCGGCTACGCCGCCTGGCAGCGATACCGGCGGCGTTACCCCGATCCAGCACCTCGTGGTGCTCTACCAGGAAAACGTCTCCTTCGATCACTATTTCGCGACCTATCCGAACGCTGCCAACCCGCCTGGCGAGCCGCAGTTTTACCCGTCGAAAGAGACGCCCTCGATCAATGGCCTCAATGAGCCACTCGAGGCGCCCAACAATCCCAACCTGGTGCAACCGTTCCGGCTCGACCGGTCGCAATTCGAGACGAGCGACCAGGACCACAACTACACCGATGAACAGAAGGCCTTCGACGCAGGCCTGATGGACCAATTCGTCGAGAAGGCGGGGCGTGGCGCCGGGCCGAGCGGTGAGCCCGGCGGCCAAGTAATGGGCTATTACGATGGCAACACCGTAACCGCGCTCTGGAACTATGCTCAGCAGTTCGCAATGAGCGACAACTCATATAGCACGACCTTCGGCCCGTCGACTCCAGGGGCTCTTAACCTCGTCTCCGGGCAGACGCACGGGTTCGCACCTGATTTCAACCCCGTAACCGGCTCGACCGGAACTGCGGTCACCGCTCATACCACCGTCATTGGCGACCCGCAGCCCGCGGGCGACATTTGCGATACCCGCGACCGGAGCGCCTCGGTGGATCTGAACAACAAGAACATCGGTCAGTTGCTGAACGCCAAGGGGGTCACCTGGGGCTGGTTCCAGGGCGGCTTCCGCGACTGCACTCAGTCACACACGAATATGGCAGGCGTCGTGAGCAAGGATTACATCCCGCATCACGAGCCGTTCCAGTACTACGCGGCTACCGCAAACCCGGGGCACCTACCGCCGAGCTCGGTGGCAGCCGTCGGCACGCAGGACCAGGCAAACCATCAGTACGACCTCACGGACTTCTGGGCTGCCGTGGACGCTCACAACATGCCCGCGGTCAACTTCCTCAAGGCGCCGGCTTACCAGGATGGCCACGCGGGGTATTCTGACCCGCTTGACGAGCAGCAGTTCATCGTTTCGACCATCAACCGGCTGCAGAAGACTCCGTACTGGAACTCGACCGCGGTCGTGATCGCCTACGACGACTCGGATGGCTGGTACGACCACGCGATGAGCCCGACCGTCAACCAGTCAACCGATCCAACGGTCGATGCGCTTGACGGCACCAGTTGCGGCAAGAAGGTCACAAACGTTTTCGGCAGCTACCAGGATCGTTGCGGCTATGGCCCCCGGCAGCCGCTGCTGGTCATCTCGCCTTACGCGAAGTCGAACTTCGTAGACCACACGACCACCGACCAGACCTCGATCCTGCGTTTCATCGAGGACAACTGGCAGGCCGGCCGGATCGGCAACTTCTCGTTCGATACCAAGGCTGGATCGCTGATCAACATGTTCAGCTTCCCGCCCAACGGGCCAGTCGGTGGGCCCAACAAGCTGTTCCTCGACCCGGTAACCGGCGAGCGAGGATCCTCGTAGAACAGTCCAGGCGTTAGCTAGTTGCGCAGGCCGGGCGTTTACCGGCCTGCGCACACCGAACTTAATGTCCTGATAACCGGGGCATTACCGCCCGCGATTAGGCTGCGCGTGGAAGGGAGGTGGCCATCGACGGTTCGCGCCGATTGACAGCCGCACAATCGGGGAGAGCTCCGGCCTGGTGGTTGCGAAAGCCAACCAAACGAAGATTCGCGCTTCGAACGTGTCCTTTTACTACGGCAATTTTCGAGCGCTCAAGGATATGAGCCTTTCCATTCCCGAAAGGCAGATCACGGCGCTGATCGGGCCTTCGGGTTGTGGCAAGAGCACCTTTCTTCAGATCTTCAACCGCATGTACGACCTGGTCCCAGGGGCTCGCGTCAAGGGATCCGTGCGGATCAACGGCGAAGAAGTCACCACCACCAACCAGCCGCAGGAGCTGCGCCGCAAGGTTGGCATAGTGTTCCAGCGTGCCAATCCGTTTCCCATGTCGATCTTCGACAATGTCGCTTACGGGCCGCGCCTGATGGGCTGGAACAAGCCTGAGATCACACGGGCCGTCGAGGAGAGCCTGCGCTTCACCGGGCTCTGGGAAGACGTTTCCGATCGGCTTAACGCCTCGGCTCATGCGCTGTCTGGTGGCCAGCAGCAGCGGCTGTGCATCGCGCGCTGCATAGCGGTCAAGCCGGAAGTGATCTTGATGGATGAGCCGTGCTCAGCCCTGGATCCGATCTCAACCCTCCGGGTGGAGGAACTGATCCGGCGCCTGTCCGAGGATTACACGGTCGTGATCGTGACCCACAACATGCAGCAGGCCCGCCGCATCTCGGACTTCACCGCCTTCATGCTGATCGAGCCGTTCGAGCGCCATGGCGAGTTAGTCGAATTCGCACCGACGGCAGAGCTATTCAACTCGCCAAAGGACGAAAGGACCCATGACTACGTCGGGGGAAAGTTCGGCTAGATCCCAGAAAGGGGAAGCTTCGGCACTCAGGAGCTGTCTCCGGCAGGCGGGATACACCGTCGCAGTAGCTTCGCGACAGCCGGTAGAAGGGCGCCCGGCGGCAAGCCGTTTGCTCGATGACATCGTCGTCCTCGACCCGGCAAGGATGGGGGTCACCGGCCTGGAACTGGAGCGCCGACTCCGTGATGCGGCCTTCGGGGGAGCGATCGCGCTGACCGGGCATCGGGCCGGCCGACCGGCAGACTCAAGAGCAGTCCCCGAGGGGCCCGGCCGATTACGGGTCGATACCCAGGGACGCCGCATCTTCGTCGACGAGACGGAATTACGCCTCAGTCCCAAGGAGCGGGATCTACTCGCCTATCTGCTGCGGCGGCCCGGCGTCGCGCTGACACGAACCCAGTTACTCCATGATGTCTGGGGCCGAGACGGAACCGAAATGGTCAAAACAGTGGACGTCCATGTGCGCTGGCTCCGCCAGTGCCTCGCATCCTACGAGCCACTCGGAGTCCAGATCGTGACCGTTCGCGGAACGGGATACAGGCTCGATGTGACCGGCTGAGGTTGTCTAGGACGGCGCCGGAATGTATCGAGCCTTCACGACTCGGCCCTGATCTTCCTCGACGGCCCAGGTTGAGCCCTTCTCGAGTGCGAGTTCCTTGCGCGGGAGCAGGCCCTCCTCTGCCAGCCGGTCGAGGAAGTCCTGGATGACGTCACCATGGCTGCAGAGAACCATGTTGCTGCCGGCCCGCGCGCGGATTACCTGGAGCACGCGCTCGCCACCAGCCCCTTCCGCCAATCTCCTCTCCTGCTCCACTCGAAGGCCGAAATGCCGGGCGACGGGCTCGACCGTCTGGATGCAGCGCAAATAAGGGCTGGAAAGGACCGAACCGATGCGTGAGTCCTTCAGAAGCTGGACCAGGCCCTCCGCCTGGCGAACCCCCGGCCGGGAGAGCGGACGGAGGCGGTCATCACCCTCCCAGTCGTCTCGGTCGCCCGCCTTGGCGTGACGGACCAGGTAGGCAGTCACCGAGATTTGTGGATCAGCCGGTAGCCGCCAGGTCGAGCGAGCGCAGAAGGGTGCGGTCGCGGCGATAGCTCAGTACATCGTAGGCCTCGTCGATCGAAATCCAACGCATTTCATCCACCTCGTCGCCGGGGCGGAAGCGTCCGCCGACCACCTCCATGATCCAGTAACAGGCCACCTTGTCCCGGCCGCGTCGATCGGCATAGGCAGTGCAGCCGAGCGGGCGCACCAGCCGGCAGCGGTAGCCGGTCTCCTCCTCCACCTCGCGCAGAGCCGTCTCCTCGAGGCTCTCACCGCTGTCGACCTTACCCTTGGGAAAGGTCCAGTCATCGTAGCCCGGCCGGTGAATCAACGCCACCTTGGTCGAGCCGCGTGACCCGGACCGGCAGATTATTCCACCGGCCGCCCGGACCAGTTTTGCTTCATCGACATTCAAGATCTTTGCTGCCATGGACACCCCTTGCGATGTTTGTTGCTGGGACGACGCCTTGATCGATGCCGCTGGCTCTATATCATCCACCTTCTCAGGCGTTTGCGGGCGACTAATTTCCATTTTCTTCGCCAGGCAGACCTGTCAGCCAACGCCACGTCCCGCTCGAGAGTCGACAATTCGCCGGCGACAAAGGCCTGTGATCCCTCCGCCGCGCGCCGCAGCCACTGTTGGGCCGTGACACTGTCCTGGTGATCCCCGAGCAGGTCCTGCACCTCTGTGAGGGCAGCCGCAAAACGCGCCGCCGGCTTTCCGAGCACCGGCTCGGCTGCCTCCGCGGCATATCGCGCGCGCTTCGCCAGGATGCGGACCTGATGAAGCTCTGCATCGGCCGGGTCGTCGCCGAGCGTCGTAACCGCCTTGCGCAGCCGCTTCCAGTCGCGTGCCGCCATCGCAGCGACCACCTCGGTCGCGGGCTTCTGAGCCGCGTCGGTGACGGAGGGATTGCGCGCAGCGTCAACCAGCCGCTCCAGGAGCGCGATGTACCGGTCGGAGCGCATGTCCAGCACCAACCGGCCTCGTGCCTCGTCGCTCTCAACGTCCAGCTGAGCCGCAAGCTCGGCCACGGCGTGACCATCACCATCCGGGAGCGAGGTGGTCCGGCTGCGCAGCCGCTCGGCCATCACCTGTTTGTCCCGGATCTCCCCAAGCCCGGCCGCGAGCCAGCGGAGGTCTTCTCTAAGCCCACTCGCCCACTCCGGCTCGAGAACCTTTCGGAAGGTTCGCAGCTGCGAGCGCAGGCGCCTCGTAGCTACTCGGGCACGATGGACATCCTCCGGGTCGTCGCCAAGGCGCACGCCGGGGTCGTGCCGTAGGAGCGCCGCCACCGAGGTAGCGATCGCGTGGCGGACCAGGTCGACAGCAGTTGAACGGAGTGTGAGATCGGATGGTGCTACCTCGGGCGGAGCCGAGGCACGCGGCCCCAGGGCTCGAACCAGCTTCGGCAGGTTGTCGCCGTCGGCGGCGCCGGCGGAGCGGAGTCGCGCCAGCAACGGTTCGAGCAGGCGCTCACCGGCGTCGTCGCGCAACTCGACCTCCACCTCGCGAAAGCGACTGGCAACGCGCAGGCCCTGGATCACGGAAACGTCGTCATCGACCACCTCGGCGAGTACGGGCCCGCCTGCCTGTGCGAGCTGAACGCGCCGCCGGACAGTCGATAGACTGGCGACCGGTACCAGCGAGGACCGTCGGACGTAGGCCATCACCAGGGTCGTCGCCGCCTCGGGCGGCCGCCCTCCATCAGCGGGGAACTCCAGCTCCCGGCGGTTCAGTGTCGGCCCGTTCGAGGAGCTGGGCAGCTTGAGGGTCCAGCCTTCACCCTGCCGCAACCGGAGGCTGCAGCCCCAGCGGGCAAGACGAAGGTCGGGAGTGTCGAAGTAGACGGTTTCGAGCCTGCGCTCTTCGGGCTGGGTTGCCTGGACGGCTCCGTCGACCTCGTCCAGCTCCGGCATCTTGAAGGCCGGCGTGGCGGCCAGTTTGACCTCGCGCTCAAGCATCCCGGTCGGACCCCCGAACCTGCGCCCGCGCCAGGGCCAGGTCCTGAAATACACGCTGCGCATTCAGACCAGCGCGGGTCGGCACTTTCGACCAGCTGCCGTCGCCATGCAGCTGCCAGGCCAGGACATCGTCCTCCAGCTCGGTGCTGAGAATGGTTCCGAGCTGCGCCTGAAGCGATGGGTCGTCGACGGGCACCATCGCCTCCACCCGCCGGTCGAGGTTCCGGGGCATCAGGTCGGCGGAGCCGACGAAGTAGTTGACGTCGCTACCGTCCGGGCCGAACCGGAATATCCGGGAGTGCTCGAGAAAACGGCCCACGAGAGATCGGACCCGGATCCGCTCTGATAGGCCGGGCACCCCCGGGCGAAGGCTGCAGGGACCTCTGACGATCAGGTCGATATCGACGCCCGATTCCGATGCCTCGTACAGGGCATCGACCACCTCGGTATCAACCAGGCTGTTGACCTTGAGGATGATCCGGCCACCTTCTGCGCGCGCCGCCTCGCGCCGGATCAGGCGAATGATCCCGGAGCGCAGGCCGACCGGCGCCACCATGAGCCGGCCGAAATGGCGTTGGCGGCTGTAGCCGGTCAGGAAGTTGAAGAGTTCCGAGACATCGGCACCGAGGTCGGCGTCGGCAGAGAGGAGCCCGACATCTTCGTAGATCTGGGCTGTCTTTGGGTTGTAATTTCCCGTACCGACATGCACGTAGCGGCGTATTCCGGTGGATTCGTTGCGGACGACGAGGGTGACTTTGGCGTGCGTCTTCAAACCGACGACGCCGTAGACGACATGAACCCCCACCTGCTCCAGGGCCTGCGCCCAGGCGATGTTCGCTTGCTCATCGCCGCGAGCCTTGAGCTCGACCAGGGCGACCACCTGTTTGCCGCTCTCCGCCGCGCTGATCAGCGCGCGAACGATCGGGCTTACCGGCCCGGAGGTCCGGTACAGGGTCTGCTTGATCGCCTGCACCTCAGGATCCTGCGCCGCCTGGTCGATGAAAGCCTCGGCCGAGGTGGAGAATGAGTCGTAGGGGTGGTGAACGAGGACGTCCCCCTCCGCCAGGACCTTGAAGAAGTCCGGTGGTTGGTTGTCAGTCCCCTGCAGGCGTCGCTGGGTGACCGGGGTCCAGGCCTCGTCTTTGAGGTCCGGCCGGTCGAGCCCGTAAATCGACCAGAGGTCGCTCAGGTCGAGCAGTCCGGGCACCCGATAGACATCGCCGCGCTCCAGGTCGAGCTCGCGAACGAGCAGTCCCAGCACCTCCTGCGACATGGAGACGTCCACCTCCAGGCGCACCACGCTCGCCTTACGCTGCTGGCGTCGGAGCTCGTTCTGGATCGCGGCAAGGAGGTCGGAGGCTTCGTCGTCTACCAGGTCGAGGTCGGCATCCCGGGTCACCCGGAAGGGATGGTGGCTGATCACCTCCATGCCCGGGAAAAGGGTGTCGAGGTGAAGGGCGATCACCTCCTCGAGCGGTATGAACCGGCCGCCGCCCGGGAGCGGGATGAAGCGGGGCAGCAACGGCGGCACCTTCACGCGGGCGAAGCGCATCTGGCCGAGCGCCGGATCGCTGACCATGACAGCCAGGTTGAGCGAAAGGTGCGAGATGTAGGGAAAGGGATGAGCCGGGTCGACCGCAAGGGGGGTGAGGACCGGGAAGATCCTGTCGCGGAACTCACCGGCCAGGTAGGTCCGGTCGCGCTCATTGAGGTCCCCTGCCGTGACCATCGAGATCCCGGCATCGCGGAGAGCGGGCTTGACCTCGATCTCGAACAGGCGGCTCGCCGCGTTCACAAGAACCTCGACGCCATCATGGATGGCCCGCAATTGCTCGCTGGTGGTGAGCCCATCCGGGGAGGTCTGCGCGACCGGCACCAGCAGTTGCTCCTTGAGGCCGGCAACACGAACCTGGAAGAACTGGTCCAGGTTCTCCCCCAGGATGGCCAGGAAACGGACCCGTTCGAGCAGCGGAAGATGGCGGTCCTGGGCCATGGCAAGGACCCGGAGGTCGAAGTCGAGCTGCGACAGCTCCCGGTTCAGGTAGCGGCTGGAGACCCCTACCGTGGCAGGAAGCGACGCTTCGATCTCGAGCTGGGCTTCCCCCACCAGCACCAGTATATGGAGTCCTAAATTAAGGACAGGTTAAGAGGGCCGGTTTATGGAGCGGGTGATGAGACTCGAACTCACGACTTCAACCTTGGGAAGGTTGCACTCTACCAACTGAGTTACACCCGCGCGGCTTTTGCGGATTTTAGCACCGCCTCAGGCGGTGGCCGGCTGCCCGCTGTCGGCGACCGCCGACTTCACCAGCTCGCTGTAGCGGTCGGCCAGCGCCTTCGCGCGGGCCGTGTCCTCGAGGCTGACGATGATGTGATACGTGGGCATGTCCGGGTCCGGCAAAACCAGCACCCAGCCGCCGTCCACAAACACCTTGATCCCGTCGGCGAGGTCGACGGACGCATCCCGGTGCATCTCCACCATTGTCCGCATCACGCGGCCCTTGGCGTCCCAGGGCACTGCCTCCGCCCGGCGCTCGTAGGCCTCCTTCGGGATCTCCTGGCGAACGGCGGAGACGGCCCGCCCCTCCTTGGCCAGCAGCTCCAGCAGCTTTACCAGCGTGAAGATGCCGTCGAAAGCGAGGTGATGTTTGGGAAAGACGTACCCGCCATTGCCATCCGAGGCAAGCCCCGCCTGGTGCTGTTGCGCCGAGCGCAACAGCGCCGCCGGCTCCGCCTTGCCGGGAATGAAGTCCGCGCCGGGGATCAGGCGGACCAGCCGCGCGATCGCCTGCGGCACGGTTGCCGGCGCCACCAGCACCCCGGGCTGGGCTCGGAGCGCCAGCATCGCGATCACACCGAGGGCCTCATGATGGTCGAGCAGCTCACCCTGCTCATCGATCAGGAAGATGCGCTCCGAGCCGTAGTCGATGTATGCGCCCAGCCGGCAGCCCAGGGTCCTTGTGATCAGCGCCGATTGCCGGCGAGCCTCGGCAAAGGCGTCCTGGGTCTTCGACTGGTAGGTCTCGTCGAAGCCGGCGTTCAAAGGTATCGCCTCCACGTTCAGCTCCTTGAAGAGGCGGGGAAGAACGATCGAGGCGCTGCCATGGTCGAAATCGACCAGAACCCGCAGATGGGCCCGCCTCAGGGTCTCGACGTCGATCAGTCCCAGCAGGCCGTCGACGTAGGAATCGACCGCATCGGTCGGATAGGTGATGTCGCCCATCTCGTAGAAATGGACGCGCCGGATGTCCTCGCGGAAGAAGACATTCTCGACCTTACGCTCGGTCTTCTTGTCCAGCGTCACCCCCTGGCCATCGAACAGCCGGATGTCGGCGGAGCGGCTGTCGAGGGGAGACATCTGGATATGCACGGCTCCAGCGATCGGATGCTGCCGCGCGTAGTACTGCACCACGGGGATCGGTAGCTCACTGAGGTCGATGATCGAAGCTCCGCCCGACATCATCCCGGCGATCATCGCCCGCTTGATCATCCTCGAGGGGCGCTGGCCGTCACGCGCGGCGCCGAGCGCCGACCCCTTCGGGAAAAGCGCCGCGAAGGACGCGCCCAGGCGGGCGCAATACTCGGGAGTCAGCTCGATGTTGACCAGGCCGACGAGCCCGTAGGAGGTGAAAAGGCCACGCTTCCAGTGACCGGCCCAGATGATGCTTTCGTGGACGGTCGAGCCGGGCTCGATCTGCTTGTCCGGCCAGATCTTTACTCCGGCGTCGATGGTGCTCCCCTCGCCAATCACAACCTCATCGCCGATCACGGCGCCCTCTTCGAGGAGAGAGTTGTTCTTGATGGTGGCATGACGGCAGACGATCGCCTGCCGCAGGCGGGAATTCTCGCCAATGTATGAGTAGCTCCAGATAATGGAGTTGCTGATCTTCGTGTTCTCGTCGACCACCGAGAAGTTGCCGACGCAGACCGGGCCGTTGATGAAGACGCCCTGCTTGATCTTGCACTCCTGCCCGATATAAGCCGGCCCTACCAGGCGCACGTCGTGGCCGAGTTCGACGTCGTCGCCAATCCAGACATTTCCCTCTCTCCGCTCACCGTCGATCTGGACGTCGACCCGGCCCTCGAGCGCGTCCCAGTTCGCCTGGTAGTAGGTCTGGATGTTGCCGATATCGCACCAGTACCCCGGAGCCAGGTAGCCATAGAGAGGCATCCCGCCGCGCAACATCTTTGGAAAGACGTCGCTGCTCCAATCCACGACCGCCGCCGGGGGCAGAAGGTCGAGCACCTGCGGCTCGAGGATGTAGATACCGGTGTTCACCTGGTCGGAGAAGACCTCGCCCCAGGAAGGCTTCTCGAGGAACCGGTTGATGGTTCCATCCGGGTTCGTTATCACGACCCCGAACTCGAGCGGGTTTGCGACCGACGTCAACACGATGGTGGCGGCAGCGTGGCGCTCGCGGTGGAAGTCCACCGCCCGGCCAAGGTCGATGTCGGTCAGGGCATCGCCGCTGATCACGATGAAGGGTTGGTCAAGGTACGCCTGGGCATTTTTCACACTGCCCGCGGTGCCCAGCGGCGCGTCCTCGACCACATAAGTGATGTCCATCCCGAAATCGCTGCCGTCGCCGAAGTAGTCGCGGATGGCCGATCCCATGTACTGTAGGGTTACCACCACCTCGCTGATCCCGTGCTTGAGCAGCAGGCGAAGGATGTGCTCCATCACCGGCTTGCCCACGACGGGAACCAATGGCTTGGGCAATCCGCTGGTCAGCGGCCGCAGCCGCGAGCCCTCGCCACCCGCCATGACGACCGCTTTCACAACTGAGGCCTCACTCCCCCGCCCGGCGAGGGTGTCCTGTTGAAGTGGCCTTGCAAAGGTATTTCATTATGCCGGAACCTCATCAAGCGGGTCTCGCTAATGCTTAAGGGCTTGCGCCAAGCAGCTCGATGGTGGCCATGGGTGCAGGCAGCCGTGATAAATGCCGCGGGCCGGTTGGGAGATCCACTAAGAGCTGGGCCGTCTCCGCGAGGTGAGGTGCAGCAGGAACCGATTCTCGGTCCCCTGACCCCGCGCAACGCCCACCTTAGGAAAGGCGGACGCGCGGATCGAGTAAGGCGTACATGAAGTCCACGCCAATGTTGGCGACGACGATGAAGAAAGAGGCAAGGATGACGATCCCAATAACTACCGGAAGGTTCTGGTTTAAGATTGATTGGACCGCCAGTTGACCCAGCCCCGGCAGCCCGAAGACGTTTTCGGTGACGATCGCGCCGCCGAGCAGTGTGCCCAGGTCGATACCGAACTGGGTGACGACTGGCGTGAGGGCGCTGCGCAGGGCGTGGCGGAAGATGACGCGGCCCTCGGAGATGCCCTTACTGCGCGCCGTGCGAATGTAATCCTCCCCGAGAACGTCGAGCATCGTGCCGCGGGTGAGGCGCGAGTAGACCGCGGCCGTCACCAGGGCGAGCGTGAACCACGGCAGGATCAGGTGGTCCGCCCAACCGATCGGGTCCTGCGTCAGGTTTACGTAGCCGCCGCCAGGGAACAGATGAATGCCTGCCGTGTAGAGCTTGAAAAAGGCGAAGAACAGCAGGAGCAGGCCCAGCAGGAAGGTGGGCATCGAATAAAAAAAGAGCGCAAAGAACGTCACGACCCGGTCCGCGATCGTGCGCGGTCGGATGGCGGCCAGCACGCCGGCGCCCACGCCAATCACGAGCCAGATAATGGCCGCACCGAAGGCCAATGATGCCGTGACCGGGATCCGGGTGGCCAGGAGGTATCGCACCGGGACGGAGGCGCGATAGGAGTAGCCGAGGTCCCCATGGAGCAACTTCCAGACCCAACTGAGGTATTGGTCGAGGATCGGGCGATTGAGACCAAGACTGCGACGGATGGCCTCGATCTCTGCCTGGTTAGCCTGGCGGCCGGCCAGCAGCCGCGCAACGTCGTGCGGGGCGATGAAGAACATGACGAATACGACGACACTGATGATCCACAGCACGAGGAGCCCGAACAGGACCCGGCGGACGAGGAAGCCAGCCACCCGACCTAAGCCTTGAAGAGTCGCGCGTAGCGCGGATCGAGCGCGTCCCGCACGCTGTCACCGAGCAGGTTGAAGGCGAGCGTGGTAATGAGCAGCGCCCCGCCCGGGAAGATGATGAACCACCAGGCGACCTTGTAATAGGATTCTGCGTCGGACAGCATGTTCCCCCAGGTGGGCGTCGGTGGCACCACGCCCAGGCCGAGGAAGGAAAGGGTCGCCTCGAACACGATCGAGGCAGGGATCAGCAGCGTAGCGTAAACGATGAGGGGCGCTACCAGGTTCGGCAGGATGTCGACGAACATGATGCGCATATCGCTGGCGCCCAGCGATCGCGCGGCTTCGACGAACTCCTTCTCCCGCAGGGAAAGTGTTTGCCCACGGATGATACGACCGACCACCGCCCAGCTGAAGAAGGCGATCACCGCGATTGTCACGGTCAGGCTGGGGCCGACGATCGAGACCAGGGCGATCGCGAACAACAACAGCGGGAAGGAAAGGATGACGTCCATGAAGCGGGACAACGCGGTGTCCACCACCGTGCCGAAATATCCGGCCACCATGCCCACGATCCCGCCGACGAGCACAGCCAGCCCGCTGGCGACCACCCCGGCAATCAGCGAAATTCGGGCACCGTAGACGACCCGCACCAGGACGTCCCGGCCAAGGTCATCGGCCCCGAACAGGAATGCCCGGCTCGGTCCTACCGGCAAACCGTACGTATTCAGGGCGGTGAATGGGAACTGCTCACCCGGGCCGTGCCCGACCAGATGCGCGACCAGGGGCGCGAGGATCGCCAGCAGGACAACGAGGAAGATGACGATTGCCGATCCGACGGCCACCCGGTCCTGGCGGAGCCGTCCCCAGGCGAGTTGCCAGGGACTGCGGCCCTGGATCTCCGCCGCGGCCTCGCCTTCCGGCTCGGCGACGTTCGTCTGGGCGAGGTGCGCATCCATACCGCCGATTGCCGTACTCATGATCGGTCCTGCGGACGGATCGCGCCCTGTACCGTCTCCCGCGAGACATCGGTGGCGGTTTCGCGGTCCGGCTGGGCGATTCCTGCTCGGGCGCGGCTCAATTGTTCGCCCACTTCAACCGGGAAGTGGCATGCCGCCAGATGTTCAGCGCCGTCATCCTTCTTTACCTCTAACTCCGGGTCGACCTCCGTACACAGATTCTGCGCCTTTGGGCACCGAGGGTGAAAGCGGCAACCGGAGGGCGGATTGATCGGCGAGGGAACATCGCCGACCAGGATGATGCGCTCCCGTTGATCCGCATGGTCCGGGTCGGGAACCGGGACCGCCGAGAGCAGGGCGTTGGTGTAGGGATGACGCGGCCGGGCGTAGAGCTCAGCGACGGTGGCGACCTCGACGATCTTGCCCAAATACATCACCGCGATCCGGTCGCTGACGTGTCGCACCACCGAGAGGTCGTGAGCGATGAAGATGTAGGTCAGCCCGAACTCCCCTTGCAGGTCGGTGAGCAGGTTAAGGATCTGCGCCTGGATCGAAACGTCGAGGGCTGAGACGGGCTCGTCGGCGATGATCAGCTTCGGTCGAAGCGCCAGGGCGCGGGCAACGCCGATCCGTTGCCGCTGGCCGCCCGAGAACTCGGCGGGAAACCGGTTGTAATGCTCGGGATTGAGGCCGACGAGGCGCATCAGCTCCTGGACCTGCCGTTTGCGCTGTTCGCCGCGACTGATACGGTGGATCGCGAAGGGGTCTCCGATGATCGACCCGATCCTGCGCCGGGGGTTCAGCGACCCGATCGGGTCCTGGAAGATCATTTGAATTCCCTTGCGCAGTGGCCGCATGCCCCGTCGGGAGAGCCGGGAAATGTCCTTGCCGTCGAAGACTACGGTGCCACCGGTAAGGTCGTACAGCCGGGCAACGCAACGCGCCAGGGTCGATTTGCCGCAGCCGGTTTCCCCGACGATCCCGAGCGTTTCGCCCCGCTTCACCTCGAGGCTGACACCGTCTACCGCATGGA
>Ga0207416_1002400_pt1 | contig 20600 bp, 28 predicted proteins | sample PaiPotPPM11metaG_FD_184107 | JGI IMG/M metagenome (GOLD analysis project Ga0207416, IMG submission 184107) | Iron sulfur acid spring bacterial and archeal communities from Banff, Canada, to study Microbial Dark Matter (Phase II) - Paint Pots PPM... ...
CAACAAGGGGTCGAGGCCATCATCTCTGATCACTCGACAAATCGCGAGCACCCACCCGCCGCGAACGCGCAGGTCACAGCGCCGACAGCCCCGACTTCTTCAGGTCGAAGTAGTCAAGAATCTGACCGACCGGAGGCCAACGTGGGTAAGCGCTCGAAGCGCGCCCCGGGGATCTACGAGCTCGAGCCTGGGCTCTTCAAGGTTGTCGTCAGCCTCGGGCGCGACGCGGCCGGCCGCTACCGCCAGCATGCCCGGACGGTGCGCGGCACCTTCCGGGACGCTCAGGCGCTTCGAGCGAGAGCGCTGACCGAGGTCGCCGACGGCGGGGTTGCGACCCGCGGCGACGTCAGGTTCGGGGTCCTGCTGGACCGCTGGGTCGACCAGCTGGAGGTCCTGGGACGCAGCCCAACCACGATCAACGCCTACAGGGTCATCGCTCGACGCCACCTCAAGCCGGCCCTCGGCGACAAGCTGGTTGTGAACGTGACCACCGTCGACCTGGATCGGCTCTACGCCAGCATCGCAGCCGAGCGAGCGTCGGCGACGGTGGCGAAGGTTCACCTCGCCGCTCGGGGCGCGCTGGCGCAGGCCGTGCGCTGGGGCCTCATCACCCGCAACCCGGCAATCGATGCGTCCGCGCCGCCGGTCCGGCGCCGTGAGCCCCAAAGCGCGACTCCGGACCAGCTGCGCCGGCTCGTTGACGCGGCCGAGCCCGGCTTCGCGACGATGCTGATCCTCGGCGCGACGACGGGAATGCGCCGCGGCGAGCTCTGCGGCCTGACCTGGGCCGCGCTCGAGCTCCCCAGCGTTGGGGTCGGCGCCGCGATCGTCCGTCAGGTCGTGATCCACGGGCCGGACGACCAGCCCACTGTGCGAGCATCAACCAAGAGCGGACGATCCCGGCGGCTCTCCCTCGATGAGGGGACGGTCGCGGCCCTGCGGCTTCACCGGGAGCGCTGCGAGGCGGTGGCCGGGACTTGTGGAGCGACCGAACACGGACCGTTCGTCTTTTCGCCCGTTCCGGACGGATCCGATCCATACCATCCGCAAACCGTGACCCGCGGGTTCCGACGGCTGTGTGACCGGCTTGGAATCGACGGGCTCACACTCCATCAGGCGACCCGCCACTTCGCGGCCACCCAGCTGATCGCCGGTGGCGTCGACATCCGGACCGTCGCCGGGCGCCTGGGACACAGCCGAGCCAGCGTCACCCTCGACATCTACTCGCATCTCCTGACGGAGCGAGACGAATCGGCGGCGGCGTTCCTCGGCACGTTGGTGCACAACTCAGGTGCCGGACGCTGAGCTGTGCCGCACCTCCACACCGGCGAGCAGCTCATCGACAACCTGGCGCGCTACCAGCTTGCGCCGGCCGGCCAGCGGGACGATCGGTATCTCGCCGCTGGCGACGAGCTCGTAGGTCTTCGATCGTGAGAGGCCGAGAACTTCGGCGACCTCGTCGACGCTGTAGGTCAGGCGCGGGGGCCTGGCGTCCGCGGCGACCTGTTCGCTTCGGGTGATACCCACGATCCGAACCTCCTCGGTAGGTGCTCTGCCGTCCGCCCGGTGCGGGTGTGTCCGAGGAGACTGAACCTGGTACCTACCGATCGACCTACCAGGTAAGTGCCACCGGGACCTGGGAGGCACTACCGAATCCCGCCCAGACAGCGCTCCCACCTACGAGCGGGCTACCACCTCGTGGCACCTCACGCCCGGTAGGCCGCGACCCCCTTAGATGTATGGATACCTGGTAGTCGGGTTGGCGATGCTGGGAGTGGTTTCGAGCATTGAGTTGCTCGCCCTTTCGGTGCTTTGGTTAGGCGTGCTGATGCGGGCTTCGCGGTGGGGTGTCGTCCTTGTGGTCGTGGGCGTCGTGGCTGGACTGTTGCCGAGCACGGCCAGCGCGGCTGGCGGTCCGGGGAGATGGGCCAGAGGGAAGTCGATACGCGCTACATTCGAATTGTCTCCGTATCCTGCTGATCGATGCCACCGGACACCGCTGCCGAACGCACCTCGATCCCGCCGCAGTGGGCGCAGACTCACCGCCGAGCATCCCATGGCCTGGATGCGACCGTACTGGCAGGCCCTGCATGGACTGGACCAGCCCGACCGTCCGACGGTCGATGACGCAATCGCCGTGCTGACCGAGTTGGGGTTCAACGTCCATCAGCAGCAATGGCGACGCCGGTATCAGATGATCGGCGAAACTGGAGACGACCAGGTCGCACGCGTCGGGCGGCGACTCTGCCTGCCAGCGGCTCGGCACGACGAGTTGCGTCAACTCCTGACCACCGATCCCCCGCGCTGTGATCGTGAGGTCGTGACGGTCTGGTGGTGACCGAGACTCGCTGGGTTCTCTCGCGGCCACACCGCGTGGACGCCGATCAACACCTGCACACCGCTCCAGCGGGCTCTGAGTGCTGCGGCCCGGGTGCCTCGGGCGACGTCCTGATCGCTGAGCGTCCGCCCCGGCGGAGGTGAAATGCGCGAGGGGACGCTCGGCGAGGCGAACTAGTCCGGATCAGCAGCCGCAGCATGGGCAGGGGCGTTGCCCGCACGGGCAGCCACAGTTAGGGCAGGGGCTTCGTTCCATTTGTGTTCACCTCCTCACGGGTGAACTCGGTTGCACACCACCAGGTGTCTGTAGGGCATGACTGGGCCCGGTCGATGAGACGCGTGAGCGCGGTCCTGAGGCTGTGTAGACGTCCGATTTCGGCGTCGGTTTCGGCCAGTCGTTGACGCACGAGTTGCTCGGTGTGCCCGCACGGGCACCGGCCTTGGTCCATCACGGCCAGGAGCTCGCGTACTTCTCGGAGGCGGAGCCCGACGCTTTGGGCACCGCGGATGAATCGGAGCCGGTCCACCGTGTCGGGCTCGTAGCGCCGATATCCCGCCTCGGTGCGGTGCGGGGCTGGCAGCATCCCGATCCGGTCGTAGTAACGGATCGTGTGAGGGCTGACGGCTGCGTGCTCGGCCAGTTCGCCGACCGTGAGCGTGGTCATGGTTCGAGGGTAAGCCTTTGAGCCGGCTCAAAGGTCAAGCCCGCTGGACCGATTTTCGGGCGGTTGGGAACTGGCTTGATCTGGGCTTATATCCGTGCGATCATGCGGATATGGGTTCTCCGGCTGGGGCGGTGGATCGGGCGCTGGTGATGACAGCCCGACAACAGGGGCTCGCGGCTGAGGAGGCCGGCCGGCTGGCCGGCCTGCTGTCGCTGCTTGGGGATCCGGTGCGGGTCCGGCTGCTGTACGCGTTGGAGCTCGTGGATGAGCTCTGCGTCGGGGATCTTGCCCTGGCCTTGGGGGTGAGTGAGGACGCAGTCAGCTACGGGCTGAAGTTGCTGCGCACGGCGGGGTTGGTGCAGACCCGACGCGAAGGTCGGGTGATCTTCTATCGGTTGGCGGACGAGTTCCCGGAGCCGTTGCTGGAGCACTGTCTGCGTCGCCTGCTGGAGTTGAGCCGCCTGGCGAGTCAGCCCCGGTCGGGTACGCGGCGGCCGCGCCGTTCATCGAGCCGGGCCGCACGATGAGCATGTGGTTGATGAGCGCCGGCGGCGAGGGGCGTGGACCGTGATCGTGTTGGCGAGTGCGCTCGACGATGTAGGTCGCAGCCTCCGCGAGTCCTTCTTCATGTTGTGGGAGACGCTGTGGCCGCTGATCTTTGGCTTCGGTCTGTCGGGGGCGGTGCAGGCGTTCGTGTCCCGGGAGCAGATGCAGCGGGTCATGGGTGACCACGGGCCGGGGGCGGTCGCTCGAGCGTCGGGGTTCGGGATGGTGTCGTCTTCGTGCTCGTACGCGGCCACGGCGATGGCCAAGTCGCTGTTCCAGAAGGGCGCCGACTTCACGTCGGCGATGGTCTTCATGTTCGCCTCGACGAACCTGGTCATCGAGCTCGGTGTCGTGCTAGTGGTGCTGATCGGCTGGCAGTTCGCGGCGGCCGAGTTCGTGGGCGGGGCGATCATGATCGTGCTGCTGGCCGTGACCGGGTCGCTGGTAATCAGGCGTCGCCTAGTGGACGAGGCGCGGCGACGCCTCGGGGGCGAGGCCGGCGAGATGGATGAGCATCAGATGATGGCGGGGGTGAGTGAGGAGCGTCAGGCGGAACTGGAACGCGAACCCTGGCACGTCAAGCTGCGGTCACGGGCGGCCTGGTCGGACGCGGCTGGTTACTCGATGGCGGATCTGATGATGCTGCGCCGCGAGCTCGTGATCGGATACCTCGTGGCGGGCTTCTTGACCGTGTTGGTCCCGACGCACATCTGGAACGACGTGTTCCTGCACGGGCAGGGCTTCTGGACGACGCTCGAGAACGTCATCGTCGGCCCGTTCATCGCCGTGATTAGCTTCGTGTGCTCGATCGGCAACGTGCCCCTCGCCGCGGCGCTTTGGCACGGCGGGATCAGCTTCGGCGGGGTGGTGGCGTTCATCTTCGCGGACCTGATCACGCTGCCTCTGCTGTTCATCTACCGCAAGTACTACGGCGGTCGGCTGACGCTGCGGCTGCTGGTCTGGTTCTGGGCCGTCATGGCTGTCGCCGGCCTCGCGGTGGAGGGACTGTTCTCCGGGGCCGGCCTCGTGCCGCAGACCCAGTCACGTCCGATCGTGGCCACGGCGTTTCATTGGAACTACACGACGTTCCTCAACATCGCATTCTTGGGGATCGCTGGCTATCTGTATTGGCTGTACCGCAATCAGCGGCGGCTCGGTGGCGGGACGGGGTATGCGATGGATCCGGTGTGCGGCATGCAGGTCGAGGTCGCCAACGCCCCCGCCCACCGCCGCTACGACGGTCGCGACTACTGGTTCTGCTCGGATCGTTGCGCCGAACGGTTCGTGGCCAGCCCGGAGCGCTATACGAAGCCCGACGCAATGTCGTCCGATGATGTTCCAAGTCGAGCAAGGAGCTGACGATGGGTGCAGTGCTCGCGGTCGTGGTGTGTGGTGGTGGATGCCTGGCTGGGTGCTGGCTCATGATGCGCCGTATGCACCGTGGGACCGATGTCGACGAGCCGGGTCGCACTGGGTCCGCGCCACTTCCTGAGCAAGGCGATGACCCGTCTCGCTGAGCCGCTGGTACGGTGAACTACGAGATGTCGTTTGGAGGAACGATACGAGCGCGACGAAGCGGCCAGCGGTGAGACGGACGTTGACGAGGCGCCAGCGAATGCGGTTGCAATACTTGGCCGCCGGGCTCGTCATCGTGGTCGCGTTCGCGGGCGGCCTCGTGTTCCTCCTGGGGAGCGGATCCACGACTAGTTCTCCGGGGACGCCGCGGACGATCCGACACATTGCCCTGCCAGCCGGCCCGAGTCCGTCCGCCTCGGCGCAGATGGTCTGCGCGTCTGAGGCCCAGAGCGAGCTCACCTCGGCGCTCGGCGTGGCGGCCACGACGGTGACGACCCCGACCTGGGTCGATCACCTGTACTCGTGCCGCTACGTCTATCCGGCGGGGGTCATCGCCGTCTCAGTCAAGGAGCTCTCGAGTCGAGTCGAGACGACCGCGTATTTCGAGGCGCTGCGGACGCAGTTGGGCCAGTCGGAGCGACTCAAGGGCGTGGCGCAGGGCGCCTTCGTGACCACCGATGGCTCGCTGGTGTTGCGCAAGGACTACAAGGTCTTGCTTGTCGACACGTCTGGGTTGGCGGTGCCGTTCGGCACCGGCTTCAAGACTCGGTCGCAGGTCGCGGTCGGTGTGGGTGTGACGGTCCTGGGTTGTTGGACCGGCGCCTAGTCCGATACGGCAAATACGTGTCAATGCTCGCCGGGCGACGGCGATGCTTCGCCGCGTGAGGCTCCTCGGTGCTCAGTCTGACCGCGCCATGGGTGTGTGCCGTCGACGGAGAACCGTCGTATCCGGCCTCGGGATCAGCGTTGTCGCCAGCATTTGAGGATCGCGGTCGCCACGATCGTGGCGACTTCCTTGGGGCCGAGCGTCAACGACGGGTCACCGAAGTTTGTCGGCACGGCGGATACATCGACCTCGAGGACGTCAGCGTCCTTGCGCACGATGATGGAGCCGTTGGCAAGGAAGTATCCGCCCTGGGCGAGGAAAGGCTGGGTTCGCTTCCCGAGACGCTTGGCCTGGTTGTTCAAGTACTGCCGGCCCGCGGGCGGGTTCTGGAACTCTCGGACGGAGACGGCGATCGCGCCCGTCGGGTAGCGGTATTCGCAGGCGTACACGTGGTTGGTCCAGGTCGGCGTCGTCACCTCGCTTGGTTGCACCCCAATCGTGGCGCTGATGTCATTGAGCGTTTCGGCTGCGCAGATCATCGTGGCGGCTGGTGAGGGACTAACACCGCTTGTGTTGGAATCGGCGATGACCTTGCTGTCGATGACACGGGAGGATGCCGGTTCGGCCACGGCGGCTGCAGTGACTGGAACGATCAGGAGCACGGCGAGGCGCCATCCAAACCCGTGCATGCGGGGTCTTGTCGGACCGGATCGATGCCGAAGCCTCGACGCCCAGCTTGTGGTCGTCGCTGGAACCGGCCCTCCGGGAGCGGCTCGACCATGTGTTGGGCGGAGTGCCGGTTGATCAGCCACGGTGGAAGCTGTTCATCTGGGGGCTCCAGATGTGTGCGGTTGCCGGGTCGGGCGGTCGGCCTGGTGTGCGCTGAGGAGCCAGTGGATCCCGACCTGTAGTTGGTGAGCGTCGATGGGGCCGCTGACCTGAGCGATGATCTCGCCGTCGGGGCGGACAAAGACGGTCGAGGGGAGTCCGACAAGCCCGAACTCCGGGGCGACGTTCCCGTCCGGGTCGTAGCCGGATCGGTACGTGATGTGGAACCGTCGAAGGAACTCCAGCGCCGGGATTGTCCCGTCTTGATGGTCGATCCCGAGAAAGGTGACCTGATCTCCGAAGGTGCGGTCGGCTTGCTCGAGGATGGCCGCCTCGCGTCGACAGGGTGCACACCATGAGGCCCAGAAGTTGAGCACCGCAGGTCTGCCGTGGATGACGGATCCCGACAGCGTAAGCGTCGGGTCCTGGAGCTCGGGAAGCGAGAACCCAGGCGCGGGGCGCTGCTCCCGGACCGGGACTGTCTCGGCTGGGGGTGTGATCAGCGCGACGGCAAGCGTGACGGGGACGACGGCGCCGAGGGGAAGGAGCAGAAGCCAGCGCGAGCGAGGTCGCCGCCTATCGCGCGAGGAGGGGCGCCCATTGGGCGGCGTCGGTTCAGACGGTGTGCGCGGCTCGTCGGTGGGGCTCATCGCCGCTGGCCGCGAGCGGCGGCCAAGAGGGTCTCGAGCTCGGTGACACTGGATGGTCCCCAGTTCGAGCCGACGATGGTGCCGCCCGGTTCGGCGGAGATGGCGTAGGTCTCGGGCTGGCCCCGGGTGGCGAAGTCCAGTGCGGCTCGGCTGCCAGGATCCAGTGCGATGGTCCAGCCGACGTTCTGTGTGCGGACATAGGCGCGGACGGCTGCGGTGGTGTCGTCGCGCACGATCCCGATCATGACGAAGTCCGGGTCGTTGGCGTGTCGTTGGTAGAACTGGACGAGCGCGGGATGCTCGGCTTGGCACGGGATGCACCAGGTGTTCCAGAAGTTGATGATGACGACCTTGCCGGTGAGGTCAGCGGACCGGATGCGAGGTCCATCGAGCGCCGGCAGGTCAAACGCAGGCGCGGCCGTACCAACGAGGTGGCTGCGCTGCGCGTCGGCTTGAGGGTCGACTTTGATGACGAGTGCGAGCACCACCGCCAACAGCAACAGCACCCCACCGACGACGAACGCGATCCTGCGGACGGGCCGGGCCCGCTTCGTCGCGGGGCTCGCGGTGTTGGGAGGCGGCGCGGCGTCGCTGATACGACACAGCGTAGGAGTTGGTGGTGCGGTGGGTTAGACCGGGGGCCAGTTCCATTGCGAGAAGAGCCGCTGCAGCGGCACGAAGAAGCCGTGCCAGGCACCGGTGACGAACAGCAACCCCACGGCCACGAGTAGGAGACCGCCGAGGCGTTCCAGGTGACGGCTGTGGCGGCGTAGCCAGCCCAGCGAACCTCGAGCGCGCTGAAACGCCACCGCCAACACGACGAAGGGAACCCCGAGGCCGAGCGAGTACAGCGCGAGAAGAAGCCCACCCCAGGCAACGGTCCCGCTCGCCGCGGCCAGGGTCAGCAGGGTGGCGAGCACCGGGCCGATGCAGGGCACCCAGCCGGCGGCGAAGGCCATCCCGAGGGGGAACGCGCCGCCGGGACCGCCGGCGAGCCGGCCGAGGTCGAGGCGACGTTCACGCCCGAGGCCCGGGACGCGCACGAGACCGGTCATCGCCACTCCAACGACGATGATCGCCACGCCCGCCACCTGCAACAGCACCGGTAGGTGACGGATCACCGCCGCGCCGACGAGGCCGACCGACACGCCCAAGAGGGTGAACACGACCGTGAAGCCGGCGACGAACAGCAACGCCGAGCGCAACGCCGTGCTTCGCGCTTGCGGCGCGCCGAGTTCTGATATGGGCAGGCCCGAGATGAAGGAGAGATAGCCGGGGATGAGCGGGACGCAGCACGGCGACGTGAACGAGATGATGCCGGCGCCAACCGCAATCAGGGGCAGGGCCAAATCCCGCATTCTGACAGTCTGTAGTAGCTCCTGCGGCCAGGCAATCTGGGCGGAACGGGCGCCCCGGGTGGTCCGCTGACGGGTCGCGATCGGTGCCCGGGCTCATCGCCTCCGTGAGTGCGAGGGTCGGGCGTCAGCTCGGGCAATACGCCATTGCGAGCACCGCATGCGTGTCGACTAACCAGAGCGCGAGGGTGCCAACCGCGGCAGCTGTGAGCAGGCTCAGCACCATCCATCCCATGCGCTGTGCCGCGCAAAGGCGATCACACGGCGGTGCTTGCAGCGCCGCGACCCGCTCGATGATCCCGTTGGCTGCACCGAAGGCGGCAAGCGCCGGTGGAGCCTCGGTGCCGGCGGTCGCCAGCAGCGCCTGGCGGAGCGCGGCCCGGCGAGCAGGGGCCCGCTCCGTCGCTTGATCATCGGCGCAGCGTTCCAGCGCCACCTGCAGTGTTTGGATGCTCGATCGGACACCGGGGAGCCAACCGAGCGCCGACCGCAGCAGCGCCCCGAGCAGCAGCGGGCGGTCGTGACGCAGTTGAAGATGGGCGGCCTCATGAGCCAGCAGGGCCTCCAACGAGGGGGCGTCGAGTCCCTTGTGGAGCGTCCCCGAGATGACGATTTGGGGGACGGGTTTCCGGACGCTGTACGCCACCGGAGCATCCGTGGGGAGGATGACCAGCTCGAAGCCATGCGTGACCGAGTGCTCGCCAATCCAAGGCTCGACGACCGCGCGGCGCCGGAGCCGCAGAACCGGCAGGAGCCCCCACACGGCACCCACAACCGTCGCGACTGCTGCCGTTGCCGCGATCCAGCCGATGAGTGGTCCACCCGCGACCAACGTGTCGAAGGTCCGCTGGCACGCCATGGCCAGCCGGGTCAAGCCCGCCGTCCGCAGGATCGTCGGACCCGCGCAGACGATCAGGCCTGCCTCGAGCACCACGGCGCCGACCGCCAAGGCCGCGGCGACGAGCGTGGCGGTCTCCCGTGGCGAACCGCGGCGTAGCCAACGGGCCGCACGGCCGGGCAATGAGAGCAACAGCCAGCCCATGGCAACCAGGACGAGGCTCATGTCCGTGGTCTCAGCAACCGTCGGAGCAGAGCCCGCTCCGCGGTTGTCAACGTGGTCACGAAATTTGTCAACGCCCCCGAGCGGTTCGCGGACGCAGCGAGGATCTGCTGCATCCGCTCGGCCGCATACTCCTCGTTGGTTTGAACCGGGTGATAAGCAAAGGCCCGACCGCGCCGCTGGCGGTCCAGCACCCCTTTCTCATAGAGGCGCACGAGGACGGTCATCACCGTTGTGTACGCGAGGCGACGCCGGCGGCCCACGATGGCATGCACCTCAGCGGCGGTGAGCCACTCACCGCGGCTCCAGAGGGCATTCATGACCTGGGCTTCCAACTCTCCAAGCCCGAGTCGTCGCTGTCGCGCCACGTCGGGTTCCGTCTGCTCCCCAGGATCGCCGCGGCGTCCATGTCCGCCGCCATCGGCAGGCTAGCCATGACCGAACGACGGTTAGGTGACTCGAGGACGGCTTACAGGAGGCCAGGCAGGTGCCCCGGTCGAACCGCGCGGGGACCCGCGCATGCCGTCTGATCGGGACGCTGCGGCGCCGATGTCGTGGCTGAAGCGGCGAGTTGGTGATCGGGGCGGCGGCGGCTCGCAGTTTCCGTTAGGTGCCGCGATCCGGCGGGCCTCCACAGCCGTTCACTAGGTCAACGACATGGGCGATGTCACGAGCCGCGAAGCGCTGCTCGACGATCAAGTACTTGGCCAGCCCAGTGGTGGTGTGCCAGCGCCAGCAGTGACAGCAGCATGGTCCCTTATCGGCGGTCATGTGCATCGCCCGCCGGAAGGTTGCTTGTTCTCGCGGCGTGAGACGAATGGAGTGCTCATAGCCGAGGAGGCGTTTAGCGAGTGGAACCGGGATGTCATAGGGATCGACCGGGACCGCGTCGATGGTCGCGTACCGCTGCAGCCCTTGTACCTGCGCCGTGTACTTCGCCATGTCCATGGGGTTACAACACGAGCCTTGAAGCCGCATCGAGTCCGGGTAACCGACCACGGTCGCCTGTTCGAGGCCGCAGGCGTTGCTCGTCTGGTGTGACAGATATGCGAACTCGGCGGGGGACCCGGGAGCGAACGGTGGTGTCGAGCTCATGCTGAGCGCCATCGCGTTCGAGGCGGGCGTGGCCAACAGCACGAGGCCCGGGAGGGCGACAAGGCTAAGGATCAAAGACCGCACTACCGGTGTGCGGCGCGGTGCTGGCTGTAGGCGAAACGGCTGACAGCCACGGCTACGCGGTTACCGTCGACATCGAACTCGATCCGAGCACGGGGTCATGCCAGTGCGGGAGCTGCCCGGCCGGTCGGTATCTGGGTCCATGGGAACCGCGAGCCGCGTGGCACGGGGTCGGGTCCGCCGCAGTATCCAGGGACCAAGGCAGTCGTCGGCAGGACTCCTTCATGAACTACGGATCGTAGTATGGGCAGTGCCGCGGCTGCGAACTGGCCGTGGGCTGTCTCCGCTGGTTCCAGGCTCATTCTTCGAGCGTCGCTGTTGGAGGGCGTGGGGTCAACGTGCCGACGTCGAAGCGGCGCACAACCGAGGACCGGCGTCCAACCAGACGGAGGAACGGGCAGCCCTGACCACGGGTGGGACGGTGCCTTGGGTCCTCAGTGAGGCCGACGGCGTCGAAGAGACGCAACTGGAAGCGTCGGCAATCTCGGGTGGTCGCGTCTGCTCGCCATCGCCACTCGTCGCGATAGCGCTTCGCGAACCTGCGAATCTCGTGCCGGACTCGGCGGTCGGTCTTTCGTTCCACGAGGATCGGGTGAAAGGCATGGTCCGCGGGATCGAGGTGATGGGGGTCGGTCACGTAGCGGGTCGGTCCGTGTGACGCGTTGAGTGTTCCGCGGGTGCCCAGGATGAAACGATGCAGGCGAACGGGAGTGGGTGTGGGCCACCATCCGTAGCTCTCGACCCCATCGATCTCGATCCACCAGTGCCCGAGGCTGCCAAATCTTGGGTTGATTCGCTTGATGACGACAAAGGGCAGCCGACGTGGGGCTCGTCGTCTGCGCACAGCCTGGAGCGCCTCGCGGAGCGATCCCACGCGACAGCTTGGAGGGCGGCGTCGGAGATCGATCGCGCTCAGTGTGATCCGGCGCATCGTGTTGCTCCCGGCGACCGAGGACCGGGCGGGACGCTCCGAGCGGACAGTGGCATGGACCAGCGCGATGCCGGCCTGGGCGGCGAGGAACCAGCGGGCCGCCCAGGACGGGCCGAGGCGCGCCAGTGCCCGTGAGGACCCGGCACCCGAACTGGTGATGTCAGTGCGCGCGCTGCCGTGCCGCTCGTCCTTCCCCTCCAGCCTGCCCTCGTCCACGCCTATTTGCCCTTCTTGGCCTTCTTTTCCTGTGTCCGGGGCCCGGACCCTTTCTTCTTCTTATCCTTCTTTTCGTCCTTGTCCTTGCTCCCCCCGCTCGGACGTTGCGGGCCCTCCGTCACGAGCGGCAGCGCACGAAGGAGCTGCGCGACGACCACCAATCCGAGCCACCCGCTGACCCCGACCAGCAGCCCTCGGATGAGACGCGTTGCGGACACCGAATACCCTCCACCAGCAACGATGCTTTGTAGTAGCAACGACAATCTAGGCGACGGACGGCCAGTTGGGACGAGGCTAGGTTTCGGGAAACTAGGGAGAATGTCAGCCGGCGAGCCAGAGCGCGGGAGGTCCCGGACGTGATGACCACCGCCAACCCGGCAATCCATGCCGAGCCGATCGCATCGAAGATCGGCTTCTGGTGGGCAGACCGCGACCGTCACGGCCCGTGGACGGCCCTGGCGGCGGCCGGCGTCGTCGCAGCCGCCCTCATGGCGCTCTTCGGGTTGCCGCCAATCAATCTGCACGGACCGCAGCATTTTGTCGGAATCATGGATCCGTTCTGTGGGATGACGCGCGCGCTTCGGCTCCTCGCACGTGGCCAGGTCGGTCGGGCGATCACCTACAACCCTGCGAGTCCCCTCGTGGCCTTCGCGTTTGTCGCGCTCGTCGCACGCGCCGGGGTGGCGCTGATTCACGGACGGTGGTTGGACGTGACGCTGCCCGCGAAGTCATACCTACGGATCGCCGCGCTGATACTGGTAGCCGCTCTATGGGCCCATCAGCAGGGCCACGCGGCGCTACTGATGCGGACCAGCTAGATCGGATCGGAACGCAAGACTGGCGCCGGGAGTGCCGAGCAACTACAGTCCGTAGAGACCCGACGTTCAGCGGCGCTGACGTACGGGTTTCTTGTTGATCAGCCGCCACGCTCGAGACTGGGCCCGAATCCCGCAAGGGAGCGTCCGTGCGCCAATTCTTCTCGGTTCGGGTGCTCGTGGCTGTGATGATCGCGTTCGCGATCAACGGTTTGGCGGTGGGTGCGGCAGGTGCAATTCCGGCGGGTGATCTGCAGGCGCAGGCTGCGGCGCTGAACGCCCAGATTCAAGCGAATGGGGCCAAGGTCGCCGCCTTTGGTGAGCAGTTGAACGCCGCGCAGATCCGCTTTGATGCCGCGCAGGCTCAGATCAGCCAGCTTGAGGCGAGGGTTCGGGCACGCGCCGTGGTCATCTACCAGGGTCAGGGTGGCGGCTCGGGGCTTGATTTCAGCACGACGAGCGTCTTGGACTTGTCGGTGCGCTCGAAGTACGCGTCGATCATTAGCGGTCAGGACCGCCGGCTGATCGATCAGCTCAAAGAAGCCAAGCAGTCGCTGACGCAACAGCGGGCGGCACTGGTCAAGGACCGAGCCGAGGCCGACGCCGCAGCGGCTCAGGAACAGCGTTTGCTGAGCCAGGTCACCGGGGAGTTGGCGGTGGTGGTCCAGCAGCAGCAGCAACAGCAACAGCAGGCGGCGGTCGTCGTTTCGGTGCAGCGGACGACGCCACCTCCGGTCAGTGCTCCCGGCATCTCGAATTGGGCGGGGCCAGCACCGGCGGGTGGCGCGGGGGCGGCGGTCGCGTTCGCCGAGGCGCAGGTCGGCAAGCCGTACCAGTACGCGGGAACGGGCCCGGACGCCTACGACTGCTCGGGTCTGACCATGCGAGCGTGGCAAGCCGGCGGGGTGTCGATGCCGCATTTCTCGGGCGCCCAGTATTCGATGTTCCCCAAGGTGCCGATGAGCCAGCTGCAGCCCGGCGACTTGGTCTTCCCCTCCGACCCGGGCCAGCATGTCGGCATCTACATCGGTGGCGGCATGATGGTGCACGCGACCCACACTGGTGATTTCGTACGCCGGGACCCGATCGTCCAGCCCGGGCTCGTCATGACCCAGGCCGTACGGCCGTAACACCCGGAGCACCGCAGCTTGGTGCTGCTGGGTTTCTCTTGTGTTGTCTTAGGCTGAGTTGCCTATACGCCGATCACCGGCCTGCCGGTGTTTGAGGGCGACCTGCGCGACGGCCGTCCTGATGCCGGGCGCCTCGGTGGGTGCTCGGGCGGGCAACGGCGACCAACCCCATCAGCTCCAAAGCCAGGTCGCTGCGCCGGGCCGGCGGGCGCGTTCCTCCGGTCTGCGCACGGCAGGCCAGATCGCTCCTTCTAAATCGCGCCCGCCCTTTACTACGACAGCCGCGTAGTAGATACTGGGTTGGTGAGCTCCGATGCCGGGGGCCTGCTCGGCCCGCTTGAGGCTGAGGCGATGGCGGTGTTGTGGTCGGCGGGGGAGCCGCTGCCGGTCCGAGCCGTTCTCGATCGTCTCAACGAGGGCCGCCGGTCGCCGCTGGCGTACACGACGGTCATGACGGTGCTGACCCGCTTGGCCGACAAGGCGGTGCTGGTGCGGCGCCAGGTGGGTCGCCGGTACCTGTACGAGCCCGTCGCGGATGATCCCGCGGGCTTGGCGGTGCGGGAAGTGTTGCGCGACTTCGGTGAGCTGGCGGTGGCGCGCTTTGTCGACGAGGCCCAAGCCGACCCGGCGCTGCGCCGCCGGCTGCGGGCGCTAACGAGGAATCGACGTGCGGATCGGTCGGGCTGACCGGGCGTTCTGGGCGATCGTCGCGGTGGCGGCGGGCGTCGCCGCGGGCGCCTGGGCGGTGCTGTGCTGTGGAGCCTGGGCGCTGGGATTGGAGCTCGCGGCCCGGGGCTGGCCGGCACTCGGCGAGCTACGGCTGGTGCCCGCGTTGCTGCTGGTGGCGTTTCTCGCGACGGCGCTCACGCTGACCGTCACGTCGCTGGTTCGACAGTCGCTGGCGACCGTGCGCCTCGATCGCAGCATGAAGCGCCGTAAACTCCCGGCACCACCCCGGCTCGTTGCCGCGTCTGACGCTGCTGAGTTGCGCCCGGAAGCCAAGCTTGTCGAACTCGCGGCGCCGTTCTCGTGCACCTACGGCGTCCTGCGCCCGCAGGTCGTTATCAGCCGGGGTCTGCTGGAGCGGGTCGATGACACCGAACTGGTCGCCGTGCTCGCCCATGAGGCCCAGCACGTGCGAGCTCATGATCCGCTCAAGGTCGTGCTGGCCCGGGCGCTACGCCAGGGCCTGTTCGTGCTCCCGGCGTTGGGTGCCCTCTATGACCGCTACCTGACGGCGCGGGAGTTGGCGGCTGATCGACGCGCCAGCCGCCGGGTCGGCGTGCAGGGCTTAGCCGGCGCGCTGCTCAAAGCCACCGGTGGCCCTACCGAGCTCGACGTTGGCGCCGCCGCTGCCCTGGGCGGCGACCGGGCTCTGGACCTGCGGGTGGCCCAGCTCGAGACCGGTCAAGCGCCGCCGCTGGCACCCCTGGAGCAACGCTGCCTGGGCATCAGCGCCACCGCGGCACTGGCGATCGGGGCAGTCATGGCCAGCGCCGCCATCGGACTCGGCCCGCTGGTTAGCCGCATCTGTCACTGCCCCTGAGGAACTCCCTTGACATCGGCTACGACATTGGCGTAGTAGTAAACCTACTACGTTCCCGTAGTTGGAGGAGGGCGTGATGCTGTGTTTGCTGGGATGCGTGCTCTGTCTGGTGTGCATGAGCGGCGGGCTCCGATCCCGGGTGAGGGCTCGGCTCCGGTCCGCGTGGTCGTCCAACCACGCGGTGGACGGTTCCTGACCGTGTCGAGAGCTGTTGTGCCGGCGGACCGCCGGGGGATGCTGAAGCCAATGGAAAGGTGAGACGTGGGCGTCTACCAAGACCAGTTGCTGCCTCGGTTCCAGGACCTGGTGATGCGCCGCAAGACCACCCGGGCAGCGCGGGACCGGGTCTGCGCGGGGCTGTCCGGCGAGGTGGTGGAGATCGGCTTCGGCACCGGGCTCAACGCGCCTTTCTACCCCGACGAGGTCACCAAGGTTCTGGCGGTCGAACCGTCCAAGGTCTGCATGCGCCTGGCACAACCGCGCATCGCGCGGACGCCGGTTCCCGTCGAGTTGGCCGGCCTGACCGGCGAGCACCTCGATCTGCCGTCCGAAAACTTCGACGCCGTGCTGTCAACCTGGACGCTATGCACGATCCCCGACCTCGCCGGTGCGCTCGACGAGATTCGCCGAGTGCTGAGACCCTCCGGGTCGTTTCATTTCGTCGAGCATGGACACGCCCCCGACCAGCGCGTCGCGGCGTGGCAACGACGGCTTGAGCCGTTGAACAAGCGCCTCGCCGGCGGCTGTCACCTCACCCGGCGCATCGCCGACAGCATCGAGCAGGCCGGCTTCTCGCTCACACAGCTCGATACCTATTACTTCAAGGGTGAGCCCAAGGCCTTCGGCTACACCTTCGAAGGTCGAGCCACCAAACGCTGACCAGGCGAACCGAGACGGGCTGCGATGACCGAGATGAGTACTCTCAGAGTGAGTGAGCTAGCCACATTGTGCGGCGAGCCGCTGGAGCGGCTGGGTCGCTGGCAGGACCTCGGGCTGCTGTCGACGGCCGGGCAGGACCTCGTGCCGGTCGAAGCGGTTGAACGGGTCCGGCTCATCCAGTTTGCGCTCGAGCAAGGCGTGAGCGAAGACGAGATCGCTCGGGTCAACGCCGAGCAGAACGATCTGCTCGCCAACTTCACCGGGATGCTCGGCAGTCCTCGAACCAGGGTCGTCAGTTTCGAGGACGCAGCTGTCATTTCGGGTACTGATCCCGACCTGTTGGATCGCTTCTGGCGTGCCGCCGGTCTGCACGATCAGCGGGTCGCCTACGAGGACGACCTTGAGGCGCTGCAATGGATGAACGCCTCGCTCGTGCTCGGCCTGCCGGAGCCGGTTCTGCTGCAGATGATCCGGGTCTTCGCCAGCTCACTGGGCCGGGTTGCAAACGCCGCCGTTCGCCTCTTCCACCTGCACGTCCACGAACAGTTGCGAGCTGAGGGGCTGCGCGGCGCCGAGCTCATCGCTGCCACTCAGGCGTCCGCCGACCCACTGGCCGGGTTTCTCGAACCCGCTGTCTTGTACTTTCATCGCAAGGCCTGGGAACGCGCCTTCCGCGACGACCTCATCTTGCATCTCCGCGAGGACAGCCGACGGATCAGCGATGTTCCCGGCGAGCTCCAGCGAGCCGTCCTGTTCGCCGACCTGTCGAGCTTCACGCCGCTCACCGAAGCGATGGGTGACACCGCTGCGGCCCAGGTCCTGGAACGCTTCGCGACCTTGGTGCACGACTGCGCCGCCGACTGCGGCGGGGAAGTGGTCAAACAGATCGGCGACGCGCTGATGCTGGTCTTCGCCGACGCCACCGCCGCCGTTCGCTGCGGGCTCAGCATCGACGAGCAAGCCAGCAACGAGCCCATGTTCCCCGCCGTGCGCCTCGGTGCCCACCACGGCACCGCCCTCTACCGGGAAGGCGACTACATCGGCGCCACCGTCAACCTCGCGGCCCGCATCGCCGCCAGCGCCGACCGTCACCAATTCCTCACCACCGCTGCCATCCGAGACCAGACCAGCCTGGCGGACGTGTTCTTCGACGCGCTGGGACCGCACGCGTTGAAAGGCGTCGCGGAAGACGTCGATTTGTTCGCTGCTCGCAAGATGAGCGGATCGACCGTGCGGCCAACGGATCCTGTCTGCGGGATGGAGCTCGATCCTGGGATCGCAGCCGGCCGGTTGCAGTGGCAGGGACAAGACCTCGTGTTCTGTTCGACTGACTGTGTGCAGCTTTTCCTCGATACCCCCGACCGTTACCGGCCGGCGCCCAACCCAGCCGGAACCACGCGACCCTAAGAAGAGTCCGACTGCTCGGGCTCGCATGTACGGCATCCACGACGATGCTCAAAGCGATCCACGAGGTCTTCGTACCACCGACCTTCCCCGGCGCCGCTCTACACGTCGACGGCGATCCGCTGTTCGACAAGCCGCGCCACGACTGGGTTGGGAAACCTCCCACGGAGCGACCGATCGACGACGGCGCGGTCTTCGATCACTACCTGGAAGAGCTGACCGCGGGCGGGCTCGCTTGCTGATCGCTCGGTCAAGCCGGGCCGAGGCGTCCGATCAGGCGGTATATCGAGGAGTTCCGTCTTGTTGAGCTCGGGGCTAGGGGGGTGGGTTTGCGAAGCCGCGGAACAGGGCCGCGACGGCGTGTGCGAAGAGCTCGTCGGGAGCGGCGCCTGGGTCTGCGAGTTGTTCGATGGCGAAGCCGTTGGTGAGGGCGATCAGGGCGCTGGCGACCTGGTCGCGGGGGAGCGCGAGTGCGAGGCCCGCGTCCCGTGCGACGCCTTCGACGATACGGCCGATGAGTGTTCTCATGCGTGCGTGACGTTCAGCGAATTTGGCGGCGGCGGTGGGATCTCGGACGGCTTGGTTCCAAAAGTCGACGAGCAACAAGACAGCGTCGCGTTCGTGTTGGAGCATGGAGACGAACCGACGGGCGGCTTCGAGCGGCTCGCTGCCGCCGCTGAGCTCGTGGTCGGCGGCCTCGTAGACCTGGGCGAGCCGAGCGTCGATGCGTTCCTCGACGAGAACCAAGAAGAGGTCTTCTTTGCCCTTGAAGTTCGAGTAGATGGCGCCGTGGGAGTAGCCGGCCTCCTCGGCGATCGCTTCGATCGAGGCGCCGCGTAGCCCCTCGCGGGCGAAGACGCGCTCCGCGGCGTCGAGGAGCTGGGCGCGGGTCAATTCACGTCGTTCGTCGCGGCGGAGTCGGCGGGCAGGTTGCGAGGAAGCCATGTAAGATTACAGCATCATCCGAATGAGGTCATAATCTAAATGGGGATGCCGACTGGGCCCGAGGAGTGGTCCCGGGCTCGGTCGGTGCGGGCGTCGACGGGGTCAGGTTTCTCGAGCGCGTCGCATGCGGACCGATGTTCACAGGTCACGAGGCAGGAGTCGGCGATGGCAAAGACGGCGGCGAACGCCCGGGTTCTCGAAGCGGCCGCGCTCGAGGAGCTGCAGGCAGGGCTGCGAGGCGAGGTCATCTCACCCACTGACGCTGCCTACGAGGAGGCGCGGCGGGTGTGGAATGGCGCCATCGATCGGCGTCCGGCCGTGGTGGTCCGCTGTGTTGGTGTCGCCGATGTGATCGCCGCGCTCGGTTTTGCCCGCGACCAGGAGTTGGCGATCGCGGTTCGAGGCGGCGGTCACAACGTCGCCGGGTTCGGCACCTGTGATGGCGGCATCGTGATCGATCTCTCGGCGATGAAAGGCGTGCGGGTCGATCCGGCCCGGCGCCGGGGCTGGGCCCAGGGGGGCCTCACCTGGGGTGAATTCGATCACGAGACCCAGGCTTTTGGTCTCGCCACGACCGGTGGGGTCAACACGACGACGGGTCTGGCCGGGTTCACCCTGGGGGGCGGGATCGGCTGGCTGATGCGCGAGTACGGCCTGGGGGCCGACAACCTCGTCGGCGCGGACGTCGTCACGGCCGACGGTGAACTGGTGAGCACCGACGCCGACCATGAGCCTGAGCTCCTCTGGGGGCTGCGAGGCGGCGGTGGCAACTTCGGTGTTGTCACCTCGTTTGAATTTCAGCTCCATGAGGTCGGACCGACCATCCTGGGTGGCGCCATCTTGTACCCCGCCGATCGTGGGCGAGACCTGCTGCGCTTCTACGCCGAGTGGACCAGGACGCTCCCGGCCGAACTGTCGACACTCTTCGTCTTCATCACCGCGCCGCCGGAACCGTTTATCTCCACCGAGCTGCACGGCACACCGATGGTCGGCGTCGCGCTCTGCTACACGGGTCCCGTCGTCGACGGTGAAGCCGCGCTTCGACCCCTCCGTGACTTCGGCCCGTCGGCCGTGGACATCGTGATGCCCATCCCGTACACGGTCCTGCAGGCCCTCTTCGACAGCACCGCGCCTCGCGGCATCCACGCCTACTGGAAGACCGAATACCTCGACGACCTCAACGACGCCGTGATCGACGTGCTCGTCACCCAGGCCGCCGCGATGAACGGCCTCTCCCCGTTCACAACTATTCACGTCCACCACCTCGAGGGCGCGGTACGAAACCCGCCCCCCGGAGGCTCAGCGTTCAGCCATCGCGGCCCACGCTTCGTCCTCAACATCGTCGGCAACTGCACCAACGACGAACCATCCGCGCCGCACATCCAATGGGCCAGAGACACCTGGGACGCAATCCGGGCCCACTCGACCGGCGACCCCTACCTCAACTTCCTCGGAGACGAAGGCGCCGACCAAGTCCGCGCCGCGTACGGCAACGAGACGTTCGCCCGCCTCGTCGCCCTCAAGAACCGCTACGACCCGACCAACATGTTCCGGATCAACCAGAACATCCCGCCCACCATCACAGCGGAGAAGACACAATGAGTGCGCTGCTACCGATCCTCGCCTGTGGTGGAGGGATGGCGCTGTGCTGGCTGACAATGAGCCGTATGCATCGTCGTCGAGACGACACCGAGCCCAGCAAGTAACGGCCTGACCTCAAACGCCACTACTGCCAACTCCTGCCCACGAGCCGGACCGCCCTTGCAGTGAGGAGGTCCTCAGTCGTTAGGTGCGACTTGAGTGTTGAGGTCTGGTTCGAGGAGCGAGGGGTCGAAGATTTCGGCGCGGCCGCGCCCGTCGTGTTTGGCTTGGTAGAGCGCGATGTCGGCTTCGCGGATGAGTTCACCGATGGCTGATTGGCCGTCGGCGCAAGCA